>SESE01000015.1_pt1 | contig 74292 bp, 76 predicted proteins | sample 3171371 | NCBI WGS metagenome assembly SESE01 (sample SAMN06051881, study PRJNA518727) | freshwater metagenome | biome: subpolar coniferous forest; feature: holomictic lake; material: water; isolation source: holomictic Lake 442, 13 m depth | place: Canada: near Kenora, Ontario | collected... | reverse complement strand
TTGATCCCACTCACCCTTATCGACTAGGGACAACGCCGCACTACGAAGCAATTGGGCTTTGCCTTTTCGAATATCAATAGTTGCGACGTTGTTCTTTTTCTCGTTTCGGAGTGAGGCAAAGACATCGAAATCCTCAGGAATTTCAAAGTGACCATTGCTCTTAACGATTAAGATCTCACCATCTATACGATCCAACCGGAATGTACGCACGTCATCTTTATCTATATCCCTACCTGCTAAGTACCAGCGGGCATCTCGAGTTGCAATTGCATAGGGTTCAATTGTTCGCAATTGGGTCTCCAAAGTGGCGGATACATAAGTAAATGCAATGCGTTCTCGCTTGGAAATTGCATTTACGATAATTTGGAAGCCATTAAATGTTGTAGTTAATCGTGGAGCGATTGCCGGAAGTGCATCGAGATCAGATTCAACGCCCATTGATCGAAGTTTTGTCAGCGCACTATGTGCAGCGCCATCTAATGCAGCACCCCGCCATGCCTCAGCGGCAAGACTAAGGAGGGCAATCTCGGTGCCGCTAATATCTCCAAGATCTAGCGCGTAAGATTCAGGTCTGATTCGATACCCAGCTTCGTCCTCAAAAACCGGATCAAAACTTCCAACATCGATTGTTACACCCAAATTTCGAAGATCATCTTTGTCGCGCTCAAACATGCGTTCTTTGGTCTCTTCGCTACCTTCATAACCATCTACTGATCTAAAAATCTCTTGTTTGGTTAAATACCGCTTCGTTGCCAATAACGCAATTGTTAAATTAATTAATCGTTCAATCTTCCGAGACACCGTAAGCACCTTTTGCTGGCCGACGTCTGCGTGCAAGAACTTCCACGCCAGGTGCCATTTTTCTCGATTGAATAAGAAATCCAGTGTGCCCAATCATGCGTTGTTGTGGTCGCACTGCCAAACCCTCGTGGTGCCAACCTCGAACGATTGTCTCGGAACTTTCAGGTTCAGTAAAACGTCCATCGGCTTTGATCGCCTCTGCAGTAACTGACAGCTGTGTCGTAGTAGCAACATAGGCCATGAATACTCCCCCAGGGCGTAACGCTTTAGCTCCAAGATCAACACACTCCCACGGGGCGAGCATGTCTAAAATTACGCGATCATAACTATCGACAACTTCTTGGTCCTGTAAATCACCAACGGTGAGCGTCCAATTATCTGGAAATTCACCAAAGTAGTTACTCACATTCGATCGAGCGTTCTCGGCAAAATCAACTCGGCGCTCTACCGAATGAACGCTTCCGTTAGCGCCTACGGCTCGAAGCAATGAAATAGTTAACGCACCGCTTCCAACGCCAGCCTCTAGAACTCGGGCACCGGGATAAATATCGGCAAGACCTACAATCATCGCCGCATCTTTTGGATACACGATCGTCGCCCCTCGAGGCATCGTCAAAACGTAATCGGCTAAGAGAGGTTTAAATGCAGTGAATTTGAGTCCGGCAGTTGTGCTTACAACGGAACCCTCAGGCATGCCAATCAAATCATCGTGCGTAATCCAGCCTTTATGGGTGTGCCACTCTTTACCGGAAACGATCGTAAAGCTATACAACTTACCTTTGGGATCGGTCAATTGAATTCGATCTCCATCGGCGAAATATCCTAAATTAGACACGGGAGTATCTTAGGCGAAAAATATCCTCAAAGTACGGGTATCTTGCATCACGTGAGTACCGATCCCAGACTGCGGTTATCCCCGAGTGCCGTTAACGATTACAACAACTGCCCTCAGCTCTATAAATACCGTGCTATCGATAAGTTGCCGCAGCCACCTAGCCTGGATGCAGAACGCGGAACTTTAGTTCACACAGTTTTACATGACCTCTTTGAAAACTTGCCAGTCGATCGAACAGAGTTAACTGCAATCGATCTTCTCCCATCACGATGGCGCGATCAAGTTGCGGCAAAGCCAGAACTTGCCGAGATGGTTACCAACGAGAAGGAGTGGCTCGATCGGGCCGCATCGCTCATCACAACGTATTTCACTCTGGAGAAGCCAGCAACTTTTGAAGCAACTCATCGCGAAATGCATCTTGAAAATGATTTCAGTCCCGAGGTTTATTTGCATGGATATGTGGATAGATTGGATATTGCTCCAACAGGTGAAGTACGGATCATCGATTATAAAACTGGAAAATCTCCGAAACCCGGCTGGGAAGAAAAGGCTTTATTCCAACTGCGCGTTTACGCTCTTCTCTACTGGAAAACAAATGGGGTCCTCCCCCGACTGTTACAACTGATCTATCTAGGTGATGGAAAGTTAGTAAAAAGTAATCCAACTTTAGCGGATTTGACCTCTGCGGAAAGATTTCTGCAACGAACTGCAGATGACATCTTCATCTCAATTGAGAAGGATTATTGGCCACCGAAACCAAGTAGACTATGTGACTGGTGCTTCTTTAAAACTATCTGTCCAGCGCACGTGAATTAAATAACAGCCGTGAAATTCGCATAAAGATCTTGTAGCTTTGAAAAAGTAATCTGCTCAAGTGATTTGATACTTCTCACTCGTACGCTCTCTTGGACTATGACGAAATGTGGAACCGCAATGAGCCAAGCGCCACTGGCCTTTGCTGCGCTAACTCCCGTAAGGGAATCTTCAAAAATGAGCGACTGGGATATGTCGGCTTTGGCGCGATTGGCCGCTAGTAAGTAGGCATCGGGATGCGGCTTGGTATTGACGACATCGTCGGAGCTAATTGAAAATGGGAACGGGCTACCACCCAAATTTTCCAGTACTGCATCAACGATAACTCGTGGGCTTGCCGACACTAACCCTGTTGCTACTCCTTTGGCTTGTAACTCCCGTACGAGTTCTATTGCGCCCGGCATCAGCGGTGTTTTGCCGCGCAATTTCTTCGTCTGAAGTTCAATGAGAGTTTGAGTAAAGAACTCAGGTGTCTCTGCGCCACAGCGGGCATACATGATTTCACCAACGCGTGAGAGCGGGCCCCCCAAACAGGCAACTTGGTCGGCATGTGTCCATTGATATTGGTATCGACCAGTTATTTCGCTCTCGGACTCAAGCCAGAGAGGTTCCGAGTCCACTAGTAGTCCATCCATGTCAAAGAAGACGGCCTCGAAAATCCCTGGCGCTTTTGAGTTACTCACGTGCGCGAGGGTACCGTAAGGTTTGTTGATGTGGAGATACATCAAATTCCGAGCTTAAGAAATCCTGTAATGGTTGTTGGATTCTCAGGATGGAACGACGCTGGCGAAGCTGCCAGTGGTGCACTCGATCACTTACTTTCTGCTTGGCAGGATGATGCAACAGAGACTGTCCCCGTATTAATTGCCGATCTTGACCCGGAAGATTTTTATGACTTTCAAGTCAATCGTCCCCAAGTATCCACTGATGAAACTGGCACTCGTAATATTACTTGGCCCAATACACAGATATTTGGTCTAGTTCTACCGCAATCCGATCGCGATTTAGTAATCGTTAAAGGAATTGAGCCGTCGATGCGCTGGAAGAGGTTCACTCATGAACTCTTGGATTTAGCTGATGATCTTGAAGTTTCAACCATCATCTGTGTTGGATCTTTGCTGGCCGACATTCCACATAGTCGACCAATCACCGTCAATGTAACTGCTGCAAGTCCTGAGATCTCTAAGCGCTTAGATATTTCTATCTCCTCATATGAAGGACCAACTGGGATTCTAGGTGCGATCAGCGATGGCGCATTTCGTCGCGGAATCGATGCGCTGTCATTGTGGGCACCGGTGCCACATTATGCATCCAATGCGCCATCTCCTAAGGCCTCACTTGCTCTCATTCATGCTCTCGAGGATTTTCTTACAATAGGCGTTCCGCAAGAAGATCTTGCATCTGCTTCGGATTCTTGGGAGTTAGAGATTGATGATTTAGCCAAAGAGGATGGCGATGTTGCCGACTATATAAAGACGCTTGAGGAGAGCAAAGACGCGGCCGATATTCCAGAAATATCTGGGGATATGATCGCTAAAGAATTTGAGCGTTACTTACGTCGCCGTACTAAAGATTAAAGCGCAAGTCCAAGTAGCGAATCAAGGGTCTGCTTAAACTCCTTGGTGTCTCCTCCGGATCCTCCATCGAAACTATCATCCACCCAGTTGTCAATTGCATCTAATGCCGCTGGCGTATCTAAATCACTAGCTAAAGCATGCATAATCTTCTCAGTCACTGTCGTGGTTGAAGAAACCTGTTCGGAGCCCAAGACGGTGCGCAATCGGGAGAGTGCTTGTTCGGCGCTAAACAAAATCTCTTCGCTCCACATCTGGTCATGACGATAGTGATGCTTCATTAGTGCATATCGAATCGCCATAGGATCCACGCCGCGTTCAATAAGCTTTGAGACAAGAACTAAATTTCCCTTGCTCTTACTCATTTTTTCGCCATCTAAACCAATCATTCCGGCGTGAACATAGGTTGACGCGAGCTCTTTACCAGTTAAAATTTTAGCTTGCGAGCGACACATTTCATGATGCGGGAATATTAAATCGCTTCCACCGCCTTGAATATCTATCAAGGAATCTTCATCTGGATCGGGATGTAAATATTCCAGAGCAATGGCAGTGCACTCAATGTGCCACCCAGGTCGACCAACACCCAGAGAAGATTGCCATCCAGGCTCACCTTCGCGCTTAGCCATCCACACTAGACAGTCGAGCGGATCCAGCTTGCCAGCAAGAGTCGGATCTCCTCCTCTTTCAGAAAAAATTTTTGTCATTGCATCGTGGCTTAAGTGCGAAAGACCACCGAAGCCTGATTGCGGCGAGTTAGAGAAATAGTAATCACTGCCGACCTGATAGATAGCTCCGTGTTTCTGCAAACTTTCTATCGAGTCAACAACTAGTGGAATCGCTTCAACAGCGCCGATGTAACTATTTGGTGGTATCACGCGCAAATTCACCATATCTCCAGTGAAGAGCGATATCTGCGAATGCGCCAACTCCTCCCAATCGACTCCATCACGTTTAGCTCGTTCGAGAAGCGGATCATCTATGTCAGTGATGTTTTGGACGTATGAAACGTCCGCACCACGAGCACGTAAGTATCGATTGATTAGGTCAAAGGTTAGGTAGGTCGCAGCATGACCAAGATGTGTCGCATCATAAGGAGTGATGCCGCATACATACATGCGATAAATCGATTTGCTCTCCAGGGCTTCCACGGCACCGGTCTTGGTATTGCTCAGTCTCATTTCAGGGACAACAAATCGCGGGTGTAGTTTCGGAACGTCGACCTGTAGCCAAGATTTCATGTGCTCATCCTAGTTAAAGCACAACTAAAAGGCGGGCCAAGGAACGGCCGGCCAATCCGGATTCGGTTCAGGCATTACACCCGTCGTTATTAAACGTTGGATTCGCGCATGAAGTGCCGCAATTTCATTCTCCGTTAAATAAGGAGTTAAGTCCAGTTCAGATTTCAAAACGCTCTCAGAACTAGCAAGTTGTTCTAACTCAATGTCCGTTAAAGGATCGCCCGAGAACTGCCAAAGAACTGTTCGCAATTTGTCTTGGGTGTGGAAAGTTACGCCGTGGTCACATCCAAATAACTCTCCCTCTAATGAAGGTAAAAGATGACCAATCTTCCGGTCAGTGTTATTGATAATGGCGTCGAAGATTGCCATCGATCTAAGTTGTGGGTCATTGGTTGAAAAGAAGATTGCTAAATCAATATCCTCATTGATTTCTATCCACTCTTGAACCATTCCGGGACCGTATGGCCCATCCCGCAAAATAGTGAGAGGAACAAGGTTGAAATCGCAGTTCTGACTTATGAGGTAGGCAGCATATTCACGGTGCGCCAATGAACCATCGGGAAAGTCCCACAGCGGTCGCTCACCAGCGATTGGCTTATAGATTGCATTCATGGCTTGACCTTCGTGAGTTACTGATGTGTAGAGCGTTGCATTTGATGCATCTACTAAACGCCCCGTTACGACTAACTCTCCCTGGGTGAGCAAAGCGAATTTATCGTCGGTAACCATTTGCCCTCGGACATAAGTGACCTTGCGAATCAATTGGAATTCCACAGAAGGGACAAGGTAAACGCCCCGCACTGACGAGCGCCTTTGAGCGCTTAACAAAAGCATCACACATGGATAAAGTTAAGTACACACTCAAGCAGTTGTCTGGCTCTTCATCATCAGCAACTACTTCGAAGAGTTCAATATTAATTAATGCGCGGGTTTCATCCCAAGCCATCGAAATCGCTCCGACAGTGAACTCAGACTCAATGGGAGTCTCAAGTGATGCATCATCTCGAGGCAATGGATCTATTCGAAGGGAGAAATCTCCCTTGCGTAAATCGTTGATAACAATCTCTAAGCGCTCTGCTAAGGCTGCAACTTGCAGCTTTTCTAAACCAACCGTGACTAATCGTTGCCCGGCCCGGGCTTGAATGAAAAATGCTCGCTCTCCTGGCTCACCAACTGTTCCGGCCACAAAACGTTCAAGTGAATCAAAAATAAAACTCACTTGCCGCCTCCGCCGCCCAATAGGTTGCGTTTTCGCAGCGGTGCGTTCAGAAAACTCTCTAAATCTGCGCGTGAGTCATTAAGCAAAAGTAGACGTGGTTTGGATCCGCTGAAATCGATGACTGAAATCGAGGCTGGATCGATTACTATTCGCTGAAAATCATCTAGATGCATTCCCAAAGCCGATGCGACAATTGCTTTTATGACATCTCCATGGCTAACAAATATGGCGGCGCCCTTTGTCTTTAATGCGGCAACCTCATGAACGACCCGCATGGCCCGCTCCTGCATCTGCGCTAAACCTTCACCAGCTGGAAAGTACATGGCACTTGGATTATTTTGTACGGTTTTCCAAAGTTTATTAGTCGATAGAAGTGAGAGTTTCTTTCCACTCCACTTGCCATAGTCGACTTCAACAAGATTATTATCATTAACCATTGAAATTCTGCGGTTATGGTTTTGACCCACAGTTTCCCACCAAGGAGTAATCGTCTCTACGCAACGCTCAAGCGGGCTAATGCGCAACGCTGAAATCGTTACTTTGCCTAGTCGGCGTGCGAGCTCATTAGCTTGAGCTATGCCCGTTGGCGATAAGTGGACGCCAGAAATTCTTCCCGAAAGCAGGCCTTTTGCATTGGCCTCTGAATGGGCATGTCGAATCAAAACTACCTGCATGACGGTAAGGCTATCGCAGGTTTTATGCGCTCGTCTTGCTAAGGTCGCTCCATGGAAATGCGACGAGCTGGCTCTAGTGGCCTGAAGCTTTCGCGATTAGGCCTTGGCACTATGACTTGGGGGCGTGATACCGATGAACATGAAGCCGCTGATCAGTGCCGTGCATTTATCGATGCAGGTGGAAATTTTATAGATACCGCTAATACTTATGGCGATGGCGATAGCGAACGCGTCATCGGCGGCTTAGTGGGGACTCTCGTTAACCGTGATGACGTTGTCATTGCAACGAAAGCGGGATTAAGTTTTCCCGATGGGGTTAGATTCATCGATGCAACTAGACACACACTTATCGCAGAGTTGGATAAATCCCTATCTCGCCTAGGAACCGATTTTGTGGATATTTGGCAAGTACATGCTTGGGATTCGCTCTCTCCACTCGATGAAACGCTAGCCGCCCTGGATTACGCTTACACAACTGGTCGGGCACGATACGTAGGTGTCAGTAATTATTCCGGGTGGCAACTAGCCAGAGCGGCCACCAAGCAAAGTTCGAACTCAATGAAAGCTCCAATAACAACGATTCAAAGTGAGTACTCATTACTAAATCGTGATGCAGAAGTAGAGTTATTGGATTGCGCACAGGATTGCGGAGTTGGTTTCTTGGCGTGGGCACCTTTAGCTAGAGGTGTTTTAACTGGTAAATATCGCAATGGTATCCCCAGTGATTCACGCGGAGCTGCGCCTCATTTTGCCAAGCACATTGAACCGTATTTAGATTCCAGAAGCGCTCGAACTGTAGATGCAGTTGCAGTTGCGGCCAGCGGTTTGGGCTACTCCCCCTTAGAAGTCGCCCTTGCATGGGTACGAGATGCACCTGGTGTAACTAGCGCGATTATTGGCGCACGCACAGGTGCTCAATTGCGTGGCGTTCTAAAGAGCGAAGAGATTTCCTTGCCAGATATTCTGCGCAGCGCACTCAATGATGTAAGCGCCTAACAGTTTTCTAGAAAATCCTTCAAAACTCGTACACCGAAAGTTAAACCATCAACTGGTACGCGTTCATCGACTCCGTGGAAGAGCGACATGAAATCAAAGTCTGCATCTAACTTCAATGGAGAAAAGCCATAACCAATAATTCCTAGTTCAGCCAAAGCTTTATTGTCAGTTCCGCCACTCATTAAGTAAGGAACTGGTATTGCTTCAGAGTCCTCTTTGAGGATCGCGTCACACATCGCATCTACGAGATCACCTTCAAAGGGAACTTCTAACGCTTCATCTCGCGTAATCGTTTCAACACTAATGTGAGGACCAATCAGCGAGGCGATTGTTTCATTGAGTTCATTCTCAAATCCTGGAATGAAGCGGCCATCAATGACCGCACTGGCTGAACCTGGAATTACATTAGCTTTATAGCCGGCCTCTAACATCGTTGGATTTGCAGTATTTTGTAACGTCGCACCGATCATACGTGCGGCGAAACCCACCTCGCTTAACAGTGGACGTAAATCATTTTCATCGTACGTCTTACCGGTTGAGGCCGCAACTTTTTTGAACAATGCTTTAACGGTCTTGCTATAGCGTTGAGGCCATTCGTGATTTCCAATCTTTGCAACGGCCTCCGTCAAGCGCGTTAGAGCATTTTCATCGTTCATAACCGAGCCGTGTCCTGCGCGTCCTTGCGCAGTTAACTTCATCCAGTGAATTCCTTTTTCGGCAGTCTCAATCATGTATAAACGTTTGCCACCGCCAACTGTGACTGAAAATCCGCCAACTTCAGAGACGGCCTCAGTGCAACCAGCAAAAAGTTCAGGGTGCTTGTCGACCATCCAATGCGATCCGAAAATGCTTCCCGCTTCTTCATCGGCAAAAAATGCTAAAACAATATCTCTCGGTGGAATATATCCAGTTCGTGACCACTCCCGTATGGTTGCAAGCATCATTGCATCCATATTTTTCATATCTACCGCACCGCGGCCCCAAATCATGCCATCGATAATGTCACCGCAAAATGGATCAACGCTCCAGTCGGCTGCATTCACTGGTACAACATCTATGTGTCCATGCAATACCAATCCCGGACGAGTTGAATCTCTTCCTTTAATTCGCGCCATCACATTACAACGACCAGGAGCTGATTCGTAGATCGTTGACGCGATTCCAACTTCGGCAAGAGAGGCAACAATATAATCTGCCACTTCTTTCTCATTACCCTTGCCATCACCAAAGTTAACGCTGGGGATTCGGATGAGGTCTTGGCATATTTGGATAACTTCGGTTTCAAGTTGCGTAGTAGTGGTCATTTCGCCATTCTGTCATCAAATTGCTATCCTTACCCCTTCACTCGGTCCGGGTGGCGGAATTGGCAGACGCGCTAGCTTGAGGTGCTAGTTCCCGCAAGGGATTGGGAGTTCAAGTCTCCTCTCGGACACATGCATATTGATGAAGCGTTGGCGCTCATCCGCGAAATACCCGACTACCCAAAACCAGGGATTCGCTTTCAAGACATAACTCCACTTCTTGCCGATGCTGCCGCCTTTGCATCCGTGACTAAGAAACTTTCAACATTCGCACCCCGTGGAACTTTGGTCGCCGGAATTGAAGCCCGTGGATTTATTTTTGCCTCAGCAGTTGCCCATGAACTTGCTTCTGGTTTCATCCCTATTCGAAAAGCAGGCAAACTCCCACACTTGACCATTTCGCAGAGTTACGGGCTTGAGTATGGCAGTGACATCTTGGAGATTCATGTTGATGCAATATCACCAGGTGCTTCGGTTTTATTAATTGACGATGTTCTTGCAACTGGTGGGACCATTGGAGCAGCAATTGAATTGATACATAGAAGTGGCGCGACTGTGGCGCACGTATTAGCTTTGCTGGAAATTGACGATTTACCTGGCCGTAAAAACCTGCAACAAAAGTATCCAGATATTGAAGTAACCTCACTTATAATCGCTTAACTATGCGCGTCTTACAAATTCAAGGTCTGCGAGCACTTGCTTCCATCCTTGTTGTGCTCTTTCATGCGAGATTTATTTCTGGTGGTTTCGTTGGCGTAGACATCTTCTATGTAATCTCTGGTTATCTCATTACCGGATTGTTACTTCGGGAGTTGGATTCGACCGGTCGCCTAAATCTTGCCGCGTTCTATCAGCGCCGAATTAAACGTTTACTACCGAGCTCAGTCTTTGTTCTTTTTTCTACCGCACTAGTGGGCTGGTTCGTGCTTCCGGCGATTACGCGTCATGATCTGGGTCGTGATCTCTTTGCTGCAGCTGCCTACGTTTCCAATTATCTCTTTGCTTGGTGGCAAAATGACTATCAAAATCTCAATGCAACACCGTCACCGTTTATCCATTACTGGTCTTTAGCGGTAGAAGAGCAATTCTATTTAGTGTGGCCACTTTTGATGGTTGCTTTAGCACGCAAAAGCCGGCAATGGCTGTTGATCGGAATTGCACTTGTTACCTCTCTTTCACTCGCCTTATCCATCTACCAAACTCATACCGCACCAATTTGGGCTTTCTACTCATTACCTACTCGCGCTTGGGAGCTTGGAATCGGCGCACTACTTCTCTTCATTCCCATGGGCAGGCTAAATGTGCGAGTTCTGCCTTGGATCGCCATGGGTGGAGTTCTTGTCGCATCCAGCGTTTTTAGTAATAACACCGCTTTTCCGGGTATAAATGCCCTCTTACCCGTCCTAGCAACTGCAGCCCTAATTGCGACGATTCCAGTCTGGCCTACATTCCTAAATGCTCTATCTAATAATGCAGTGAGCCAATGGCTGGGAAAGATCTCCTACCCGATGTATTTATGGCATTGGCCAGTCTTAGTTTTACCAAGCACTGCTTTGGGAAGACCGCTTACGGTTAGCGAACGCATCGCATGTATTGCATTAACCGTTCTGTTGGCCGACTTAACGAATAGATTTCTTGAGGACCCTATCCGGAGTATAAAAATAGCTCAAAAAAAGATCTATGTGGGTGCCATTAGCACAACGGCTATTTCGCTCATGTTGGCTATCGTAATTTCGAATTCGGCATCATCTTCAATTCAAGTCACAGGCGCATCGCCGATGAAATTCGATCTAACACAGGTATTAGCGAAACCATTAATTTACTCCGATGGTTGCCACGTAAATTATGGAAAAGATAAATCGGGTAGCTGCACTTATGCGGACTCGACTTCTACGACAACCATCGTGCTCTTTGGAGATTCACATGCGGCGCAATGGTTCCCTGTTATGGAGAAAATTGCGCTGAAGAACCACGTCAAATTGATCTCATTAACCAAATCTTCCTGCCCAGCGATAGATATAGCTCAGCCCGATCGTGGTGGTTTCAATAACATAGAGTGCAAGAAATGGCGCAAAAATTCGATTGCGCGAATCAAGACCATTCACCCGTTGGCTGTAGTAATGAGTAGTTATGCCTATTACACTCCGCGAGATGGTTCGGTTAATCAAGCCACTTGGTGGCGTGAAGGCGAGCAGAGCCTAATTAAATCCCTGGGACAATCCACACAACACATGATTTACATCGGTGACACTCCTAAGCCATTGCGCGATATTCCATCATGTTTATCGGCAGGGATTGCCAGTACATGCGATACGACGGTGAAATCGACGCTAACTATTCAGGGCGGTTTCCAAGTCATCGATCCAACTCCCTGGCTATGTTCGACAATTTGCCCAGCAATCATTGATTCGATTGTTGCTTATCGTGATGCCTCCCATATCTCAGTAGCTATGGCATTGCACGTAGCACCCGAGTTAGAGGCTGCGCTAAAGGCGAAGGGGCTCTTTGCCTGATGATGTGGCAAGATAGTTTTCATGGCTGAACTAATTTATTACTGCGGAACTATGGATAGTGGTAAATCAACTCTTGCATTACAGACTGCGCATAATCATCACAGCCGAGGTCGAAGTGGCGTTATCTTCACTAATAAGGACCGTGCGGGAACTGGAGTCATCTCGTCCCGGTTAGGTCTCTCCTCCCCGGCAATTGAAGTTAGCCCAGGAATGGATCTGCATAAACACGTTGTCGATCACCTCTCGGCTGGCGATCGAATTGACTACATCATCTGTGACGAGGCCCAATTTTACGAGCGTGTTCAAATTGAACAGTTAGCCAAGATTGTTGACGGTTTAGGAATAGATGTTTTTGCTTTTGGAATTCTTACCGACTTTCAAACTCTCCTCTTCCCCGGATCTGCACGCTTAATTGAACTTGCCGATCGTGTTCACGCGCTTCAAGTTGAGGCGTTATGTTGGTGTGGCTCTCGTGCAACTCACAACGCTAGAACACAAGGTGGCGTCATGGTCATTGAAGGTGAACAGGTTGTAGTCGGAGACGTTACGCCTGGCGCAGAGATTGCATATGAAGTTCTATGTCGTCGTCACCATATGCGGCAAGTTACAGCGCGCGCATCTCGCGCCGGTCACATATCATCTCAACCTCTTCCATTTAAGGAGTAGCACTTGAAATCACGTAGCTTGGCGGCACTGTCTGCAAAAGCTCCCCTCGTACCGTTCGAGTTCGAACGCAGAGCCCTTGGAGTTAATGACGTTGCTTTAGATATCGCTTTTGCTGGAATTTGCCATTCAGATATCCATCAGGTGCGCGAGGAGTGGGGCCCGGCCCTTTTCCCAATGGTTCCGGGACATGAAATTGCCGGCATCGTCACAGCAATAGGAAGTTCAGTCACAAAATTTGTTGTCGGAGATGCAATTGGCGTGGGTGTGTTTATCGATTCATGTCGCACATGCAAAAATTGCAAAGATGGTCTGCAGCAATACTGTGAAAATGGAATGACAGGTACTTACAACACCCTCGAGCGTGATGGCAAGACCGTTGCTTACGGTGGCTATTCAAACAACTTTGTTATCGATCAAGACTACGCGGTTCACATTCCAACTAACTTACCTTTATCTGGAGTGGCACCGTTGTTGTGTGCAGGAATTACTCTGTACTCCCCCTTAAAGACTTGGGGCGCAAAGACCGGAATGAAGATTGGCGTTATGGGCCTTGGTGGTCTTGGCCATATGGGAGTTAAGTTTGCACATGCTATGGGCGCTGACGTCACAGTTTTTTCACACTCGCCTACAAAAGAGAGTGACGCACTTGCGATGGGCGCAGATCATTTTGTCGTGACTAAAGATCTTGCGACACTTAAACCTTTACGTAAGAGCTTCGATCTGATTCTAAATACCGTGAGTGCCGACTTAGACATAAATGCTTACTTAAATCTCCTTAAACTTGATGGAACGCTAGTTGTGATTGGTTTACCAAGTAATCCATACGCCGTTAACGCGGGATCACTACTGGATGGTCGACGTCGAATCGCTGGATCGATGATTGGCGGCATTCCGGAGATTCAAGAGATGTTGAATTTCTGTGGGGAGCATTCAATCGTGAGCGATGTTGAGGTAATTTCGGCCGACTACGTGGATAAAGCTTATGAACGAACTGTTGCTAGCGACGTCAAATATCGCTTCGTCATTGATGCGCAGACTATTTAACACCTCTTTAGTGAAAACTATGTACCGCTAAAGCTAGAAGTGGTGCGACCGCAAGGGCTGGTAAGAGATTCCCAACCGCAACATTTTTGATGTTAAGCAGTTTGAATCCAATCGTAATAAGCATGACGCCTCCGACCACAGTCATAGCGTCGATTTGGTATGTGCTCAAGATCTGACCAAGAAAAAAGCCAGATATAGTCCAAAACCCTTGGTAGACACCCACAGCGATGGCGGAGACCGCAACGCCCCAACCCAGAGAGCTTCCAAATGCCATGGCAGCAAAAAAATCGAGAGTGCTCTTGAGTAGTAGTTGATCGATTCCAGCTGACATGCCGTCGCTTATAGATCCGAGTATCGCCAGTGGTCCGATTGCAAAGAGTAAAGATGCTGAAACAAATCCTTCGACGAAACGGCTCTCCTCCGATGCTCGGAATCGCCTACGAAGATTCTGCCCGAATGCGTCAAGACGTGATTCGAGATCGAGCGCGGATCCAATGAGACCACCGATTAAAAGTGAGCCGAGAATAACGAGAAGGGCCCAGCCGCGAGGAAATGCCGACGTAAAACGCGGTGCCCACATTGGTATCAGAGCAGAAGCTGCACCGAGAAAAGCAACCAAGCCAAGAACATCAGTAAGCAGAGTGCGCGTCTTGGCGCCCATTCGGTTTCCGATGATTACACCGATGGATGTTCCGGAAATAATTCCGACTACATTAATGACTGTGCCAATTCCTGGAAACATTAGAGCAGGCTACGCAGAAGTAATACCGGAAGCAAGGCAGGATCGTATTAACTGCACTAGACTCCCCCAATGTCATCGAATCCAATAATGGAGTTCTTGCGCCCTCACCGCACAGTTCCTATAACTCCTTGGACGGGCAATGGTCGCTGGGATATCAAGCCGCTTCGAACAGTCATTCTCTTTATTGGTCTCTTCATCTTTGGCTTGGGCGATGCATTCGTGATCCAGAGCAATATTGGAAATGGACCCTGGTCAGTACTAGCCCAAGGTCTCTCAAAACACTTGAACATTTCAATGGGTTGGTCGACTTTTGCAATAAGCGCAGTTGTTCTACTTGCGTGGATCCCTCTACGAGAGAAACCAGGTTTCGGCACGCTTTCTAATTTGATTATTATCGCCGTTGCAATTCAAATTGGTGTTGACCTTGTTCCGCTGCAACACAGTTTCATTCTTGGATTATTGATCTGCCTTCTTGGCATAGGAATGATTGGCGTGGCAACAGGCCTCTACATCACCTGCGGCCTTGGACCCGGCCCGCGAGATGGCCTGATGACGGCTATTCATCAGCGAAGTGGCATAAGAGTTGGCCGTGTCCGTTTGGGTATCGAGGTCACTGTTGTCGTCCTCGGGGCGCTATTAGGGGGCAAAGTAGGCCTCGGAACTCTGCTTTTTGCCGTATTAATCGGCCAATCTATCGCCATCGCCCTTGGTGTTGTAGCCCGACTTACTGAGTAGTACGCGCTAACCTTTTAACCATCTTCCCTCAGGTGGTACTCGTGTGCAGGCTGCAAGGAGTTCCTCCGGTCTATCACCACAACAGAAAGGGATAATTCATGCTCGATACGTATTTTAAAATCTCTGAGCGAGGGTCAACTCTAAGTCGTGAAGTCCGAGGCGGAATCGTCACGTTCTTCACTATGGCTTATATCGTTGCACTAAATCCATTGATCCTCGGTGGAGCAGTCGATAGCAATAAAAAATTCCTCGGAGGGTTTTCTGCATTTGGTCAAAATCTCCCCTTGATTGCCGCCACAACGGCTCTCGTTGCGGGCGTACTCACAATTCTTATGGGTGTAATTGGTAATTTCCCATTAGCTCTTGCAACCGGTCTAGGCCTTAATACTTTCGTCGCTTATGGAATCGCTTCCAAAATGACGTGGGCAGATGCAATGGGTCTCGTAGTTCTTGAGGGCCTAATCATTACCGTATTAGTTCTTACCGGTTTTCGTACCGCCGTGTTTAGGGCAGTACCACAGCAATTGAAATACGCAATTTCTGTCGGAATCGGTCTATTCATCGCTCTCATCGGTTTGGTGGATTCTGGTTTCGTGCGTCGTACCGGTACTGGACCAGTTCCAGTTCAACTTGGTGATGGTGGAAATCTGACGGGTTGGCCAATCATTGTATTCATCTTCGGTTTGCTCTTAATCGCTATCTTGATGGTTAAGAAAACTAAGGGTGCACTACTTATTGGTATCGTTTCGGCCACAGTTTTGGCAATTATTCTTGAGGCCGCATTTAAGATTGGTCCAAGTTTCATCTCACCAACCGAAAGTAATCCAAAGGGTTGGGGTTTAAATATTCCTAAACTCCCTACATCGATCACTTCAACTCCTGACTTTTCCTTATTAGGACATTTCAGTTTGCTCGGTTCTTTCAGCAAAATCTCTCTAGTTTCGGGAATTCTTTTAGTTTTCACTCTACTTCTGTCGGATTTCTTTGACACGGTAGGAACTGTGACAGCTATTGGTCACGAGGCAGACTTAATTGGTGCTGACGGAAATGTTCCAAACATTGAGAAGATCTTGTTTGTCGACTCAATCGCTGCAGCTGCAGGTGGCGCCGCAGGTATCTCATCCAATACTTCATATATTGAATCGGCATCTGGTGTAGGTGAGGGAGCCCGAACAGGTCTTGCCTCAGTTGTGACAGGAATCTGTTTCTTGTTAACAATCTTCCTATCTCCACTTGTTGCAATTATTCCTTATGAGGCCGCTACTCCAGCGTTGGTTATCGTGGGATTCCTGATGATGACACAAGTGAAAGACATTGACTGGACCGATTTGGGAATTGCAATTCCGGCTTTCCTTACGATCATCTTGATGCCATTCACATACAGCATCTCGGTTGGAATCGGGGCAGGTTTTGTTTCACACGTAGTGATTCGATTTGCTCAGGGTCGTCGCAAGGATGTTCATCCTTTGCTTCTACTGGTTTCTGCGCTCTTCGTTATCTACTTCCTCTCAGCACCTATTAGTGGGTGGATTGGGTAAGTAAAACCTCTAAAGTAGTAAAGCCCCGCAGAGAAATCTGCGGGGCTTTACTACGTAGCTACCAACTAATGGGCGATTGACCTCTTGCCTCCAAGATTGCATTAACTTTCGAAAATGGCTTTGAGCCGAAAAATCCACGATAAGCAGAGAGCGGGCTCGGGTGCGGTGATTTTATGACGAGTTCCGGCTCGAAACATAACGCTAACTCCTCAGCGTTCTTACCCCAGAGAATTGCAATGACCGATCTACCCCCCAACACTCTGGCTACTTCATCGGTAATTTCTTGCCAACCTAAGTTTTTGTGGCTCAAAGTTGCGCCAGATTGAGTAGTTAAAACGCGATTGAGCAGCAAAACACCTTGATCGGCCCATCGACTTAAATCACCATTTGTAGACATTGGGGCCCCAAGATCACTTGCTAGCTCTAGGAATATATTCTTAAGCGATGCGGGTAGTTTGGAAATTTCAGGACTCACCGAAAATGCAAATCCATTGGCATAACCCGGTGTCGGATACGGATCTTGACCAAAGATCACAACTCGAACACGATCAATGGGTGTAGATAATGCACGCATAATATTGTTGTAGTCAGGCGCGATTGTCGTTCGATCAAGTTGAGAATCAATCAAAGTCAAAGTACTTTGCAAGTGTTTGAGCGCAACTTTCCAATCTGGATGTAACTGGTCGAACAAACTCACGCTACATCCAAGCTCGAGCTGAGAATCGACCATTTACCGAAGTGACCTCGATGGGCGTATCAAAAATAGCTGAGATATGTTCGCTTGTGATGACGTGCTCGGATGGGCCGGAAACCGCAATGGTCCCATTCTTTAACAAAAGTGCATGGGTAGTCCCGACAGGGATCTCTTCGATATGGTGTGTAACTAGAACGGTTGCTGGTGCAGTCGCATCTAATGAAAAGTTGGCGAATCTGCGCAGCAAATCTTCGCGACCACCAACATCTAAGCCCGCGGCTGGTTCATCCAACAATAGAAGTTCAGGGTCGGTCATTAACGCACGTGCTATCTGTACGCGCTTGCGTTCGCCTTCACTCAGCGTGCCGTAAAAGCGATCTCCTAGCTCGCGTACACCAAATGTTGTCAGTAACGCCATCGCTCGAGATTCATCCCAGAGATCATAAGCTTCGTTCCATCTACCCAAAATTGCGTAAGCTGCTGTTAAAACTACATCCTTGACTAACTCCTCATACGGAATGTCTTCGGCAAGAATCGCACCACACAGCCCAATTCGAGTTCGCAGCTCAAATAAATCTACTCGACCCATTTCCTTCCCCAAGATAGAAACAGTTCCGTTAGTTGGAAATATTTTCGTTGCAAGAATCTGAAGCAAAGTAGATTTTCCCGCACCATTTGGTCCAAGAATCACCCACCGCTCCCCCGGATTTATCGTGAAGTTAATGGGGCCCAGAATGATCTTTTCTCCGCGTCGAACCGACACATTCGTAACTTCTAAAACAGATCCGCTGGCCATAGAAGAAAAGGATAATAGGTGAGAGCGCATTGGGCGGCGGTTTTGGCATCTAGCCCACCGTGATTCGCGATAACCTTGCCACCATTATGGGCACAATTGAGCAGTTCACGGGTCTTATTCTGCTCAGTGGAGTCGATAAACCGGGAATTACTCAGGAACTATTTAGCGCATTGGCTCCGTTTTCAATCGCAATTATAGATATTGAGCAGGTAGTAATTAGTAATCGATTAATTTTGACTGTTCTCATCGCTCTGAATCCCGCTCATGAAAAGGCGATTGAGGACGATCTCCAAGCTTGTGCCGCGAGGCTCGATGTTGATATCGCAACTCTCTATGCTCAGACCAATATATCTAGCATCTCAACTAAAGCGGGATTATTGCACGTCGTAGTTTTGACTACGAAACTATTGCCCGAGGCTGTCGCTAACGTTGCTGGCGCGATTGCCGACGCCGATGGAAATATCGAAGGCGTCACTCGAACTGCATCGGCTCCAGTAACGGCTATAGAGTTTCTGGTATCCGGTGCCAAACAAGAGGCCTTAAGTGCATCCTTGTCGGTTGTAGCGGCTACACATGGCATTGATATTGCAATTCAACCAAGTGGAAATTTACGATTCGGAAAGAAGCTCATTCAACTAGATGTTGATTCAACTCTCATTGAGCAAGAGGTCATAGATTTGCTGGCAGCTAAGGCCGGCAAAGGCCATCTTGTCCAAGAAATAACAGAGTCGGCCATGCGCGGTGAGTTAGATTTTGAACAATCACTACGCGCCAGAGTGCTATTACTCAAAGGGTTACCGGAGAGCGTGATTAAGGAAGTTCAAAGTGAAATCACGCTTACTCCCGGCGCTAAGACGTTAGTTCAAACATTGCACAGACTAGGTCATGTGGTAACTGTGGTCTCGGGAGGATTCACTGATGTGATTTCACCTTTAATGAACGAGCTCCAAATCACGAGTTTTCGAGCTAATAAGTTAGGCATTGAAAATGGTGAACTTACGGGTGAAGTTGTGGGTCTAATAATCGATAGAGCGGCCAAAGCACAAGCACTTCATGACTTCGCGGCCGAGGAGTCGATAGATTTTTCGCAAACTGTAGCTATCGGAGATGGTGCAAATGATCTAGATATGATCGCAGCGGCTGGCTTAGGAATAGCCTTCAATGCAAAACCAGCAGTTAAAGCGGCCGCAGATAGCAGTGTAAGCGCCCCATACCTTGATTCAGTTCTCTATCTTCTCGGAATACCTCGCGAGGCAATTGATTTCGATTTACGCTAGTTTTTTACAACCTGCAGGCGTGAATATCCGTAACTAGTATCCCGCGTGCTCCTACATTCCACAGTTCATCCATTACACGGTTTGTATCTTTGCGCAGGACCATCGCCCGTACTGCGACCCAACCTGGTTTTTGGAGTGGTGAGATGGTTGGAGACTCTAAACCTGGAGTAATAGCGCAGGCCGCCTCAACACTTACAGAGGGAATGTCATAGTCGAGCAACACATATTTTCGCGCGGTAACAACACCTTGCAATCTACGGATTAAAACTTCAAGCTCGCTCCTGATTTCAACGCCTTGCCGGGTAATTACTACGGCCTCACTCGTCAAAATTGGTTCACCAAAAATCTTTAGTCCAGCTTGTCGAAGAGTATTTCCAGTGCTCACTACATCGGCAATCAAATCTGCGACGCCTAAACGCACGCTGCTTTCAACTGCGCCATCCAGACGCACCACATCGGCCTTGAGGTTAAGTTGCGCTAAGTAGGCGCTTACTAATCCTGGATAAGCCGTTGCTACTCGCTTGCCAGCGATATCTTTTACCGTTAGATCTTGGTCGGCTGGACCAGCAAAACGAAAAGTTGATCCGCCGAAATCTAAAGACAATACTTCTTTAGCATCTGCGCTTGAGTCAATGAGTAGATCCCGCCCCGTAATACCGGCTTCAAGTTCACCTGATCCTACGTAAATTGCAATATCTCGAGGCCTCAAGTAATAAAACTCAACATTGTTATCGGGATCAATCAAAACAAGATCGCGACTATCGCTGCGCTGCTTGTAACCCGCCTCTTTTAAGACCGAAATCGACTCTTCGGCTAAAGATCCTTTATTAGGTACCGCGATTCGTAGCATATGGATTCTCGACTCCTTCTTTAGAGATACTTATAGATGTCGTCGGGGGTCAAACCACGGGCCAGCATCATTGTCTGAACGTGGTAAATCAATTGGCTTATCTCTTCGGCCAAAGCTTCATTTGATTCATGTTCTCCGGCCAGCCAAACTTCGCCCGCTTCCTCCAGAATCTTCTTACCTATCGTGTGGACACCCGCATCTACTGCAGCCACGGTTCCCGAACCTTCTGGGCGGCTCGCAACTTTCGTTGCGAGCTCGCTCCATAGGGAATCAAAGGATTTCATTGGGAAAGTTTACTATGCCCCGACGACCACCGGTTCTGAATTAGCCTCCAGCTTAGATATTCGTAGCCACGACATAAACCCCCATATTACGAATGGTAGATAGATCGCATAAAGAGTCCCAGTTGGGTAGTAGCCATTCTTGAAAGCAAAGGGAACGCCGACAAAGTCAACGGCAATCCACACCAACCAGAATTCAACATATCCGCGGCTCATGCCATACGTAGCCAAAGCGGTCCCAGTAAAGATCCATGTATCGACAAGAACCCATGTTCCACTTTCGCCAAGAGCTTTAAAGATCTGCATTGAGAGTAGATAGAAGATGATTATTGTTGGAAATAGCACGAGCTTCTCTTTTGAGGTAGTCCATCGTGGTGATACTGGTGGTTGCGTCTTGCCATTGGCCCGAGTATGTCGTGCCCAACGAATCCAGCCATAGACACTGACAATTATCAGCAAGAGATTTCTGCTGGCTTGTCCATAAAAATTTGCAGAGGGTTGATCGGCGTAAGCAAATACAGCCCCAAGAAATACGGTGAAAAGAAGTGCATCTCCTGCGATTCCAATTGGCCAGGCAGATACTTTTCGGCGTGCGCCTAAAATTGCACTCGATAGACCTAACGTTCCGCCCAAAATTTCACGTACGGCGATTGATTTACTTCCAAAATGCACATTTGTTTCAAAAAGCCACTTAATGATGTTCATAGTTGATCCTTCCTAGGATGAAAAGCTCCAGGAAGCAACACAGTAAGCACGTGTGCAGGTAGCACAGATGCTTACATGTCCCTTTATCCAGACTATAACTGTCGGTTTTGGAATTACACCAAATCAACCAATCACTGGATGTGACTGGGTCGCGGACTCTACCGCCGGTTCGGAATTAACACCGACCCCCGGAACAACGTGGGGTTAGTCTGCCACAGAGGTCGCGCAATTGCGTAATGAAAGGACCATTGCCGCAGGGTCGTCGGCGTTAAATACAGCGCTGCCTGCAACGAAGGTATCGGCGCCAGCCTCGGCCGCCTCTGCAATCGTATCCATAGATATACCGCCATCAACTTGTAGCCATATAGGTCGATCTCCAATAATTCTGCGAGTGCGTCGCACCTTATCCATCATCTCGTGCATGAACTTCTGACCGCCAAAACCCGGCTCCACCGTCATAATCAAAAACATATCAACTTGATTAATAAAGTTTTCATAATCTTCTATCTCTGTTCCAGGTTTAATACCTAAACCGGCGCGTGCACCAGTGCGGCGAATTGCGCGCAAAGTTGATTCAATATTTGTTGTCGCCTCTGCGTGAATAGTCACACTTGCACATCCCGCTTCGCCATAAGCCGGGGCAATCGAATCCACATCAGCGACCATTAAATGTGCATCCACTGGCAGGACGCTCTCTTTGATGATTTGGCTCGCGCGTTCGAAGTCGAATGTGAAGTTAGGAACAAAGACGTTATCCATAACATCTAAGTGAAGAAGATCGGAAACAGCGGCAATACGGGCGATCTCATCATTTAATTTCGTTAAATCAGCGTTCAAAATACTGGGTGTGATCCTGATTTCACGGGTCATCGCAATATCCTAACTTTTCTTTCGAAGGAGAGCTAAGAACATTGCATCCGTGCCGTGAAGATGAGTCCAGAGCGCCATTGCTCCCCCACGAGTAGCCGATTCAAGGCCTTTTGGAAGGTATGGGGCTATGTCTATGAGCTCCAATTCCGAGTGCTTCTTCAACATGTCGTTAACTTGAACTGTGGTTTCGGCCAAGTGGGGTGAACATGTCGCATACCCGAAAACCCCTGCAGGTTTCAAAACGTGAATTGCGGATTCGATTAACTCGCGTTGCAACTGCGTCAGTTCACGTAAATCTTTGAGCGAACGACGCCAACGCACTTCCGGACGCCGACGTAGAGCGCCAAGACCAGTGCAAGGCGCATCAATTAAAATTGCATCAAAACTTTCGTTATGTGAAGCGATATCACGGCCATCGCCAACCCACACTCGCGCGCCATGGACAACATTTTTTACCAAGTTTGCACGAGGAGTTGAGATTTCATTAGCGGTGAACTTAATGTCGCGTGTGGAAGCGATTGCAGATAGAAGTGCGGCCTTACCTCCAGGACCAGCGCAAAGATCCAGCCATGACTGTCCATTTGCAACGCTGGCAAACACCGAGGCCACTAACTGCGATCCTTCATCTTGTACTCCAGCTAAACGGTGGCGAACAATTTCTAAACTTCCAGGGTTGCCTTTGAACGCAGCCCCGAATTCGGAGAATTGCGTCGCTTGGGCGCCAAGTGCAACTAAATCCTCTTGCGTTGAAAAGCCTGGCCATGAAACTAACGTTGGAGTTGCCGGAACGTTGTTAATTGCAAGGGCTGCCTCAACCTGCACCCAATCTTTCAAAAGATCGTAATAGGACGAAATAATCCACTCTGGGTGAGAGTATTGAATCGCCATTCGAGCAACAGGATCCTTAATGTCAGCTAATGGCGCAAACCATTCCTCAATGCTCTTGCGGGTGACGCTTCGCAGAAGTGCATTAACAAAACTAGCTTTGGATTCGCCCACGCGCTTTCTTGCAACCTCCACAGTGGCGGCGACTGCGGCATGGTCTGGAATTCGCATTTCGTGAATCTGATGGACCCCTAGTCGAGCAACGTCGACAATCCCTGGATCAACTTCTGACCAAGGTCGGTCGCTGATTTGAGCCAAAATCCAATCATGTTTGCCCTGCATGCGCAGCGTTCCATACACAAGTTCGGTTACTAAATTACGGTCGCGCTCCTCCATTGACGAAGAACTCAAGGCTTGCGGTAATAGTAAGTTTGAATAACCCTCATTACGGTTTACTTCAGTAATTAAATCAAAAGCCAGCAATCTAGCGGCATCTGGTTTAGGCGATTTAAAAGAATTACGACGCGCCTCAACCAAGGAGTTCTCCTCTACTCAACCTGGCCCCGCGGGCCCAATCCTTAGCATCCATCTCTTTCTTACCTGCTGGCACAACTGTCAACAGAGAGATAGCGGTTCCGTCACCGCAACCAACTACGACATCGCTATCAATAACGGCAATCTCCCCCGGATTTACCGCGGCGTGTGAAAGTTCGGCAGAGGTGATTTTAAAACTATCTCCTCGAAATAAACTCCATGCCACAGGTGCCGGGAAGAAAGCTCGAATGCGATTGAGTGTTGTACGTGCGCTGTCGCTCCAAAGTATTTTGGCTTCGTTCTTACTTATCTTAGGTGCGAGCGAACTAGATCCTGCTTGAGGAGTTGGTGGTTTCAATTTTTCAATTGCAGTGAGAGCTTCCTTAACCACCTGTGGACCCATGGTGGATAAAACTTCCATCAACTCAGAAGTTCGCCATTCTGGAGCAATCTCTAAAGTTGCGCTGCTATAAATGGGCCCAGTGTCCATTCCCTTATCTAGTTGAAAAACAGTTACGCCGGTAATGCTTTCACCGTGCTCAATCGCGCGTTGAACCGGGGCGGCTCCCCTATATGCCGGAAGCAGCGAGAAATGCAGATTGATAAATCCATGGCGAGGGAGATCGAGAATCTCTTGAGGTAAAAGTACGCCATAACCAATTGTTAGAACTAAATCGAGATCACTTACTGTTTCAATTAACTCAGTGGGAGACTCTGGCCGTAGCAGAGGTATCCCTTTTCCAATCGCCCACAGACTTACTGGTGAGGCTTTCAACTCAAGTCCCCGACCTGCGGCTCTATCGGGCTGCGAAATTACCAAACTCAACTCATGGCCATAATGGAGTAGCCACTCCATCGTAGGTATAGCAACTTCCGGAGTAGCCGCTACTCCGATACGCATTACGTGTTCCGTCCGAAAATGCTGTGCGGGGACTCTTTGATTTGTATATTTGCCCCTGCCTCGTTAAACCAATCACTTTCGCGAATTTCTTTCATTGCGAGTTTTCGTTCAGCTTTGCTCAATCGATCAATGAAGAGAATTCCATCTAAATGATCGGTCTCATGTTGGAGAGCTCGGGCCAACAAATCAGAGCCATCAACAGTTATCGGCTCACCAAACATATTGAAACCACTGGCTACTGCACGAATTGCTCGCGGCGTTGGATAGGTCAGCTCGGGAAACGATAGGCAGCCTTCATCATCCTCTTCGATATCTGCACCTAGGACAAGTGTTGGGTTAATGAGATGGCCAAGGACGTCATCAACATGCCAGACAAAAACGCGAAGAGAAACTCCAATCTGCGGTGCGGCCAGGCCTGCACCAGGTGCTTCCAACATCGTTTCGGTGAGATCTGCCACCAGCGTTCTTAACTCTTTATCGAAATCAATAACTGGGCTTGCTGGAGTTATCAGGACCGGGTCTCCAAAGTAACGAATCTCTTGAATACCCATTTCGCAAGCCTACCAAAGAGCTATAACGAATATGGATCAACTCTGATTGAGAGAAGCTCCTTTTTGGCGATGCTTCGGCGCCGTTGGAGCTCGTGTAAGAAATCTACTAAAGCCTGCGAATCGATTTCTTGTGAATACAAAACGATTTTTGACAATCCCTTGCCAGCATCGTGGGGACCGAAAACTCTGACGGTTGACGGCAATCGTTGGCTCTCTATCGCCTTTTCTAGACCCGAAAAAAGCGTTGTTGCCTCGAGGGATGCAGATGTAATAACGGTGCTTCGTACATATGGAGGAAGTGGAATCTCCGCCCGCTCTGCTAACTCTCTGCGGATCATCGCTCCCGGACTCCACCTAATCAACGAGGCCACGATTGGATGTGCTTCATCGATACTGAGTAAAACTTCGCCCTTGGTGTTAATCATTGCCGCAGTTTCAAAAAATAATTCTCGTGCACGTTCCTGAGCCCGTAAATCTGGATGTGCGAAAAACTTCAATCCTTCAAGGATTACAATTGCCCCGTATCCGCCATTCACTCTTGGAACTGCCCCTGGGGTGGATAAAACAATAGATGGTTTCGATTCGACGGTGGCTTTAATAACATCGCCGAATGAAAGAATTATAGGAAGGCCGGTAAAGGCACGTGCAATCTCTTCACTTGCACGTTCAATTCCTCGGGCCGCCACATATTGTTTATCCCTTTGACACCACGAACATTTCCAACCTGGATACGTTGCTAAGCAGGTTGTGCAACTAGGCGCGGCGCCTTTTGATGTGACAACAAGTCTGGAGCCACAGGTGCACATGGCCAAATTTTTACAGTGAGCACAAAGGAGCGCATTTCCATAACCTTTTCGTGGCACGAGGAAGAGAACTGGTCCACGTGTTAGCGCCTTACGTATAGGGGTGAAGATTGTGCCGGGCAGTAGCGTGCCATCCTCCGATGAGAAAGCTTTAACCGATATTCGATGGGATTGGGCTATATATGCCAATTGCTTGCTCTCAATTTGAAGGGAGAGATCAAGGGAGGGCGTATATCCCATAAAGAAGATATCTAGATCCCCCAAACTTTTACGCAGGTTGACCACATCTTTTACGTTCCATGCGGGAGTGCGGATTTCATAATGATCATGCGATGACTCTTTATAGACGATGATGGTTTCTAAATCTCTTATTGGAGTAAAGACGGCACCGCGTGCGCCAATTACCAAAGTCTTTTGCGCCTGCATGGCTTTGAGATAATTTTCATAACGAACGGCACGAGGCAGCGAGCTATCTAAGCGCAGATACGAAATTCCTACTCGCGCTGCACTGTTTACAATGACATCAATATCGCCTCCATCGGGAGCTATGAGTAAAACCGAACCATGTGCAAGAGCCTTCTGGATGTGAACCACAACTTGCTCGGCGGGGTTTTCAAAAGGCTCAAAGGCGATGAAGGCGTAGTTTCCTTTTGATTTAAGGCTCTTGATCCTTTCTTGAGGGACGTTGATAAAGGTTTTATCTACCGCGGCAACACGTGGAGGTATAGCAGAACGCAGGATATCGAAGGGGTGGGCTCCCCAATGCGCAGCCGCGAGGGCAATTAACTGTAAGGATGAAGTTGATGCAACTGGTTGTGGCGAAAGAATCTTTGTAATCGTCTTGATGGTACCTGTTACTTTAGTTTCATCTATCCGCTCCAGCACGATGGCTTCGACTTCACGGCCATTAAATGGCACTTGTACTCGTACGCCTACCGCTACAAGGTCAGAAAACTCTTCCGGAACTACATAATCAAAGGCAGAATCCAGATGAAATACACCGGAATCGACCCAAACACGAACAATGGGTTTGACCAAGGCGCCAACTTTTGGCCGATGAATTATTTCGGCCTTTAAGTTAAGTCGCCTTGGCGTCGCCACTGACTACTTTATTGCGCTTTGAAGATCGCTCACGCGATCAGTACGCTCCCATGCAAACTCGGGTAGTTCGCGACCAAAGTGACCATAGGCACTTGTCAATGAGTAGATAGGTCGCAAGAGGTTCAAATCTCTAATGATTGCAGCAGGCCGTAAATCAAAGACAGCTAATACTGCATCTTGAATCTTCGAAACGGGAACGCTCTCGGTTCCGAAAGTCTCAACGAAGAGACCGACAGGCTGAGCTTTTCCAATTGCATAAGCAACTTGAACTTCGCAACGACGTGCAAGACCTGCAGCTACAACATTCTTAGCTACCCAGCGCATTGCATAGGCCGCAGAACGATCTACCTTTGAGGGATCTTTACCGCTGAATGCTCCACCGCCATGTCGAGCCATTCCACCATATGTGTCAACAATAATCTTGCGACCGGTCAATCCAGCATCACCCATTGGGCCGCCGATAACAAAGCGTCCAGTTGGGTTAATCAGTGTCTTTAAATCATTTCGTGGAAGGTCGATAGTCGCCAAAATCGGATCAATTACATACTTAATAACTTCAGGCGTTAACGTCTTAGCAACGTCTACTTCCTCTGCATGTTGGCTAGAGATGACTACGGTATTGAGAGCAACGGCGCGATCGCCATCGTACTCAATCGTCACTTGGGTCTTACCATCTGGACGCAGGTATGGCAGTTCGCCGGACTTGCGAACCTTGGAAAGTTGTTGGGCCAATGCATGGGCTAACCAAATTGGTAACGGCATTAACTCCTTTGTGTCATCACAGGCATAACCAAACATGAGGCCTTGATCGCCGGCGCCCTGTAAATCTAACGGGTCGGCTCCCGATGCGACACGGTGCTCATATGCGTTATTGACGCCTTGTGAAATATCTTGGGACTGTTGTCCGATAGAGATAGAAACTCCGCAGCTATTTCCATCAAAGCCTTTGTCGGATGAGTCATAGCCAATGTTAAGGACTGTGTCGCGAACGATTGTATTGACGTCGGCGTAACCATCTGTTGTTACTTCACCGGCAACATGTACTTGGCCCGTAGTGATTAAAGTTTCCACTGCAACACGGCTTTTAATATCTTGGCTTAGAAGTGAATCAAGGACGGCATCTGAGATTGCATCTGCAATCTTGTCTGGATGGCCTTCAGTTACGGATTCAGAGGTGAAGAGACGTTTTGACATATTTTTAACCTAACTGCCGGTTGGCGTGATCAAGGAGTAGATTTGCGAGAGCGTCTTTGGAGACTTCCTTGAGCGCTATATCCGCACCAGTGCGTGTGAGAATCATACCCTGCGTAGTGTCTTTTCCGAATATTGCGCCACCGCTGACGTCGTTGACATAGATAACATCTAAGCCCTTTGCTAGCAATTTAGCCCGAGCCGATTCACGAAGCTCACTCGTTTCTGCGGCAAAGCCAATCATGATCTGATGGCTCTTGCTCTTGCCCAACTCGGCTAAGAGGTCTGGATTTGGCTCTAATTCAATCGAAGTGAAAAGAGTTTTCTTGATCTTCTCGAGTGCGCTACGCACGGGCTTGGCATCTGCAACTGCTGCGCACATAATCAGTACGTCGCATTGGGCAAAGCTAACCGCCAATGCCGCTCGCATCTCGGCCGCGCTCTCAACGCTAGTTACTTGAGCGCCCTTTAGAGATGAAGTATCCATATTGGCAGCTATGAGATCTACTGTGGCACCGCGCAAGAGTGCGTTGCGCGCGATGGCCATGGCCTGCTTGCCCGAAGAGCGATTGCCGATAAAACGTACTGGATCTATCGCCTCGCGCGTTCCGCCACCAGTAATAAGAATTCGCTTTCCTACCAAGTCACGTTTATTGCCGGAGATTTCATCGAGCTGGGCAATTATTGTAGAAGTCTCTGGGAAACGACCCTGGCCACTATCGGCACCAGTTAGACGTCCTACTTCAGGCTCCATGACGGTATAACCGCGCGCGCGAAGCGTTGCAACATTTGCAACCGTAGCTGGGTCATTCCACATACTCGGATGCATTGCAGGCACGATTAACTTGGGAACATCGGAGGCAAGAACTAAGTTAGTCAGAAGATCATCGGCACGCCCGGCGGCAATGCGGGCAATTAAATCGGCAGTTGCTGGAGCAATTAAAAAGAAATCTGCACGCTCGGCCAAAGAGATATGTGAAACTTCATGAGTATTTTCCCAGACTTGAGTGGTTACTGGTCGACCGGAAAGCGCTTGCCATGTTGCTGCACCTACAAAGTTAAGCGATGAAGGTGTTGGAACGACGCTTACGCCATAACCACGCTCTTGTAGACGGCGCAAAAGATCACATGATTTGTAGGCGGCAATCCCTGCTCCCACTCCGAGAATAACCTCACGAGTTGTGGAAGACATAGGCAATGAAAAAAAGCTTTAGGCGGTTGGTTCTAGATTTTCAATCGTGAGTAAGCCTTCATTGATTTCGCGTAGTGCGATAGAGAGTGGCTTCTCATGAACGTGTGTCTCAACAAGTGGACCTACGTATTCGAGAAGGCCCTCTCCAAGTTGTGAGTAATAGGCGTTGATTTGGCGAGCACGCTTAGCTGCATAGAGAACCAGGCTGTACTTAGAGCCACTCTTTTCAAGAAGCTCATCAATTGGTGGATTTGTAATGCCATCCATAGTTATTCCCCGCTCATATATGTGTATTTGCCCTGGTCAAGACGTCAATCCTATCAGTTGTTCAACGACCCGCTCGACCTGATCATTGACGATGACCACGTCGAAAAACGAGGCTGCAGCAAGCTCATCCTGGGCTAACTGCAAGCGCTCTGCTCGCCTATCGGGACTATCTGTACCGCGTCCCTCAAGGCGCGAGACTAACTCCTCCCATGTTGGAGGCTCTAAGAATACTAAAACCGATTGTGGCAGATGTGCTTTGACCTGTTTAGCGCCATCGATTTCAATCTCTAATAAAACATTTCGTCCAGCAAGTAAGGCCTCTTCAACCGGCCCACTCGGTGTTCCATATCGATTACCTGCAAACTCTGCCCACTCAAGGAACTCATCGCTGCGAATCATTCGAGAGAACTCTTCATCTGCAATAAAGAAATAATCGACACCATTATGCTCATTGGTACGTGGAGATCTAGTTGTTGCAGAGACACTTACCCAAAAATCTCCTGAAGCGCGCAGTCGACTAGCGACCGTACTTTTACCGACTCCCCCAGGGCCCGAAAGAACGAGAAGTTTGCCTGGAGTAATCGCATGTGATGATTTCATAAACTCGTTTCGAAGTTCCTTGATCTGATGTCGACCTAAACCACCGATTCTGCGTGTTGGCGAAATCTTTAGACGTTCCATCAAGGAGCTAGCGCGGACTTTTCCAACTCCGGTAAGTGCCTCAAGAAGTTCACGGACTCGCATCTTTGCTACGGCCTCTTCATTAGCGGCAATCTCTAAGACCGTATCAATCGAAAACTCGCCGCGTTTAATCTTGATTTTTACTTCAGCTCTGCGTTTGCGTGATTGGGCGGCCTTTGCAAGGGCGGCTGCACGTTGTTCTGGTGTAAGAATCGGAGGTGCGCCCATGGAAGAAATCTAGACTACAAAGCCTTGATTAAAGAATCTGAGCACCAATGGCGATGGCGCGTTCTCGCATTGCACTGGCTCCATCACTCCAAGCAGAGGTAATAGGCCGTCCAATAACAACTAGGTTTGCGCCTCTATCGATTGCCTCACGCGGTGTCATGGTCCTTGTTTGATCATCACTAGTAGCCGTATCTGCCGGCCTAACTCCCGGAGTAATAATCGTTATGGCATCACCGACTGCTGAACGAATTGCAAGAATCTCAAGGGGGGAACAGACGATGGCTCGAGCACCGCTAGCCACAGCTAATTTTGCAAGTCCAACTGCGCTCTCCAACGCATTAGCGCCAAATCCAATTGATGCTACGTCGCTTTCGGAAAGCGAGGTCAGTATCGTCACCCCGGTCACGTGCGTCGAAGGTACCGCCTCAACTGTCGCGGCAATCATGGCGCTTCCACCTGAGGCGTGAACAGTTAAAAATTTAGGACGTAGGGATGAAATTGCGCGTGCAGCGCCGCTAACGGTATGTGGAATGTCATGGAGCTTTAAATCTAAAAAGATATCGCCGTTGGTTTGATCGGTGATCGCCCGAACTCCAGCGCTTCCAAAAGTAAGAAAGAACTCCAAACCGAGTTTGTAGACTTGGACAACACCCTCTGTCGCCTTTACCCAATTGATTGCAGTATCTAAATCCGACGTATCAACGGCTAGGACTATCGGTGCTTTAGTACTCATTAATTCTCCTCTACGCGGTGGGCATAACCAACGGCATCTCGAAGCGAGTTGAAACCCTTTTCAATTAGCAGCGCTCGTAACTCGTCTTGAATGTTAATGAGCGCGTTAGGATTTCCAAAACTAGCTGTTCCAACCGAGACTCCGCGTGCGCCGGCGGCAATCATTTCCAGGGCATCTCTTCCACTTGATACGCCACCCATTCCTAAAATTGGAACATTCGGCAGTGCAGCATGAACTTGATAAATTGCACGTACTGCGATCGGCCTAATTGCTGGCCCTGATAGTCCGCCAGTTTTGCCACCTAAGTGCGGACGCATAGTGTCTAAATTGATAACCATTCCGAGAACCGTATTAATGAGCGCTAATCCATCTGCACCTGCATCGACAACTGCTTTTGCAATCGAGACTAGATCCGTAACATCGGGAGATAGCTTGACGATGATGGGAAGTTCACCACCAATGGTGCGTCGAACCCCATCGACAACGCGCCGAGATGCATCGATATCACACGCAAATACTAAGCCACGGTTTTCAACATTTGGACAAGAGATATTAACTTCGATCGCACTAATACCTGCAACGGGGCGAAGTTTTCGTGCCAACGTTGCATACTCTTCAACGGTCTCCCCCGCAATAGAGACGATGATGCGTGCCTTTTGTTCAATTAAATAGGGAATATCTTTGGCAATGAAGGCATCGATCCCTGGACCCTGTAAACCAATTGAATTGAGCATGCCACTTGGCGTTTCTGCCATCCGTGGCGTTGGTCGACCTAAACGCGCTTTACTCATAATCGATTTTGTAACTACTCCACCGATTGAACTAAGCGGGAAGAATTGAGCTAATTCGCGGCCTGAACTGGCACAACCACTTGCTGTAAATACTGGAGATGGAAACCAAACATTTCCAAGGGTCGTTGAGAAATCTACCGTCGTCATAGGACTTGACCTACTTTGTCCCACGCCACCGATGCGCCATCCATGACAGGCCCATCGATACAGCTTCTTTGCATTGCAATATTTCCAGACTCATCGGAGACGGGAATAACGCATGTCATACATATACCAATTCCGCAGGCCATCGACTCCTCAACTGCGCATTGATGAACAACTTCGGTGCCGTTTGTAATTGAATTGATGGCCGCTAACATCGCCATTGGACCACACGAATAAATAACGGCGATATTGAGATCGGCTATCAATGAGGCAATTGGATCAGTTACACGGCCCATTTGACCCATCGAGCCATCTTCAGTGTAAATTCGAAGTGAATTGACTGAACGTTTGCCCTCCATCGGCGCATAAATTTTGCCTGCAGTACTGGCACCGAGCAGCATGTCTACGCGAGATCCTCGTGCATTGAGCACTTCAGCTAAACCAAATAGTGGAGCAGAGCCATAACCTCCGCCAACTAGCAAAACCTGTACCGGCTCAGTTGGAATTCCAAAGGCCGTCCCTAATGGTGCTACAACATCTAAAATCGCCCCTTCGCCTTGGGCGCATAACCATTTACTTCCTGACCCGTGTGGAGCAACGATGAGCTCCATAGTTCCACCAAAAGTAGCGTTCGTAGATACTCGAGAGATTGCAAATGCGCGTCGTAACACCATTCGCGAACTATCTCCACCAACACTTATTGCAACAAAGTTTCCAGGCTTACACACACTCGCGATATCACCAACATTAATTATCAATTGGTGATATTGACCCACGCGTTTATTGCTCACTAATGTTGCACTAATCTGCTTGGCATTCCTATTAATCGCACTCATGCTCAAGCCAACCATTCCTGCAAAGGTCTAATTGATAGTTCATTTGATTGTAGAAAACGTATGCCCTCTACAGCAGCATTAAAACCGGCCGTAGTAGTGATAATTGGGATCGAGCGTTGGACGGCCGCAGTGCGAATAAGCCAACCATCGGCGCGCGTGCCCCGTCCTACGGGTGTATTAATGACCAAATCAATATCTCCCGAATTAATGATCTCAACGATGGTGCGCTCCCCCATAGGTCCTGTGCCATCTGAGTTCTTACGAACTGCGATTGAAACTACACCATGCTCGATTAAATACTTTGAAGTACCTTCCGTGGCCAAGATAGTAAAACCTAGAGCGCTAAGACCTTTGGCCGCATCGATTCCCGATGCTTTATCCTTATCGGCAAGTGAGATGAAGACAGTTCCATGCTTTGGAAGTGGACCAAAGGCGGCAATCTGAGATTTGGCATAGCTTTCACCAAATCCCGGAGAGATTCCCATGACTTCGCCCGTGGAGCGCATCTCTGGACCCAGAATTGCATCGACTCCGCGACCATCGGTGCGACGAAAACGATTCCACGGAAGAACCGCCTCTTTAACTGAAATTCCTTTTGCTACACCGTCGCCGACGAGCGGCAACATTCCCTCGCTGCGTAGTTCAGCGATAGTTGACCCAAGTGAAATCCTGGCCGCGGCTTTTGCTAAAGCTATTCCAGTTGCCTTGCTAACAAATGGAACTGTTCGAGAGGCACGTGGATTTGCCTCCAAAACATAGAGAACATCATCTGCGATGGCGAATTGAATATTGATTAAGCCAAGGACGCCGACGCCTTGCGCAATCTTAGTTGTCGCAACTTTGATCTCAACTAGTTGCGCGGGCGAAATAGTCATTGAGGGAAGGACGCAAGCGCTATCACCACTGTGAATGCCGGCCTCTTCAATGTGCTCCATGACGCCGCCAAGGTAGAGTTCAGTGCCATCAAATAGCGCATCAACATCGATTTCAATCGCACTATCGAGAAAGCGATCGACTAAAACCGGATGATCGGGAGTGATATCGGTAGCGCGCGTAATGAAACCACCAAGGGCGGCATCGTCGTAGACAATCTCCATTCCACGACCCCCTAAAACAAAGGATGGACGCACAAGAACCGGGTAACCGATTCGAGTGGCAATAGTTATCGCCTCTAACTCTGATGCGGCCATTCCAAACTCAGGTGCATTTAAACCTTGCTGGGCCAAAATATCGCCGAAAGCTCCGCGCTCTTCAGCTAAGTTGATCGCTTCAGGGCTAGTTCCCAAGATAGTTACGCCGTTGGCTTTTAAACCTGCAGCTAATCCCAGAGGCGTTTGTCCGCCCAGTTGAGTGATGACACCGAGCAACGGTCCGGCAGCAGTCTCTGCGGCGATAACTTCTAGGACATCCTCTAGCGTGAGTGGTTCGAAATAAAGGCGATTGCTTGTGTCGTAATCAGTTGAAACCGTTTCAGGATTGCAGTTGATCATGATGGTTTCAAATCCCGCTGCGCGTAGCGCAAAAGATGCATGCACGCATGAATAGTCGAACTCGATTCCCTGGCCAATGCGATTAGGCCCGCTACCTAAGATTATGACTGCCGGCGTCGTGCGTGTTCGGACTTCACTCTCTTCTTCATAACTTGAGTAGTGATACGGCGTAAAAGCCTCGAATTCGGCGGCACATGTATCTACAGTTTTATAGACAGGGCGAACGCCAAAGTGATGTCGTAATCGTCGAACCTCATCTTCACTGATTCCTCGCAGCTCTGCGATTTGGGCATCAGAGAAGCCCGCAGACTTTGCATCTTTAAGAATTTGCGTACTTAAATCCCCGGGCTGTGAAATAAGCGCCGCGTGCTCATTGATAATCTCAATTTGGCGTAAATACCATGGATCGATTTTGCAGGCGTTGAAGACTTCATCAATCGTCGCCCCTGCCCACATCGCACGTTGAACTTGTTGCAAACGGTATTCAGTAGGGATTTGCATTGATTGCAGAAGTTCATTCTTCTCACTGGCACTAACAGTAGGCCAGGTAAATATAGCTTCTTTGCGCTCCAGCGAACGGAGCGCCTTCATGAGAGCCTCAGAAAAAGATCGCCCGATTGCCATTGCTTCGCCAACGCTCTTCATCGTGGTGGTTAAACGCGGATCGGCATCAGCAAATTTTTCAAAGGCAAAGCGTGGAACTTTTACGACTACATAGTCCAAGGTTGGTTCAAATGATGCAGGAGTAACTTTGGTAATATCGTTTTGTATCTCATCCAACGTATAGCCAATAGCTAATTTCGTAGCTATCTTAGCAATAGGAAAACCCGTTGCTTTAGATGCCAAAGCACTTGAACGCGATACTCGTGGATTCATTTCAATAACAATAATCCGGCCATCAGCTGGGTTGATAGCGAATTGAATGTTGCAACCGCCCGTATCAACGCCAACTTCACGGATAATATCTAGTGACAGGTCACGCAGTTTTTGGTACTCGACGTCGGTCAAAGTCATAGCGGGAGCGACCGTTATTGAATCACCAGTATGAACTCCCATTGGATCAAGATTTTCAATACTGCACACGATCACCACGTTATCTTTGCGATCACGCATGACCTCTAGTTCGTACTCTTTCCACCCAATGATTGACTCCTCAAGAAGAACCTCAGATGTTGGGCTGTGACGCAGTCCAGCTCCAGCTATTTGGCGAAGTTCGATTTCATCAAAGGCGATACCCGAACCCAGTCCACCCATAGTAAATGAGGGACGCACCACAACTGGATAGTTCAAAGATTCGACCGCGACGAAAATCTCTTCCATCGTGTGAGCGATAATAGATTTAGCCGACTCGCCACCTACTTTTTCAACGATACCTCGGAACAACTCACGGTTTTCACCGCGTTGAATCGCGGCAACATCCGCGCCAATTAATTTAACGCCGTACTTTGCCAATGTTCCGCGTTCGAATAATCCAATCGCGGCATTTAGCGCCGTTTGTCCACCTAGTGTTGCTAAAACCGCATCCGGTTTTTCATGTGCAATGATCTTCTCAATTACTTCAGGAGTAATCGGTTCAATATACGTCGCATCGGCGAACTCAGGATCGGTCATGATTGTTGCTGGATTGGAGTTCACGAGAATGACGCGAATACCCTCTTCGCGAAGGACACGACAGGCCTGTGTCCCGGAATAATCGAACTCACAGGCTTGACCAATAACGATTGGGCCACTGCCGATGACTAGAACTGATTTAATCGTTGGATCTAAAGGCATTATGCACGCACTTTCTTAGCCATGAGATCTACGAAGCGATCAAAGAGATAGGCCGCATCATGGGGACCTGCCGCCGCCTCTGGGTGATATTGGACCGAAAATGCTGGGCGATCCAGCAGTTGCAGGCCTTCGACAACGCCATCATTGAGTGAGACGTGAGTGACCTCTCCACTTCCGTAAACCGTTGAAAATTGGTTATCCGTGGGAGCCTTTAACGCAAAGCCATGGTTGTGCGAAGTGATCTCAACTTTACCCGTATTTTTATCGATGACCGGCTGATTAATTCCGCGATGACCAAAAACTAGTTTGTATGTTTCAAAACCTAGAGCTCTGCCCAAAATCTGATGACCAAAACAGATTCCGAAGATTGGAATCTCCTTCAATAAAATCTCGCGAACTAGTTCAATGGTCTCAGCCATGGATGCGGGATCCCCCGGCCCATTTGATAGGAAGACACCATCTGGATTCAAACTAAGAATTTGATCCATCGTCGAATTAAAGGGCAACACGTGTACTTCAACGCCACGCTCTGCCAAAGCTCGCGGAGTTGCGCCTTTAATGCCTAAATCAATGGCCGCAACTACAAATCGCTTCTCGCCGATCGCTGGAACAACGTAAGGCACAGGTGTTGAAACATCGGCTACTAAAAATGCACCGGTCATCGACTCGGATTTTCGAACTTCAACGACCATCTCTTCGCGACTTAACTCCAATCCCGAGAAAATACCCACTCGCATCGAACCACGATCACGCAAATGACGAGTTATCGCGCGGGTATCTACACCTTGGATACCAACAATATTCTGATCAATTAACTCGGTTTCCAAATCATTCTCGCTGCGCCAGTTAGAGGTCAACGTTGAAGGATTGCGCACCACAAAGCCGGCAACCCAAATCTTCGCCGATTCATTATCTTCCTTATTCACTCCGGTGTTTCCGATATGCGGCGCAGTCATAACTACTACCTGCTTGTGATACGAAGGATCAGTTAAAGTCTCTTGATATCCCGTCATGCCAGTTTGGAATACAGCCTCGCCAAATACCTTACCTTCGGCGCCCCAGCTTTTACCTTCAAAAATTCGGCCATCATCAAGCACGAAAAATGCGGTACTCATCGCGAACCAATCGGAGCGACGAGTCCGCCATCAATTAGCGTTGGTGTGCCATTAAAGAAAGTATGTGTCACCACTCCAGGAAGTTCAAAGCCGTGGAAAGGTGTATTGCGGCTCTTCGATGCCACTAAATCGCGATCAACTAACCAACTCGCGGCTGGGTTAATGATTGCCAGATTGGCCTTCGAACCTACTGCAAGATTTTGACCCTGCTGGCCGTAGCCACCTATGCGCGCAGGGGCCGTTGATAAACGATCTGCCACTGCCTCCCAATTCATAAGTCCAGTATCAACCATAGTTTTTTGTACAATCGATAGCGCAGTTTCAAGACCTAACATTCCAAAGGAGGCCTCCTGCCACTCGCACTCTTTACTCTCCATAGTGTGTGGCGCGTGATCAGTTGCAACGATGTCGATAATTCCTTCGGCCAACCCTTCGCGAAGCGCCATGACATCACGTTCACTTCGAAGCGGTGGATTAACTTTAAAAATCGGATCATAGGAGCGCGCGAGTTCATCGGTTAGCAAAAGATGGTGCGGAGTTACCTCAGCAGTGACATTAATTCCGCGAGCTTTAGCCCAACGGATTATCTCAACTCCCCCAGCGGTCGTAACATGACAAACATGTAGTCGAGATTTTACGTGATCAGTGAGCAAAACATCGCGAGCGATTATCGCCTCCTCGGCAATTGCCGGCCAACCCTTTAGACCCAAGATAGAGGAGACTTCGCCTTCGTTCATCTGTGAGCCAACTGTCAGGCGTGGCTCTTGGGCATGTTGTGCAATGACACCATCAAAGGCCTTGATGTACTCAAGGGCTCTGCGCATTACTAAGGGATCAAAGACGCAGTTACCATCATCGCTAAAAACTCGAACGCGAGCAATGGAATCGGCCATCGCGCCGATTTCGGATAGCGACTCTCCCTTTAGGCCTGCAGTTACTGCACCAATTGGAAAAACATCTACATATCCCGCCTCTTGACCTAAACGAAAAACCTGCTCAACGACACCAGCGTTATCTGCAACTGGTGAAGTATTCGCCATGGCAGAGAGTGCAGTAAATCCACCTTTTGCACCAGCACGCGAACCCGAGAGAACCGTTTCGGCATCTTCGCGTCCAGGTTGGCGCAGGTGCGTATGTAAATCAACTAAGCCGGGAAGAACAATCGAGGATTTCGCATCAATCATCGTCGCTTCTGCATCTGAAATATTTGGCGACACTGCGCTAATAACTCCGTCGACTAACAGTAGATCCGTTGGGTTTCCTGTGGCCAGACGTGCATTCTTAATCAGATAGCGTGGCGTTGACATTAGTTAGTACCTGCTTCCAAAGGGTGACCGGCAAGTAAGACATACAAGATGGCCATTCGTACGCTGACACCATTAGCTACCTGTTCAACGATAACCGAGCGTGCACTATCGGCAACCTCTGCGGCAATCTCTAATCCACGATTCATTGGACCTGGATGCATGACAATGGCGTTAGGTGCCATCAATTTTAAACGCTCAGTATTGAGACCAAAGTACCGCGAATATTCGCGGGCATTAGGAAAAAATAAATCGGTCATTCGCTCCTGTTGAACGCGCAACATCATGACAACATCGACGTTTGCAATCACACTATCTAAATCATAGGAAATAGTGACTGGCCATGTCGTTACACCTACTGGAAGAAGAGTTGGTGGAGCAACCAACGTAACGCTGGCCCCGAGGAGTGTAAGCAGTAAAACATTCGATCGAGCTACTCGTGAATGGAGGACATCGCCAACAATTGCAACACGTATGCCAGCTAAATCCGTACTTCCCTTTCCAAGGTGTTTTCTAATTGTGAAGGCATCGAGCAGGGCCTGGCTTGGATGTTCATGAGTTCCATCTCCGGCATTAATAACGCTGCCGAGCATCCACTCCGAATCAGCTAAACGTTGAGGTGCACCGGATGCGCCGTGACGAATAATTACTGCGTCAGCGCCCATGGCTTGTAGAGTCAGCGCCGTATCTTTCAACGATTCACCTTTACTCACGCTTGAACCTTTAGCCGAAAAGTTAATGACATCGGCCGATAAACGTTTAGCGGCAGCTTCAAATGAGATTCGGGTTCTGGTGGAGTCCTCTGCAAAGAGATTAACGATTGTGCGACCGCGCAAAGTTGGAAGTTTCTTGACTGCGCCATCGCTGATACGCGATAACTCAGTTGCCGTGTCTAAAATCGATATCGCCTCTAGCTTTGTTAGGTCGGAGATTGAGAGTAAGTGGCGCATTAGTTATCTTCAATCAGAACTTCATCAACGTTATCAATTTCAGTTAAATGAACTTTTACCGATTGCGCGATCGATGTGGGCAAATTCTTACCTACGAAATCAGCCCTAATAGGCAGCTCGCGATGTCCTCTATCGACCAATGCCGCTAGCTGAACAGTACGTGGTCGGCCAATTTCGCCTAAGGCATCGAGCGCTGCGCGAATTGTGCGTCCTGAGAAGAGAACATCATCGATCAATATGACATCTCGGCCATTGATTCCCGCAACTGGAATATAGGTAGGCATAATCGCGCGTAGCGGACGAAGTCTTAAGTCGTCGCGATGCAGCGTTATATCCAGCATTCCAACCGGGATATCGTGCCCTGTAATTCCCGCCATGATCGCGGCAATTCGCGCAGCAAGGTGGGCCCCACGCGTTGGAATGCCGAGCAGAGTTATCTTTGTGGCATCGGAGTTAGCTTCCAAAATCTCGTGGGAAATACGAATCAACGCACGTGAAATATCCGATGCGGACAGGGCAACACTCATGTAAATCTCCTTCCCCATCTCTCAGGATGGGTCGTTAAAGGATGCGTGGGCGAGTATACCACCGGATCTATCGACCTGTGGATATCGCCACTTGTCTGTCGGCTCACCAAACTAATCTGCCCACTATGACAACTAGCGAAAGCATTTCAGCAAGGATTCGGGCAATTCGAATCGCCAAAGGACTATCCCTCTCAGATGTGGAGAAGGCCAGTCACAAAAAAATTAAGGCCGTCGTTCTCGGTTCGTACGAGCGTGGCGATCGAAGCTTGAGCGTTAGCAAGGCGATAACAATTGCCGAATTTTACGCAGTCCCACTCACATACCTTTTAGAGACTCCGACGCCCTCTTCCTCCCATTCGACGCTTCCAGTAATTGATTTGCGTGCGCTGCGGGCGATGAGCACCAATCCATCACTCATAGCATCATCAACGCGGCCACTACAGACAATTATCACCTTTATCAGCGGAGTAATTGCACTTCGTAACGACTGGAATGGCGAAGTTCTCTCAATGAGATCGCAGGATTTAACGGCGCTCTCACTAGCCATAGGAATAAGCCATGATGGGGTCAATCAAATTCTTGCCGAGAACAACTTATTGCTCAAAGCTAAATAGCTAAACTCTCTTTGATAGATGAGATTCGTCCCAATACACCGTGAATAAATCCCGCGGACTCATCGGTTGATAACTCTTTAGCTAAGGCGAGTGCTTCATCAATTGCTACGCCATCTGGAATTGAGTCCGACCACAAAATTTCATAAATACCAAGGCGCAAGATATTTCTATCCACTGTAGGCAAACGATCCATATCCCAGCCTTGGGCATATGTCGTGATGAGTTCATCGATCTTTCGTGCGTTACCACCAACGCCAACCACTAACTCGCGCGTGTAATCGCGTATTGGCCTGGCATCTGGACCCTCTTGAACAACATCTCGAAGAGTAAGAGTTTCTACCGCGTTAGTACCGCGGATATCTGCCTCATAGAGAAGATCCAACGCCGCTTTTCGGGCTTTACTGCGGGCCGACACTAGTTAGCGCGGCCTTGGTAAGACCCATCACGAGTATCAACCATGACGATCTCATCTTGCTTAATAAATAACGGAACTTGAATCTCGATACCGGTCTCAACTGTTGCTGGCTTTGTGCCACCTGATGAGCGATCTCCCTGAATTCCAGGTTCGGTATATGTAATTTTTAGAGGAACTGCAGCGGCAAGTTCAATATATAGAGGATTATCATCGTGAACAGCAACAACAGCATCAGTATTTTCCAACATGTAGTTAGCCATCTCGCCAACGGTGGCCATAGAAATAGTCATTTGATCAAAGGTCTTAGCATCCATGAAAACAAAGTCTTCACCCTCTTTGTACAGGAACTGCATATCGCGCTTTTCCAAAATTTCAATATCGATTTTAACGCCTGAGTTAAAGGTACGGTCAATGACCTTTCCGGTTAACACTGACTTCAACTTCGTGCGCACGAAAGCTGGACCTTTGCCGGGCTTGACATGTTGAAACTCAACAACATTCCACAGTTGACCCTCAATGTCTAAAGTAATTCCATTTTTTAGATCAGCTGTTGTTGCCACGGTAAAAGCTCCACTCGTATAAATTCGGCCATCGGATGCGATAGCAAGGGGTTAAGGATACCCGCTCGTAGCTAGTGCTTTGTTCCTTTATCTGATGAGGTTCTTAAGCGCAATTATCGCTAATACATAAGAATTTGGACCAAAACCCGCAATCGTTCCATTAGCCACACCGGAGATTACCGAAGTATGGCGGAACTCTTCGCGCGACATTGGATTAGATAAATGAACCTCAATTAGCGGCGATTTTACTAAATCCGCGGCATCGCGAATTGCATATGAGTAGTGCGTAAATGCCGCTGGATTAATAATCACCGGAATCTGCTTATCCGCGGCCTCATGTAGCCAACCAATTATCGTTGCCTCATCATCACTCTGGCGAACATCGGCTTCAAGGCCGTGTTGTGTCGCTGCAGTTTCAACGACACTCTTGAGTTCGGCATAATTCAGATCGCCATAAATCGAAGAATCGCGAATATCTAAACGGGCAAGGTTAGGTCCATTGATTACGAGAATCTTCATGAACTAATTCTCTCATAGGCGGCAGTAAGTTCATCCTCATTTGCATCTTCAATACGGATTGTTTGAGCTACACCAGATATCGCAACAAAGCGTAGCTTTTTGCCACGAGCCTTTTTATCAAGAGACAATAGGGGAAGCAACTCTGACCATGCCTGGCGTGGATATGAGATTGGCAGACCAAGGCCAAGCAAAAGTTCACGGTGTAGGGATACGACCTCTGGATTTAGGTGTCTCTTAATGTTCGAAAGTTCAGCGGCAAAAACCAGACCTATGGCCACGGCCTCACCGTGCCGCAAAGAATATTTACTGTGAAGTTCAATTGCATGGGCCAGAGTATGGCCGTAATTGAGAATCTCGCGTGCGAAGCTTTCCTTGAAGTCATTGGAGACAACGGTCGCCTTCACCTGCGCTGCCGCTTCGATGAGTGAGAGAACTCTCGACAAATCCGCACGCAATGTGCTCACCGATTGGTCTTTTAGTAAATTCAAAATCTCTCCATCGGCAATGAACCCACACTTAATAACTTCGGCCATTCCAGCGGCTAAATCGCGATCAGATAAAGTGGATAACCACGATGTATCAATTAAAACTGCATTCGGAGAGTGGAAGGCACCGATCAAATTCTTGCCGTAATCACTATTAATTCCAGTTTTTCCACCAATTGCCGCATCTACCATTCCGGCAATGCTCGTTGGCACTGCGACCCAATCAATTCCACGCAGCCAGGTAGCCGCGGCGAAACCCGCAACATCCGTGATGGCGCCTCCCCCAACTCCAACAATTAAATCTGAACGTGTGAAACCTGCAGCCCCAAGCCAGTTCCACAGTTTCGAGAGAGTCTCGAATGACTTTGCCGCCTCGCCATCAGGTATGGTGAAATAGAAAACCTCCGGCGCAAAGTCAACTGACATGCGAACGGCCTCCCGCATCGCATCTGTATGGATGATGGCAACTCGTGATCGATCAACGACCAAAGTGTCAAGCTCGCTCTTCCAATGACAATCAACCTGCACGTCATAATTACGTTCGGCGCGAACACTAATTCTCTTCATCTATAACGCCTTCGCAATTACTGTAGCGATCTCGTGGGCCTTCATGCCATCGCCCTGTATCGTCATTGTCGCTAACTTTGAATATATGGGCTTTCGCTTTTCGTAAAGGGCCTGCCACTGAGCACGCGGGTTTCCAAGGAGAAGTGGCCTGTCACGATTAAACCCCACACGGGGGGCAGCAACTGATAGCGACACATCAAGAAAAATAATTGGAGCACCGGATGCTGCTAATACTTCTTGAGCGCGCGGGGAAATTGGAGCTCCACCGCCCAAAGAGAGAACTGCACCAACATCTTTAAGGCAAGTCACGAGAGTTTCGAACTCCAACTCCCTAAAAAACTCCTCACCATCGTCGACGAAAATATCGGAGATAGTTCTTCCAGCGCGCTCTTCAATCACTTTATCGGTATCAATGAAAGTAGCGCCTAGCGCCTTTGACAGAGCTTTTCCAACAACGCTTTTCCCACTACCTGGTGGGCCTATCAAAATTGCACGTGGCACGATTGCGATCTACTTAAAATTCAAGTTCTGCATATAGCTATCAAAATTTCGCTTAGTTTCAGTAACACTATCGCCACCGAACTTTTCAAGAACTGCTTCGGCAAGCACTAAAGCAACCATTGCTTCAGCGACAACTCCTGCGGCAGGGACTGCACACACATCTGAGCGCTGATTAATCGCTTTAGCTGGTAATCCAGTTGCAACATCTACGGTATCTAACGCCTTTGGCACTGTTGAAATGGGTTTCATCGCAGCTCGCACGCGCAGCGTTTCACCGTTAGACATTCCCCCTTCGGTACCACCAGCGCGGTCGGTTCGGCGAACAATTTTTCCGCTCGCTGACTTTTCAATCTCATCGTGGGCAACGCTGCCGCGACGTGTTGCTGTTTCAAAACCATCGCCAAGCTCAACGCCCTTAATAGCTTGTATCCCCATTAGTGCTCCAGCTAAACGCGAATCCAATCGCCGATCCCAATGCACATGCGAACCAAGACCTGGCGGCATATTAAATGCAAGAACCTCAACAACTCCGCCTAAAGTATCTCCATCGGAATGGGCGCTCTCAATTTCGATAATCATTCGCGCACTTGTTGGTGCATCGGCACATCGCACAGGATCGGCATCAATACTTTGCATATCCCCCGCTACTGGAAGCGCAGTGCCATCAGGAACTCGAACGGTGCCGATAGAAAGTACGTGAGACAAAATGGTAATCCCAACGCTTTGTTCTAGAAAATTACGCGCCACGGCGCCAAGAGCAACACGCGAGGCCGTCTCTCTGGCACTTGCTCGCTCGAGAATAGGTCTTGCATCGTCAAGATCGTATTTCTGCATGCCAACTAAATCGGCATGGCCAGGACGCGGTCTTGTAAGTGGAGCATTGCGAGCCAAAGTTTCGATTTCAGAGTTCGGCACGGGATCGGCCGACATAACTTTCTCCCACTTAGACCACTCCGAGTTTGCGATTTGGATTGCGATCGGTCCACCTTGAGTTAAACCTAAACGTATACCGCCAAGAATTGTCACTTTGTCCGCCTCAAAACTTTGACGGGCACCTCGGCCAACACCTAAGCGTCGACGCTCCAGGTGGTAATCAATATCTTTCGTCGTAATCTCTACTGATGCCGGAATTCCCTCAACAATTGCGCTCAGGGCTTGGCCGTGAGATTCACCAGCTGTTAACCAACGCATCTGCGTATTCTTGCAGAAATGGATGGCTACGCGCTGCCAAATAGAGCGCGCTTCCCATAAATATTGAAAAAGCCATCGGAATACTGTGCGGAATCGCCCGTGAATATGCCCACACAAGCAGAACGTGCGTGATTGCCACTATGTATATAGATATCACTAAATACCCTAACGCAGCTAAATCAATGAGATTAATTGACAAAACAGTAATCACGAAAAGTTTGGCATCCCCCATCCCCATTCGTAGCAAGAGAGCAATGCCGGCAATAAGTAACGCAGTCAGTTGGGTGGGTATTGAAGCAATGCCAAAAATAATCCGTTCAAAAATGACTCCATATCCAATTAGGGCGCAATAGATATTTGGAATCCTTCGATACTGCCAGTCGGCAATACATACCGGAATCGCGAAGAGAATTAAACCCACCATGTATCTAGCCTATTTTAGAGAGCTTTGAGCCCCCGAGAGCTATGTGGATGAAGCCAAGGCCTTCAATCCGTGGCGACGCATAAGCGCGGCCATGCTCGAGCGTTCAACAATCTCACCGGAGAAAATGCTCACTTGATCTATCGCTTGATGAATTAAAAGATCAAGGCCGTCAATAATTTGGCCACCATTATCACTCCAAGCACTCACCGCAGCCGTTGGCCAGGGTTTATATAGGACTTCAAAGAAGATTCCGGAAGGCTTTTCGGGAAATGATGAAACAAGTGAATCAGTGGCACCCTCTGGGGTCGTCGAGATAATCAAATCAGCTAACTCGAAGGCGCTGTCATCACCCCAACTAATGAACTCTAAATCTGAAACCTCTACTGCGTTTGCAAGATCGGCCACTCTAGATAAGGAGCGATTCATAATCGTTATTTTTGTCGCAATCCCATCGCAAGCAGCGGCCGCAGCGCGCGCAGTTGCGCCTCCTCCAATTATAAGAACGTCGCCAGTTGCATCAGTGTCGTGAGCAGCCAACGCATGGGTAATGCCTGTAACGTCGGTCGTAGTTGCACTCCAGCGCGAGGCTTTCTGAACAAGTGTGTTCGCACTTTTAATTCGTTTGGCAAGGGCCGTTGCATCATCTGTGAACTGCAAAACTTCCTCTTTGAGCGGCATCGTTAATGAAAAGCCGGTCCAACTTGAATCACACTGATCAAGAAAAGCTTTGAGTTCACCACTCTTGATTTCAACTCTGGAGTAGTCACTTTCTAAACCCAGTTCGGCATATGCAACGGTGTGAAGCAGGGGGCTCAGAGAATGATTAATTGGAGAGCCAAGAACGGCCGCTTTAATCACTTGAATGCACCCGCCTTTCGATTCTTCTCATAGAGCAGTTTCCACGAATTGAATTCGCTGTTGGATACCGTGAAGCGAGTATCTCCAGGGGCAACTGTAATGAAATAGAGCCAATCCCCGATGGCTGGTTTTAACGCCGCTTGCATGGCCTTTACTCCGGGATTGCCAATGGGAGACGGAGGTAGACCGTAGTGCTGATATGTATTAAATGGGGAGTTAATAAGCGTGGAGTCGGTGCTTAAAAAGATCTGGCCTCGTACTTTTTTTACATAATGCACCGTTGAATCCATCTGTAGCGGCATAGATATATTCAAACGATTAAAAATTACTCTGGCAACCTTTTCAAAGTCGGAAGTATCGCTCTCGGCCTGGACAATAGAAGCGATTGTTAGAAGTTGTAATGGCGTGTATTTTCCGTTCGCGCTTAACAATTGTTGGCCCACTTGTTCGGCTTTAAAACGCTCAACCATTGCTTGTACCGCTTCTAACGCACTTGTTCCCTTTGGAAAACTATATTGGGCAGGAAAGAGCAGGCCTTCAGAGTTTGAAAATCCCTTCGGTATAACTACTTTGGCAAAAGCCGCAGTGACTTCGCTGGCAGTAAATCCATAAGTGATCATTGAAGCAACTACCTCGCTCCGCCAAGCGCCTTCGAAAACCTTAATGAGATTTGGTATTCGTGCAGGGTCTAGGAGCTGGGCTAAAGCTTGAGCCGCCGAAATTCGGCGAGAAAGTCGGTGATTACCGGGTGAGACGCGTTCGGATTTCTTATCGGCAACTGCAATTGCAAAATATGCCGATGAAGATGCAACAACACCGTGAGCAAAGAGAATTCTCCCAACATCTGAGCCCGTAGCCCCAGATGGAATTTCCAACGTAACGCCGATTTCTCCCGTCGCAATAACGCGATTTGGATAATCTGGGGCAGATGCGTTTTGACTACGAACTACATGTAGTCCATAAGCCAAAAGGCAGAGAAGGACTAGAGCCAACGCTAAAGTTTTGAATTTCACTGACGGTTTTTTTCAATAGAAATCGCGAACTCTAAAATGGCGACGGCAGCGGCTTGATCGATACGGGACTTAGCCTCTTTGGCATTGATTCCAGATGTGCGCATATCTCTGGCGGCGCTAACGGTAGATAATCGTTCATCGATAAGCTCAATCGGTGCTTTAGTTAATGTAGCCAATAGGGCACAAAATACTTTAACTTTTTCAATTGCTAACCCAGTTGAGCCATCCATGTTTGAGGGTTTACCAACGAAAATTGCGATGGGTTCAAATTCCTCGAAAATCGCCGTCAATGACGAAGCAAGTCTCTTATCACTGGAAGTGAGTGTTGTTAGTGGAGATGCCAAAATTGAATCGGGATCAGAGAGCGCAACACCTATTCGAACGTCACCGTAATCAAAGGCTATGCGGCGGCCACGTTGCATGCCGGCAATTATCCTTGAAGTGAGGCCGTGATGGCGTCCAATGCCTGCGTTAGCTTCGTAATGTCGGTGCCGCCACCTTGAGCAAAGTCATCTTTACCGCCACCGCCACCACCAAGCACGGTGGATCCAATTTTCACGAGTGCTCCAGCTTTAACACCCTGTGCTCTCGCGGCATCACTCGCAGCCACGACTAAAACAGGCTTGGCATCATTGACGCTGATGAGCGCAACAACGGAGTTCGCCGATTTAGCGCGTAGCTCTAAAGCAATTTTGCGTAGGTCATCGCCTGAGATTCCATCACTGAGAACGGCGACGATTGTTGAAACTCCATTAATAACGCTGGCGCTCTTTGCAATCTCATCGACCTGCGCAAAGGCTGCAGCCGATCGAACGCCAGCGAGCTCTTTTTCAATATCCTTAATCTTTGTTAACAAATCGGAGATTCGTTCTGGCAACTCTTCAACGCGCGCACCCTTAATAATGGATGTAAGTGAGTTAAGAAGAATATGTTCGCGAGCTAAGAATTTATAGGCATCGACCCCGACAAGTGCTTCGACACGGCGAACGCCGGCGCCAATGGATGACTCACTCAATAATTTAACTACACCTAACTGCCCAGATCTAGTTACGTGTGTTCCGCCGCAGAGTTCGCGGGCCCAATCTCCAACACTGACTACACGAACTACATCACCATATTTCTCACCAAAGAGGGCCATTGCACCGATCTCTTTAGCTTGGGCTTGAGACATATTTTCTGCAGTCACCTCTAAGTTATCTAACAAGAGTGTATTAACTCGAGATTCGACATCATTGATGACACCATCTGGAACCGCACCTGCTGAGGGAAAATCAAAACGGAAACGCCCCGGAGAGTTCTCAGATCCGGCTTGTGTAGCAGTCTCTCCCAATATTTCGCGAAAAGCCTTGTGCACCATGTGCGTTGCAGTATGTGCTCTTGAAATTGCCTCACGTCGCTCGATATCAATCATCGCCTGCGCGTCATTGCCGAGCTCAACCGAACCGCTTAGTACACGACCACGGTGAACGAAGACTCCGGGCACAGGTGTTTGAACGTCATCGATTTCGATAATCGCTCCATTGGCCAAAGTAATCGTTCCGCCATCGGCTAATTGCCCGCCACCTTCGGCATAAAATGGCGTGCGGTTCAAAATAATTTCGACTTCATCATCGGTAGCAGCGCTCTGTGAGGAAATGCCATCTAACAAAATTCCTGTAATCGTTGCCTCGCAAGTTACCGATGTATAACCGCAGAACTCACTTTTACCGTTTATATCGGCAATCTTTCGGTACTCACTAACATCGGTATGACCGCTCTTTTTAGCGCGCGAATCGGCTTTAGCGCGATCCTTTTGCTCTTTCATTAAGCGTCTAAAGCCCTCTTCATCTACTTCCAGGCCTTCTTCACGGGCCATTTCGAGGGTTAAGTCGAAAGGGAAGCCATACGTATCGTGGAGTTTAAAAGCGTCGGCTCCAGGAAGAACTGAGCTCTTACTCTTTTTAAGTCCTGCACTTGCAACATCAAAAATTGTTGTACCGCTTTTAAGAGTTTGTAAGAAGCTCTCTTCTTCAGAGACACTCACAGAAAGGATTCGTTTTTTATCGCTTATTAATTCAGGATACTGCGGACCCATCGCCCCAATTGCTGCAACTGTAAGTTCAGACATTATTGGATCCATTGAACCCAGTAAGCGCATGTTGCGAATGGTTCGACGCATCATACGACGCAAGACATACCCGCGACCTTCATTACCTGGAGTCACGCCATCGCCAATGAGCATGGCAGAAGTTCGGGCGTGGTCTGCAATGACTCGCAGTGAAATATCAGATTTCTCCGAGGAGCCATATGAAACGCCAGTGAGCTCTGATGCTTTCTTTAAAATCTGCATCGTCGTATCGATTTCATAGATATTTTCAACGCCTTGCAAAAGTGCCGCCGTGCGCTCTAGACCAAGACCGGTATCAATGCTCTTCGCTGGCAACTCCCCTAAAATTGGAAAATCATCTTTGCCGCTACCAACGCCACGCTCGTTTTGCATGAAAACTAAGTTCCAGATCTCCATGTAACGATTTTCATCGGCGAGGGGGCCGCCATCTTTTCCATAGGCCGGTCCGCGATCATAGTAAATCTCAGAACACGGTCCACATGGTCCTGGAACTCCCATGGACCAGAAATTATCGGCCATACCCATGCGTTGAATGCGCTCTTTCGGAACGCCAATTTTCTTGTGCCAGATATCTGCAGCCTCGTCGTCATCAAGAAAAACTGTGATCCATAATTTTTCAGGTTCAAAACCATAACCGCCATCATTTGTTGGCCTTGTTAACAACTCCCACGCAAGTGAAATTGCACCCTCTTTAAAGTAATCTCCGAAAGAAAAGTTTCCGCACATTTGAAAAAATGAAGCGTGGCGAGTTGTCTTACCAACCTCATCGATATCCAGAGTTCTCACGCACTTTTGTACCGATGTTGCACGCTTAAATGGTGGCGTAACTTCACCTAGAAAATACGGCTTAAAGGGAACCATTCCTGCATTAACGAGAAGGAGATTTGGATCATCGGCTATAAGGGAGGCCGATGGGACAACTGTATGAGTTAGACCTTGGCGGTTATCTGATTCAAAGAAGCGCAGCCAGCGCGCACGGACCTCGGCGGATTCCACGTACCGAGATCACTCAGCCTTCTTCTTCGAGCGGGCTTTACTCATTGAAGCCGCCGATAATAGCGCGCCTGCAATTTTGACCGCAGAGCCTCTCTTGTTCAAAAAGGATGTTGTTGCTTCGTTAACTTTATCCGAGAGATCCTCGGCGTTTTTAGTAATGCGATTGATGCTTTGAAGTGGGCCATTTACTAACGTCACCGTTGTATGAACCTCTTCGATTAGTGGCGCAGTCTCATCGGTCAATGATTTGAGTGAGGTTTTAGCTTCATCGATGAAACGGCCAACACGGATTACAACATAACTAATAGCAATTGCGATGATAAAAAGCCCGCACGCCGCAATAATCGTTGCAATTCCGCCTGGTCCCATGTTTCTAGTCTACCTGAGGCGCCGCTTTAGGAGCGCCATCGATTCCGCTCTCTTTGCGTTGTGCCGAAGTGATTGGGGTGGGGGCTCCCGTTAACGGATCCCCGCCACTTGCCGTCTTTGGAAAGGCGATAACTTCACGAATGGAATCCGAGCCCGTTAATAGTGCGCAGACGCGGTCAAGTCCAAGGGCGATTCCGCCGTGTGGAGGTGGACCGTAATTAAAGGCCTCTAGTAAAAATCCAAACTTCGAGACCGCTTCTTCATCGCTTAAACCAATGACGCGGAAGACTTCTTTCTGCATCTTCTGATCATGGATACGGATTGATCCTCCACCAAGTTCGGTTCCGTTTAAAACAATGTCATAGGCATAGGCCAAAGCATTGGCCGGATCTTTGGAAAAAGTTGAAGCAAACTCGGGCTTCGGTCCAGTGAATGGGTGGTGAACCGCAGTCCAGCCGCCGTTATCGGTTGGCTCAAACATTGGCGCATCGAGGACCCACAAAAACTCCCACTTACCGTCGGGAATTAGACCGCAGCGCTTTCCAATTTCAAGTCGAACTGCGCCTAGCAAATTCAATGACGCCATTCGCTCACCCGCAGCGAAAAAGATTGCATCTCCTGCACTGGCACCTGTTGATGCGGCAATTCCTGCGCACTCACTCTCACTTAAGTTTTTCGCAACCGGCCCACCTAATGTGCCATCGTCATTTATCAGAATGTAAGCAAGACCCTTAGCACCGCGCGCTTTAGCCCAATCCTGCCAGGCATCCAACTCACGACGAGGTGATGCCGCTCCCCCAGGCATAACAACTGCGCCAACATAGGGTGCTTGGAAAACTCTGAAAGTTGTATCGGCAAAGTAAGTGGTCTGCTCAGAGAGCTCGCTGGAAAAACGTAGATCCGGTTTATCTGAACCAAATCGTGACATTGCATCGGCATATGTCATTCGCTGAAGTGGAAGCGGAATTGTGTAACCAACGGCCTCTTTCCAAATCTTTGCCACGATTTTTTCAGCAATCGCCAAGATATCCTCTTGATCGATAAATGACATTTCAATATCTAGCTGCGTGAACTCTGGTTGGCGATCGGCGCGAAAATCCTCATCACGGAAACAACGAGCAATTTGATAATACTTTTCCATTCCGGCAACCATTAATAACTGCTTGAAAAGTTGAGGCGACTGTGGAAGGGCATACCAACTACCTGGCTGCAAACGAACTGGTACTAAGAAATCTCGAGCACCCTCTGGCGTGGATCGAGTTAAGTAAGGTGTCTCAATCTCAAGGAAATCCTCATCTTCCATGACGCGACGAATCGTCGATGTCACTTTGGATCGAAGTCGCAAGTTAGCAGCAGGCTTTTCACGGCGTAGATCTAAATAGCGATACTTCAATCGAACTTCTTCGCCGATATCTGAGTCATTACCGCTATCGATTGGAAAAGGCAGAGGTGCCGATTCGCTCAAAACAACGATTGCGTCGCCCATAACTTCGATATCTCCAGTTGGAATATTCGAATTCTCATTTCCAGCTGGACGCAACGTGACCTCACCCGTTATTGCCAAACACCATTCGGCGCGCAGCATCGCAGCGATTTTCTCATCACGGATGACAACTTGGACTGAGCCTGTTGCATCACGAAGATCGATGAAGGCAACTCCACCATGATCACGACGTCGAGATACCCAGCCAGCCAGAGTGACGGTCGTACCTACGTCGGTTTTACGTAACGAGCCTGCTTCGTGGCTTCTTAACATAGTGATGAATACGTCGCTTTCTACAGTGCGTTGATTAAGGAGTCAATCCTAACCGATATGGATACTCCCGAGTTCATGTTTTTAACTTCTACGTTCTGACTAGAAATCTCATCCTCGCCCAGCACAACTACATATCTGGCACCACTCTTATCGGCCGCTTTCATCGCGCCTTTGAGCGCACGATCTCCAAAAGCAATCTCTACGATTTTGCCGCCTTTTCGAAGCGCCGTCGCTATCTCTAAAGTTTTAATCATTGCATTATCACCAAGGGGAATGATGAAAAGGTCGGATACAAAACCATCGGCTGCAATTACGCCTTCAGCTTCAGCGGCTAGAAGTGCGCGATCTACACCTAGACCAAAGCCAATCCCCGAGAGTTCTTGGCCACCAAGTTCTGACATAAGTCCGTCGTATCGGCCGCCACCGCCTATGCCCGATTGTGCTCCGAGCATTTCATGGACGAATTCAAACGTTGTTCCAGTGTAATAATCCAATCCGCGCACCATCCGTGGATTCAATTGATATTCGATTCCAAGGGCATCCAAATAGCTTTTCACCGATTCAAAATGTGTTGTCGATGCTTCGCTCAAATAATCCATCAACAACGGTGCCTTAGCCATCACAACTTTCATCTCTTCGCGTTTATCGTCAAATAAACGTAGTGGATTAATTACTGCGCGCGCTCTAGTCGCATCATCTAAATCAAGGGTGGCAATGTAAGTAAGCAGGTCGATGCGATGTGCTGCGCGTGATGCCGAATCTCCCAGGGAAGTAAGTTCTAAACGAAATTTTTTGAGGCCAATGGCTTTAAAACCAGCGTCGGCAATTGCAATTACTTCGGCATCAATGGCCGGATCATCTAAACCAATGGCCTCAATGCCAACTTGATAAAACTGGCGGTATCGACCGGCTTGGGGACGTTCGGCGCGAAAATAAGCGCCTGAGTACCAAATCTTTACTGGCAGTTGGCCGCGATCGAGTCCATGTTCAATAACTGCACGCATCGCACCCGCTGTTCCTTCTGGGCGAAGAGTTATCGAGCGGTCACCACGATCAGTAAATGTATACATCTCCTTGGAAACAACATCAGTAGATTCGCCAACGCCGCGCGTAAATAGTTCGGTATCTTCGAAAACTGGAAGCTCCATCAATTGATATCCAGCTAAGCGAGCCGGTGCAATCAAAGCCTCTCGAACAAACTCAAAGAGTTTTGAACGCGGAGGGACATATTCGCTCACGCCCTTTGGTGCTTGAATCTTTTGTCGTGCCATTAATAACGCCCCTTTATGGAGTTTAAGTAAGGATTGTTCTTGCGCTCACGGCCGATAGTTGTCTCTGGGCCATGACCGGGCAAAACGCGAAAGTGATCACTGAGAGGAAGAACTTTTTTGCGTAGCGTCTCTTCCATATCTTTAGCCGATCCGCTTGGCTGATCAGTGCGCCCAATAGATCCCGCAAAAAGAACATCGCCGCTGACCAAAACCTCATGTGAAACTTCAAACATCACAGAGCCCGCTGTATGGCCTGGGGCGTGAATAGCTTTAAAAGTAAGACCCACGAGTTCGAGAAGTTCACCATTGCGTAATTCTCTTACATCCTTCGGTTCAATAAACTCCATGCCGCTCAATGTCGCACCAAATTCTGCCGACAAAATACGCTCGGGATGCGAAAGCGCCAAACGATCTTGGCTATGAATATATGCAGGAATTCCATAGCCATCGGCGATAGGACGAATGGAAAATGTATGGTCCAAATGGCCATGTGTGGCGATAACTGCGACGGGCTTTAATTTAAACTCATGCAAAATCTCATCGAGTTGATGGCTTACATCGGGCATACCAGGGTCGATGACCACGCACTCACTCCCAGGCTCGGAGGCTAGGACCCAGCAGTTCGTGGCAAACATGGGGGCGGCAAACGAGGCAACTAACACGAAAAACACCCCTTTACCGCTCGATTGCGCCTACGCGATTGACGTTAGGCCGCTGGTACAGGGTACCTTTGCCCCTACATAAATGCTCAATTCACGCTTTGCGAGTTTTAATACTGGCAAGGCCAATCAAGAATACAGCGACGTCCTGACCGACAACGCTCTGAGAGGATCACCATCATGACCGATTTCGATTCAATTATTCACGCTAGCGCTGCAACTGCCCTTATAGGTGATCCAGCAGCATTTGGACGAGTGGCCGAAGATGGCACCGTTTATGTGAGAACGCCTAGTGGAGAAAAGGCCGTTGGTTCATATCCCGGCAAAACACCTGAAGAGGCGCTGACGTATTTCGTTCGCAAATTTGAAATGCTCGCCGCCGAAATCGCACTACTTGCAGCTCGCATTAAGAGCGGTGCGCTAGTTCCATCCGATGCATATGCATCCGTTAAAAAATTGCGCGAACAAGTCAAAGAGTTAAACGCTGTTGGAGACCTCGAGGCGTTGTCTGCTTCGGTCGAACAGATTGAACCTTTAATTGAAGGTCATCGCGAAGCTTATGAGGCTAAGAAAGCGGCAGAGACTGCAGCAAAAAACGCTCGACGCGAACAGATTTTGGTCGAGAAGGAAAAGATTGTCGCCGAAGCTGAATCACTAGCCCTCTCCGAGTCATGGAAGAGCACGGGAGATCGCCTGAAAGTTTTACTTGATGAGTGGAAGTCTGCACCTCGCTTAGATAAAAAAGCCGATGCCGATCTATGGAAGCGCTTCTCATCATCGCGCAATAAGTTCGACAAGCGCCGCCGCACACACTTTGCCGCCCTTGAAGCCGTTCAAAGCGTCGTATCCGTTGCTAAGAAGGCAATCATTACTGAAGCCGAATCGTTAGCGACATCTACCGAGTGGGTTCCAACTGCCAAGCGCTTTAAAACTCTCATGGATGCTTGGAAGGCATCAGGCCGTGGCAAACCCAGCGATGATGCCAAAATGTGGGCGAGATTTAAAGCTGCGCAAGATACTTTCTTCACTGCCAAGAATGCCGATCTAGAAAAGCGCGACGTCACGATGGCCGCTAACTTAGAAAAGCGCGAAGAGTTAATTGTTCAAATCGAAGCGCTTCTTCCAATAACAAATTTAGACAGCTCCAAAAAAGCACTACGTGAGTATATGAATACGTGGAGTAAAATCGGTATGACACATCGCGATAAGCGCGCCACGCTCGATGCCCGCGTGCATGTCGTTGAAAGCGCGATCAAAGAGGCTGAGGCCGATAACTGGCGCAAGACCGATCCTGCAGCTAAAGCCCGTGCCGCTGAAGTTGTTAAACAACTGAGCGAATCGATTGATAACTACGAAAAGATTGCAACTAAATCTGCTGCTGCTGGTAATACTAAGAAGGCCGCAGAGGCTTCAGAGTCGGCTGCAGCACGTAAAGTCTGGCTAGCTGAGGCGGAAAAGAGTTTGGCGGAGTTTAACTAATTTAATTATTAGTTGTTCGATAGACGTCATAGACGCCTTCGATATTTCGTACCGCTCCAAGGACGGCATCTAAATGCGTCGCATCTGCCATCTCAAAAGTAAAGCGGGAGAATGCAGTCCGGTCCTTCGAGGTGCTTACCGATGCACTCAAAATATTTACATGCTGGTCCGATAGCGTTCTTGTGACATCGGCTAGCAATGAGGCACGATCTAGTGCTTCAACTTGGATATTTACCAAGAAAATCGAGCCCGCTCCAGCACGCCACTTAACTTTGACTACTCGATCGTTTTGATTAGTAATTAAATCTGCCGCATTGACGCAGTCGCCACGATGGATTGAAACCCCACTGCCCTTAGTAATAAAACCCATAATCGCATCACCCGGTACAGGTGTGCAGCAGCGCGCTAACTTAACCAAGACATCATCGGTGCCTTCGACATCTACTGCATTGCTCGATCGTCGAACTGCAGGGGCACGAGTCGGTAAAACATCCATTGTTGGCTCTGGATGTGAATCATCTCCCCCAAGGGCAACAACTAATTTATCAATAATTGAAGCGGCAGAAACATGTCCATCGCCAACGGCCGAATACAAACCTTCAATATCTGGATAGCGCAGATCATGGGCAAGTTCGAGAAGTGAATGACCGGCAAATATTTTCTGCAAAGGAAGTCCCGCTTTTCGCATCTGTCGAGCGATAGATTCACGGCCGGCATCTATCGCCTCTTCGCGCCGCTCTTTGCTAAACCAAGCTTTAATCTTTGAGCGTGCACGTGGACTCTGTACAAAGTTGAGCCAATCGCGGCTTGGACCAGCATGCTCGCCCTTATTAGTAAGGATTTCAATAACATCGCCGTTGTTTAGTCGCGATTCCAGCGGCACTAAACGACCATTTACTTTGGCCCCGGCGCATCGGATTCCAACATCGGTATGGACAGAGAAAGCAAAGTCCACTGGTGTTGAGCCAGCAGGTAGTGCGATCACACTGCCCTTAGGCGTAAAGACAAAGACTTCGGGAGAGCCTAAATCAAAGCGAAGAGCTTCGAGGAACTCTGATGGGTCCTCAGTCTCTTTCTGCCATTCGTGCAACTGTCGCAGCCATAACATTTCAGGTGAGCTTTCATTGTTTTCATGGCCTTGCTTATATTTCCAATGTGCTGCGATTCCAAACTCGGCGCGTGCATGCATATCAAAAGTTCTGATCTGAATCTCAATTGCTTTACCAGTCGGTCCAATAACGGTCGTATGCAGAGATTGATACAAGTTGAACTTCGGCATTGCAATGTAATCTTTAAATCGTCCGGGGACTGGGCTCCATCTAGCGTGAATTGACCCTAAGACAGCATAACAATCGCGAACGTCATCGACGAGCACACGGATTCCAACTAAGTCATAAATATCATTGAATTCGCGGCCGCGTACAACCATTTTTTGATAAACCGAGAAGAAATGCTTTTGGCGGCCCGTTACGGTTGCATGAATCGAATCCTTGGCTAAATCCTCTCTCACAATTCTGATAACTTCTTCAGTAAGAGAATCACGCGAAGGCGAACGCTCTGCTACTAACCTGGATATCTCTTCGAATTTTTTAGGTTCAAGGACTTCAAAGGATAAATCCTCTAGCTCCCACTTCATTGCATTCATACCTAAACGATGAGCAAGTGGTGCGTAGATATCCAGCGTCTCTCGTGCTTTTCGTTCCGCGCTCTCGTGGGATACGTACTTCCATGTTCTGGCGTTGTGAAGCCGGTCAGCAAGTTTAATAACGAGCACACGAATATCGCGCGACATTGCGATAACCATCTTGCGTACGGTTTCAGCTTCGGCCGTTGGACCATACGTTAATTTGTCTAGCTTGGTAACGCCATCAACTAAATTAGCTACTTCGTCGCCGAAATCGTGCCGTAGCTCTTTGAGTGAATACGGCGTATCTTCAACAGTGTCGTGCAAAAGCGCAGCGATTATCGTTTCAGTATTTAAACCAAGGTCGGCCAGAATTTGTGCCACTGCAACTGGGTGCGTTATGTAGCGCTCCCCCGATTTACGTAACTGTCCTTCATGAGCTTTTTCTGCAGCAAGAAATGCGCGCTCTATATCACCCTGTTTACTTGCGGCGTGATGCTCTTTGAGCGCACTAACAACTGGTGCAATCAAAGTGTTCACAGAAACTGCCTACTTGCGGCCTTTACGCTTTGGCTGATTACGTGGGCCGCGTGTCTGGCCAGGAGCGGCAACTGTCGCAACTGACACTGGTGCAAAGCTTGTTGGGGTAGCACCGCGTCCATTGACGCGCTTAGCCAATGCAATCATCGCAGGCTCTCTCTCGCGCAACTGCGCAAGCACGGGAGGTGCGATGAAAACCGATGAATACGTTCCAACGGCTAAACCAATAAACAGAGCCAGAGAGAGATCCTTTAATGTTCCTGCACCTAGTAACCCAGCACCAACGAACAAAATCGATGCAACCGGTAATAACGCAATCAGGGAAGTGTTAAAGGAACGTACCAAAGTCTGGTTGACAGCTAAGTTAACGGCCTGTGAATATGTGCTCTTTGAACTGGCCGTAATCGTGCGAGTATTTTCGCGAATTTTATCGAAAACAACCACAGTGTCATAGAGCGAGTAACCAAGAATGGTAAGGAAACCAATGACGGTGGCCGGAGTTACATCAAAGCCAACCAGTGCATAGATTCCAACGGTAATAAAGACGTCATGGATAACGGCAACGATTGCTGCCACGGCCATCTTCGGTTCAAATGCCATTGCTAGGTAGAACATCACACAGATAAGAAATCCAAAGAGGCCGTAGAGAGCTTTCCGAGTGATCTCCTTACCCCATGACGGGCCGACGATCTGCGTATCAATCGACTCAACGGTTACGGAAAACTTCTTCGATAACGCATCCTGCACGGCATTATTTTGAACATTATCTAGAGCGGCGGTCTGAACGCGCACTTTATTCGTGCCTATATTCTGCACAATGATTTCACCTGGAATACCGATTGGTGCAATCGCGTCGCGGGCATCCTGAATCGAGGCATTTGCCTTGCTGACAGTGAAAGAAGATCCGCCCTTGAATTCAATACCTAGATGTAGGCCCTGCAAACTAAGGGCGGCAATAGATAGGAGAATAAACAGAGCTGAAACTGAGTACCAGCGACGCCTACGACCGATTAAATCAATTGAGGTTTCACCACGATAAAGACGTCCACCTAAACCAGACATTCTTGACATTGATTATGCCTCCTTAGTAACTAGAACTGTTCCGGTGCTCTTAGCTGAAAAACCAGAGAAGCGGTGACCGGATGAGAAGAAAGCCATTCGTGATACAACTGTTACCAGCGGTTTCGTGAAGGTGAACACAACCACTAAGTCGATTAGTGTTGTTAGTCCAAGCGTGAACGCAAAGCCTCGAACGCTTCCGACTGCGAAGAAATAAAGAAGCGCGGCGGCGATAATCGAAACAAAGTCGGCGACAAGGATCGTATGACGAGCCCGCACCCAACCAGTTTCAACTGCCGTTCGAAGCGATCTACCTTCGCGAATTTCATCTCGAATACGCTCAAAATAGACAATAAATGAGTCGGCAGTAACACCGATGGCGACGATCGCACCTGCGATTCCAGCCAATGTTAGAGTGAAACCAATCCACTTTCCAAGAAGTAGGAAGAGGAGAATCACAAGAGAGCCTGCGACAAGTAATGAACCGACGGTTACAAAACCTAGAGCTCGGTAATAAAGAAGTGAGTAAAGGAATACAAGCAAGAGACCAAGACCGCCGGCGATTAGACCTGCGTTAAGTTGATCGGCACCAAGCGTTGGTGAAATTTGCTGTACTTCTCCACGGTCAAAAGCCAATGGCAGTGCGCCATACTTCAAAACATTTGCTAGATCTTGTGCTTCCAGCTGAGTGAAGCTTCCAGTGATCTGCGCATTGCCCGAAGGAATAGCTTCGGTAATGCGAGGCGATGAAACAACTAGACCATCAAGAACGATCGCCACTTGATTAGTAGGCGTACTCAAAGTTGTGACACGCTTAGTTAGTGCGGCAAAAGCATTAGTACCTTCGCCATTAAAAGTCAGACTGACATACCAAGCGTTTCCGCCTTGGGTATCGATTCCCGCTGAAGCTTTAGCGATTTGACGACCAAGAACCTCTGCGGGTGCCAAAATATATTTCGTTGTACCTGCGCGATCACACACTGCGATCGTGTCGCTCGGTGCATCGGTACCAGTTCCTTTGAGATTAGTTAACTTCGTGCAATCCAATGCCGTAAATTTTGCATTGATATCGGCACTAACACCGTTGATTGGTGTTGCCGTTGATCCGCTTGCTATCGATGCGGCAGATCCAGTTGCAACAGTTCCAGGTCCGCTTGCAAGGACTTGGCGAAAGCGAAGCTCTGCAGTCTGTCCAACTAACTCAACTACGCGACGGCCCGTGTCGCCAGGAACAGAGATAACAATCTGTCGGTTAGTCCCACTTCCCTGCGCAGCGACCTCAGACTCAGCAACACCAAGTGAGTTAACGCGCTGGCGAATAATCGATACTGCTTGATCAATCGCCTCATTGGTAACTTTTCCACTTTGACCAGCTGAAATACGTGGTTGAAGCGTTACGGAAGTTCCGCCTCGAAGATCAAGGCCAAGACGTACTGCGGTGGCGCCTTGGACAAAGACAAGGGCGACCATTGCGATAATCACACCTGCCAAAATTGCCAATGAGCGCTCAGGGCGGCCTGTCGTCTTTACGGGTTTAGTTGTTGTAGACATAGAGGCAGAGTCTAGGCATCAATTGCAGGTGTGTCGAAAAGGGAGGCCAGTTGAGGAGGTGGTGTTCGTCCTATATGGGCAAAACCCATGGCTGTAGCTATTCGACCTCGAGGTGTGCGCGCCATAAAGCCGTTTCGAACCAGAAATGGCTCGGCAACTGACTCAACGGTCTCAATCTCTTCGCCTACTGCAATAGCAAGCGTTGAAAGCCCCACTGGGCCGCCATTGAATCGCTCGACGAGTGCCGTTAATACTCCTCTATCGAGTCGATCTAGACCCAGAGCATCAACTTCATAGATCTCAAGGGCGGCATGGGCATCGGTCAATGAAATCAACGCGCTGCCGGAGACTTGGCCATAATCGCGAACGCGACGTAGCAAACGGTTAGCGATTCGCGGAGTACCACGTGAGCGTCCAGCTATTTCGATAATCGCATCTGGAGCAATTTTAATTTCAAGCAAAGCCGCGCTTCGAGTGATTACTTGCGCAAGTTCTGCGTCAGTATAAAAATCTAAATGTGCCGTAAAACCAAAGCGATCGCGAAGCGGACTTGTTAGCAATCCACTTCGCGTCGTTGCACCAACGAGGGTGAAATGTGGAAGTTGCAACGGGATCGCAGTTGCGCCCGGGCCTTTACCAACAACAACATCGACTCGAAAATCCTCCATCGCTAAATACAAAAGCTCCTCAGCCGGACGAGGCAAACGATGGATCTCATCTAAAAATAAAATCTCTCCTTCAACCAACGATGAGAGAATCGCGGCCAGATCGCCCGCATGCGTGATTGCAGGACCACTAGTAATGCGAATCGGCGCCGACATTTCACTGGCAAGAATTAGGGCCAGCGTTGTCTTTCCTAAACCAGGTGGGCCGGAGAGCAAAATATGATCCGCCGGAGTTTTGCGGTGACGCGCCGCCGTTAAAAGAACATCGATCTGTTCGCGTACTCGATGTTGGCCAATGAACTCTTTTAACGTTGAAGGGCGAAGTGCATGCTCGAGCGCTGATTCCTCTCCCTTGATTCCAGAACCAACTAAACGATCTTCAGCCACGAGAACTCTTTCCGTTTGCCAATGCATCCTTAAGTAAATCACTTAACGCAATCGTTGTTGGATCCACACCTTCGCTGGCTAACCTAGAAACCAAAGCAGAGATGGCTATATCCGACTCCTTTGGTGAGAAGCCCAGAGAAATAAGTGCACCAGTTAAATTTTCGCGCCAAGCAGGAACATGACCACTGTAGGTTGCACCGCTCGATAAATCATCTAACTTACCTTTGAGCTCCAAAATCATTCGTTGGGCGCCTTTTCGCCCGATGCCCGGCACGCGCTCGATTGCAGCTACATCTTCATTAGCTATCGCCCGGCCAAGATCTTCAGGCGTCAACGCGCCCAAAATTGAGAGAGCAACCTTTGGTCCAACTCCACTAACTGTCTGCACGAGTTCAAAGAGAGATCGTGCATCATCGCTTAAGAAACCGAAGAGCGTGAGCGAGTCCTCGCGAACAACCAAGGTAGTAAATAACTGCACCTGCGAACCCATTGTGACGCTGGCACTGGTTTGAGCATTTACTAAAACACTTAAACCGATGCCGCTCACTTCAACTATTAAGCGATCGCTATGAATAGAACGAACCGTTCCGTTGATTATTGAAATCATTTAACCACGCAGTTTTCTAATTCGCAGTTTTTCAGCCGATAGGGCATCTGCGATTTTTGCACTTGCTCCCCCACGCCAAATATGACAAATTGCTAAAGCTAACGCGTCGGTTGCATCAACGGGCTTTGGCACCTCCGTTAAATTTAAAACTTTAACAACCATCGAAGCCACTTGCGCTTTATTGGCCCGTCCAGAGCCAGTGATTGCCGCCTTAACTTCACTCGGCGTATGCATCATGACTGGAATTCCAGATTTTGCTGCAATTAGTAGCGCCACACCAGCGGCCTGCGCCGTTCCCATGACGGTGCGCACGTTGTGTTGGGCAAAGACTCGTTCAACTGCGATGACATCGGGATTAAATAGCGAGACCCATTCATTAATCGCTCGATCTAACTCGAGCAAGCGTGATTCAAGGGCAGTATCTGATGGCGTCAAAATCACTCCAACACCAACCATCGAGAGGCTCTTTCCTACCGAGCCCTCAACAATTCCGATGCCACAGCGCGTTAGGCCTGGATCAATCCCCAGAACTCTCATCACACCACCTGTTCTCGCCCAATAAACCTCAAGCCTAGGCTTTAACTCTTCCTACTTACTCCAGGCTCGCCATAACCTCATCTGATACATCAAAATTGCTAAATACATTTTGAACATCCTCTAGCTCTTCAATTGCATCGATGAGTTCAAAGAGCTTCTTAGCCCCTTCTGCATCGAGTTCAATCTGCATCGATGGCAAGAATGAAGAATCGGCAGATTCGTAGTCGATTCCCGCGCTTTGTAGCGCAGTACGAACCTGCACTAAATCACCTGGTTCACTTACAACTTCAAAAGCTTCACCCAAGTCATTTACCTCTTCGGCACCAGCATCCAACACCGCTTCAAGAATTGAATCCTCTGTTAGGCCGGCAATCTTCTTTACAGTAATTACGCCTTTGCGATTAAAGAGATAGGAAACCGAACCTGGATCGGCCATAGTTCCACCATTGCGAGTGACGGCAACGCGAACTTCGGAAGAAGAGCGATTGCGGTTATCTGTTAAACACTCAATCATTATGGCTACGCCATTTGGTCCGTAACCCTCATACATAATTGTTTGATAATCGGCTGCTCCAAGTTCCAGACCTGCACCGCGCTTGACCGCACGATCAATATTATCTGCCGGCATGGAAGATTTCTTCGCCTTAGCGATCGCATCAAAGAGGGTTGGGTTGCCTTCAAGGTCGGCGCCACCATTGCGTGCAGCAACTTCAATGGCGCGAATCTGCTTCGCAAATACCTTTGCACGACGACCATCAGTGATCGCCTTCTTATGTTTAGTTGTCGCCCACTTGGAATGGCCAGACATTTTTACCCCTTTGCCGCTTTGTATTAGTTCGAACTACTCTACCTTTTGTAATGCTTTTCTTGCTACTTCTTCAATAAAATAGCGGTGAATGCGATGATCTCCAGTGAGTTCGGGATGAAATGATGTAGCTAAAATACGCTTCGATCGAACTGCCACAGGATGCGAATCAACTTCGGCTAAAACTTCAATATCTTTACCAATTTTCTCCACCCAAGGTGCTCGAATAAAAACGGCACGAATAGGTGTATCCGATCCATCAGAAAAGTCGATATCGGATTCAAAAGAATCAACTTGCCGTCCAAATGCATTGCGGCGAACCGTAATATCTAACCCCCCGAAGGTTTTTTGGCCAGCTTTAGCATCGAGAATTTGATCGGCCAACAAAATCATTCCCGCGCATGATCCATAAACTGGCATTCCCGCTGCAATTCGGCTTCGAATAGGTTGGAAGAGATCAAAAATTTGCGCAAGGTGAGCGATAGTCGTCGATTCACCACCTGGGATTACGAGCGCATCCACGGCAGCTAATTCACCAGGGCGACGAATACTGGTTGGGTAAACACCGCACGCAATAAGTGCGCTTATGTGTTCGCGAACATCACCTTGAAGGGCGAGAACTCCAACTTTCATTGACGCGAACTGCTACCAACCGCGATCTGCAAGGCGGTGAGGAGCTGGGAGATCGGCAACGTTAATACCAACCATTGCTTCGCCCAAACCACGAGATGCATCTGCAATAACTTTTGGATCATCCCAAAAAGTAGTTGCACGAACACATGCAGCTGCGCGTTGTGCTGGATTTCCAGATTTGAAGATTCCGGAGCCGATGAAAACGCCATCTGCTCCCATGCTCATCATGAGAGCGGCATCTGCCGGTGTTGCAATTCCACCTGCGGTGAAAAGAACAACTGGAAGCTTGCCATTTTCGGCAACTTCTTTAACTAACTCATACGGTGCCTGAAGTTCTTTGGCAGCAACATAGAGTTCATCTTCGCGAAGAGATGACAATCGGCGAATCTCTCCATTGATTTCACGCATATGTTGCATAGCATTGGAAACATCGCCAGTGCCCGCTTCGCCTTTCGAGCGAATCATCGCTGCACCTTCATTGATACGACGAAGTGCTTCGCCAAGATTTGTCGCACCACAGACAAATGGCACAGTGAAATTCCATTTATCAATATGGTTTTTGTAATCGGCTGGAGTTAGAACTTCAGACTCATCAATGTAATCAACGCCGAGTGATTGGAGAACTTGAGCTTCAACGAAATGGCCGATGCGCGCCTTGGCCATAACGGGAATCGATACGGCGGCTTTAATCTTTTCAATCATGTCTGGGTCTGACATGCGAGCTACTCCGCCTTGGGCGCGAATATCTGCCGGAACTCGCTCGAGTGCCATAACGGCAACTGCGCCAGCATCTTCGGCAATTTTTGCTTGTTCGGCGTTAACAACATCCATGATGACGCCGCCTTTGAGCATCTCTGCCATGCCACGCTTGACTCGACCAGTACCTGTTTCTTGCGCCATTGCCGCTCTCCTAATTTCTAATATCTAAGAGGGTTATCCTACTTTGTTGGCGACGGGCTCGCAGACACAGGAATTAGCGTGAAATCAGGTTCTTTATCGGTCAAGGCCACCCAAACCGCACCTGGTGCAAAAGTAATCTCACTGCCATCTAAGGCTCTCCACGTAGTTCCATCTGTGGCTGTTGGTCGGCTCCATGTTGCCGTAATGCTCATGCCATTACGCAAAACATAACCCGTTCCAGTTCCGATGGTTTGAGAAAAAGGAGTCACTCCACCTAACTTATCTTTGTAAATTGAGGGCGTAATAGAGACCATTTGAATCACAAAGGTTGTTGGTCCCAAGGTTTTCCCCGAATCCGCAAGATCCGGTTCATTGTTGTGAGTTAGTAGCCAACGCTTTTCAACGGTTGACCACACTGCGCTATACGTTGCAGCGGGCCAATGCAGAACAACTCGTGAGATTGGCGCACCTGGCAGGTATTTATCGCCAAACTTCCAACCAATTGATTTCGCTGAATCAACTTGCAATGAGCGGTCCTTTACTTCCTGCATCAATAAATCTGCCCGAAGGACCATCGAATAAGGCGAAACTCGGGCCGGATCTCTGGTGTAAATAGTTGACGATTGAATTTGTGCACCAAGGTTTGCAAGATTCGCTGCAGCTATGACTGGCAAGAATTTGCTTTGGGCTCCGCTGTAAGCAAAAGCGACTCGTCCGTACTGACTTAAAATATCAATATCTGAAATTCTTGCGCTACGTACAGGTCCTACACGAGTAGGAATAATCGATGAAAACACGGCAGCTAGTCGTGTTAATCCACCTTCAACTTGTTCGATGTAGACGACATCGGCATCCTCGAGACCAATTTGTGGGTGCGCAGAGTTCGTGTCATCTATTTTTACAACCAGCACTGGGCCGTTAGTTCCCTCGCGGCCACTTAAAACATTCTTTTCGATAGGTTTCGGCGCTACTGCTTGAATCGTCGATTTAATTGATGCGCAGCTCGTAAGTAGCAATGTGGTTCCCAAGAGAGCCGCCAGGATTAATTTTCTAGAGCGCATCGAACTCAAACTCGTACGTAACTGGCAAAGGTGCGCGTCCGGCTAAGCGAAAAACTCTGATTGCAAACTTCTTACGAACCGCTTGAGTAGAGGAGACAGCATCGGTATGAATTGCGATTGCAATTACAATTTTAGCTGTTAACTTAGTTAAATCATCGAGAAGGAGCTGCTCACGTGTATTGGCGTGAATTTCTCCATCAGTAACTAAAAGTTTAAGAGCTCCCGATAGGGCCATCTCGGCCGATGAGCGATCTTGCATCTCGGCATCACGTGCCTGGTAGGCCGCCGACGTTAATAGCAGAGATGAAGCTGGATCTATGAAATCACTATGCGCCATCTGCAAAGCGATCGCCGATCGCCGCTGCAAAAGACCATCGAGATTTGCCCAACTTGTTTCAACGCGATGATGTAATCGGTCAAGGCGCGTGGCCAAGAACGATAAATACCACAGTGTTAACAAAAGAATTAAGGCAATGGCCAGAGTCGTCTTCATCGTTCATCCCGAGATAGGAAGCGATTCCATGAACGACCTTCTGATGTCAGTTTTATAGGTTCGCCGCCTACCATCGCCATCTCGTAGATTGAAAAAATCTGCTCAGCCACAACATCCCAATCAAAGATCTGGGCGTGTTCTTTACCTTTACGCGATAGCTCAACGCGTTTTTCACTATCACGCAGCAAATCGATTATCACTTTAGCCAGCTCGGTTGAATTTTCCGATTCAAAGAGCGCCCCAAAATCACCACCACCGAGGAGTGAGTCAAAGGCAGGAATATCACTAGCCACAACGCATGCTCCCCCAGCAAGAGCCTCTGCCAAAATAATTCCAAAAGACTCCCCGCCAGTATTAGGAGCGACGTAGAGAGCGACTGAGGACATGAAGTCGGCTTTTTCCTCTTCACTTATTCGCCCTAGAAATTCAAAGCGATGACGAAGCTGCGGATCAATAGTTTTTTCAACATCTTCGGGATCTCCCGGACCTGCAACAAAAACTTTAACATCGGGTGCAAAGCGAGAGATTATGGGAAGGGCATCTAACAAGACATGCAACCCCTTGCGTGGCTCTTCAAAACGACCAATAAAGCCGATGGTATTGCCCGACCATTTATCTTGCCGGATTCCATTGGCATAGCGTTTGGCATAAATACCATTAGGAATCACAACGGCGTCGGTATCTAAGTGGTTTGTCAACGTCTGGCGTGCCGCTTCAGAGACGGCAATTCGGGCAGAAAGTTTTTCGATCGCTGGCTCCAGAATCGGACCAATGGCGTAAATAACTTTCTGATGTTTAGCCGCTGCGTGAAAAGTTCCAACCATCGGACCATCGGCTGCCCAACAGGCAAGCAAAGAGATAGAGGGGATAGCCGGTTCATGCAAATGCAAAATATCAAAAGTGCCCGAACCAATCCAGTTGCGAACTCGCGCAAAAGCTATTGGTCCAAAAAGGATGCGCGCAACGGCGCCGTTATACGGAATTGAAATAGGCTTACCAGCATTAACAACATAGGCAGGTAAGTCGGCCTCATCATTAGCTGGAGCTAAGACCGATACGGAATGTCCCGCGTTAATTAAATACTCAGCTAAATCACGGATATGATTTTGAACGCCCCCGGGTGTATCCCAGCTATAAGGACAGACGATTCCAATTCTTAACTTCTTATCCAACATCAACTGCGCTCCTTAAAGTCGCCGTCGATCCAAATCCGTTGCATCATGTGCCAATCCTGTGGATGGGCGGCAATCCCCTTAGCGAAAAGTTCTGCACTGTTTTGCACAATTGCAGCAATCTTTTCACTCTCACTTCCAGACGTAGGAATCGGCACCATTTCAAAATCAATATGAATTCCAGTTTCGGTGTAGGAAATCATGACACAGATAAGCGGAGCCTGAGTTCTAAGCGCCAATATCGCAGGTCCAGCAGGCATACGTGCTGGTCCCCCAAAGAAATTAACATCGATTCCAGAGCGCGATAAATCGCGATCGGCCGCAAGGGCGATGACGCAACCCGACCGGATGCGTTGGGCCAACGTAGGAATGACTCGACCATCTAATGGCAGCGCCTCCATTCCAAAGGCTGCGCGGTACTCCATAAATTTTTGAAATAAAGCTTCGGGCTTTAGGTGTTCTGCAACGGTTACTATCTTTGCGCCCTTGCCACAAAAATATGCAGCTGCATGATCATAATTTCCCACGTGGGGCAACGTTACAATTGCGCCTTTGCCGGCAGCCATTGCATCGAGCAATAACTCTTCATGAGTAGTTGTAACCGTTTGCGCAATTCGTTCAAGCGACCAATCGGGCAATCGAAACGTGTCACACCAATAGCGGATTGCAGAGCGCATCGCTTTATAGAGTAATAACTCTAAATCCAACTCGGTAATTTGTGGTTGGGTCCGAGCTAGATTTGAGCGCAGTCTTTGAACACCAGTCCCATTTCGCTTAACTAAGAAGTCTGCAATTTTGTAGGCATTCAAATAAACAAAGTTCTCAGGTAGCCACCGCAGGATTCGCCACGCAGCAAAATATCCCCATGCCGTCAACGTTTCAACCATCTACTTCATCGCTCGCTTAACAACCATCATGCGTTGAAATACCGTAATTAATCCAAGACCAGCCAAGAGCCACATTCCAACGGTCATTGCATAGGCCAGACCCAAGCCCTCAAGTGCAATCGCTATCAGAGCAATCACTAAACGCTCGGTGCGTTCGGCAAATCCATTTGTGCAGGCAATTCCAAAGCTCTCAGCTTTAGCCCGTATATAAGAAACCAATAATCCGCTCACTATCGTGATCAGAACAATAGGCGCCAACGAGTCGTGTGCATTGATGAGGTTAATAACCACGCCAATGAGAATCGCTGAATCTGTAACCCGATCAATGGTCGAGTCGAGAAAACCACCCCATCGACTGGCGCCAATCTTTGATATGCGAGCCATGGTGCCGTCAAAGAGATCGCTCAATGCAAAAATTGCGATGATTGCAGTACCCAGAAAAAAATCGCCTCGAGGATAGAAATAGAGCGCCGAGGTTATGACGCCTATTGCTCCCACCCAGGTCACCGCGTTTGGAGTTATGCCTATACGCAAGGCAAATCTGGATACGGGTGTTATTAATCTCGTAACCGTAGGTTTCAAAACCGCGCTAATCATCACCTCCCATCGTAGGCTGAGCAGGTGAATTCCACCGCATCCACTCTGGCTATCGCCGTTTATGGCCACGAGAGCGCCGACCCCACGGCCATTGCGCAAGCCTTCGGTGGCCATGTTTTAACACAGGCCCTGCCTGAGAGCGATTGTGCGATCTTTGTTATCAATCCCTCTACTGGAATCGATCAGAGCACCATAGATATCTGGCGCAGCATCGACGAGTTTCAAACTCCGCGCATCGTCGTTGTTACACATGTAGAGAATCAAGATGCTGATTTCGATGACGCCGTCATGCTTGCCAATCGCGTCTTTGACCACATGGCAACTCCGTATTTAGTGCTGCACGATGATGCTGGATTACCGTGCGCACTGATCTCGTTGTACTCAATGCGAGTTTTGGATTACAGCACCAATCCCCCGACCGAAATTGCATGTGAACCCGAACACGAAACTCTGGTCCAAGAATTTCGTGATGAGTATTTAGAGTTAGTCACCTCAACGGGTGAAGATGCATTTGCCGCTGGGTTGTTATTTCCTGCGATACCAGTGTGGTTAGAACGAGGTATCGGCGTCGATATTGTTAAAGCGTACTTGGGCCAAGTTAACGCTTAATTACCAAGCTGCTGCAATTTCATCGCGCGTCAAAGTCAATAACTGTGGCAGAACTTTCGTTCGACCAATAATTGGCATGAAATTAGCATCCCCGCTCCACCTAGGAACAATATGTTGGTGAATATGCTCGGCAATACCTGCACCAGAGACTGCGCCTTGATTCATACCTAAATTAAAACCATCAGGGGCTGATACTTTTCGAATCGTAGCCATTGCATGAGCTGTGAGTTCAGTAATTTCACTTCGCTCGTCCGCGGTTAGCTCGGTTAAATCTGCAAGATGGCGATAGGCGCAAACTAAAAGATGTCCGGGGTTATATGGATACAAGTTCATGACTACAAAAGCGCTCGTGCCTCGATGAACAATTAAACCTAACTCATCACTCAAACTCGGGATGCGACAGAACGGGCATTCAATCTCGTTGCTCTCTAGTGGACGATTTTCACCACGTAAATATTCAAGGCGGTGAGGTGCCCATAACCGCACCCAGCCGTCGGGCATTCCTGCGCCATCGATACTCATCATTAAACCTGGGTGCGTTCGGTAACTATATTCTTGATCTCTGCGATGGCATCGGCTACTGGAATTCCATTTTTTTGCTCACCATTGCGATATCTAAATGAGACGGCCCCGTTAGCTTGGTCTTCCTCTCCAGCGATAACCATAAAGGGAACTTTCTGCATTTGGGCATTGCGCACCTTTTTCTGCATACGATCATCCGAGCTATCTAACTCAGTTCGGATGCCAGCTTTTTTCATCTGCGACATGACGTCGGCTAAGTAAGGAGTAAAAGCTTCGGCGACTGGGATTCCAATTGCTTGGACAGGTGCAAGCCATGGTGGGAAGGCACCGGCATAGTGTTCGGTAAGAACCCCGAAGAAGCGTTCAATTGAACCGAAAAGCGCCCGGTGAATCATGACGGGGCGTTGACGTGATCCATCGGCGGCAGTGAATTCAAGTTCAAAGCGCTGTGGCAGTTGGAAATCAACTTGAATCGTAGACATCTGCCATGTTCGACCGATCGCATCTTTGGCCTGGACGGAAATCTTTGGTCCGTAAAACGCAGCCCCTCCCTCATCCAATACCAGTTCTAAATTCTGCGCAGTTGCCGCTTTTCGTAGCGCCTCTGTCGCCTCGGCCCAATCGCTATCTTCACCGACAGATTTCTCCAGATTGCGTGTCGAAAGCTCGAGATAGAAATCATTGAGGCCATAGTCGCGCAATAGGTTAAGAACGAAAGTTAATAGGGAATCAAGCTCGCCCACCATCTGCTCTTTTGTGCAATAAATATGCGCGTCATCTTGAGTGAATCCTCGGGCGCGTGTGATGCCATGTAGAACTCCCGATTTTTCATAACGATAAACGGTGCCAAACTCAAATAAACGTAACGGCAGTTCGCGATATGAACGCCCACGTGAGCGGTAAATAAGATTATGGAAAGGGCAGTTCATAGGTTTCATGTAGTACTGCTGGCCCGCACGTTTAATCGTGCCATCGGCGTGCAGCTCTTCATCCAAAATCATTGGCGGATACATGCCTTCGGCATACCACTGCAAGTGGCCGGAAGTTTCAAAGAGCGCAGCTTTAGTTAAATGCGGTGAGTAAACAAACTCGTAGCCCTCGTCTTCATGGCGCTTGCGCGAGTAATCCTCCATCGCCCGACGGATGATTCCACCTTTGGGATGAAAGACGGCAAGTCCCGAACCAATCTCTTCTGGAAATGAAAAGAGGTCGAGCTCGGTTCCAAGTCGGCGATGGTCGCGCTTTTCAGCCTCAATCAAAAGTTCGAGATAGCCATTGAGTTCATCTTGTGAAGGCCAGGCAGTGCCATAAATGCGCTGGAGCATCGGATTTTTCTCAGAGCCGCGCCAATACGCTGCCGCAGTACGCATTAATTTAAAGGCTGGAATGTGCTTAGTGGATGGAAGATGCGGACCGCGACAGAGATCGCTCCATACTGGATTGCCATCTCGACCTAAATTGTCATAGATCGTAAGTTCTGCGCCACCAACTTCAACACTGGCCTCATCGGCGGCTGGACCTTTAATGTCAATGAGTTCGCACTTGTAAGGCTCATGAGCTAACTCTTTCAAAGCCTCGCCATGTGTTGTTACGCGACGCTTGAAACGTTGACCCTCTTTAATAATCTTGCGCATTGCACTTTCAATCTTAACTAAATCATCGGGATTGAAACTCTGCGTTGGTTCGAAGTCATAATAAAAACCATCTTTAATCGGTGGTCCAATACCCAGGCGTGTGTTCGCATAAATCTCTTGCACCGCTTGGGCCATGACGTGGGCAGTTGAGTGGCGCAAAACCATCAGCCCATCAGGGGAAGATATTGAAACGCCTTCGACCGAATCCCCCGCAGCTAGATCGCTCCACAAATCTTTAAGCACTCCGTTAACGCGAGCTACGACAATATCTTTATTCTCGGCAAAGAGATTGGTAGGGCGAGTTTCGGCATCGACGCTGCGTGCCTGACCATCTACCGTGATATCAATCGTGGACATGTGGTTAGCCTACCGAATGGAGCACGGCCATCGCATGAATTTCATCGTTGAAGGCGTGTGAGACCGATAATTCTCGGCCATTAAGCGATGCAATTGGTTGGGCAATTCGAAGGCTACTCAGCAAAAATCCGCTGGCAATATCGTTGATACGAGAAATTGGAATGGACGCAACTTCAATGCCGCAGTTTTCGATCACTAAATCCCGCATAATCCCAGGTAGTACTCCGTCAGTGGTTGGCGGCGTTAGCCATCTACCGTCGATAAGGAACGCCAGATTGGATACTGCACCTTCACATACTCTGCCCTCTGTACTCGTCACGATCGCCTCATCGAAGCCGAGAATTTTCGCCTCCTCTAAAATGGCCATGCGGTGTTCGTAGGGATAGGTTTTAATTGTTTCACCATTACTAATGAGTGCATCTGGATGAATTCGCACTCGTGCTGGTGTCGTTAAAGGGTGATACGGCAAATGAACTGCCGCCCATTGACCGTTGGCATCAAATGAGATTCTCAATAAACCATCTGCCGCCGGTTCGGCCACTAACAGGGCATTTACTGCCAGTTCAACTAAAGCACTATGGGGCAGTGGGACGTTGGCAATCGCCGAACTTGTATGCGCCCGAACCATGTGGCGCTTAAAAGCATATGGAACGCCCATGACCGTTCTGATTGTTTCAAAGATTCCCGCACCGATTAACCAACCCGTCGGCGTGCATGGGACGGCTTCGATATCGACTAAATCGCCATTGAAAACTATTTTCATGAAAGCGACCCTCCGGCGATAGAGATCAATTTCCGCGCTTTGAGCTGAGTCTCTTCCCACTCCCCTAATGGATCGCTGCCCCATGTAATGCCTGCACCGGTTCCGAAATGCAACGCGTCATCTTTAAAGAAGATTCGTATAGCCACCGAAAGTTCGCACATGTCGCCTTGAACCCAGCCTAAGACGCCACAATATGGCCCCCGCGCACTTTCATTCTCGGTAATTACCGACACTGCAGAAGATTTCGGTGCACCACTAATAGATCCAGGTGGGTGGAGAGATGAAATAATTTCACTCCACGTGATTCCTTTTCGCAGCTCGCCTTCGACATCCGAGACTAAATGCACAAGACCTGGGTGCGGTTCTGATGCTAGTAACCTCGGCACGCTTATCGAACCATTTTCACAAATTGCACCGAAATCATTGCGCATTAAGTCAACGATCATCACATTCTCGGCGATATCTTTAGCGCCAAAATGTGATTGCCCCGGGAGTTGCGTTCCCTTAATCGGTGATGTTCGAATTCGATTGCCAGTGCGTTTGAGAAATAACTCCGGTGATGCAGAAGCGATATTCAACCCTGGAATCTCAAAGTACGCTGCCCATGGCGCTGGATTATTAACGAGAATCTGCGAAAAAAGACCCTGCAACGTGCGCTCTTTTTCAATCGCAATTGTTAATTGACGGCAAGCATTTACTTGATAGACCCAACCAGCTGCAATCGAACTTTGAATAGATTTGACGTAATCCATGTATTGATTTTTAGTAAAGCTCGATCGCCATGTGCCATCGAGTTTGTCCCATTCAACTGAAGGAAAAGGTGCATCAGTTACCTTTGAAAACCGGGCAGCCGTGAATTCGCCTTCAAAAGTAGTTGATACAGCCCAAAATTGACCATCGGATAAAACCGCTGGGTCATGCGAGATTTCGACGAGACCACTAGCCAATCGGCCATTCATCCAAAATAATCCGTTGCCGCTCATCACAGGCAAACGCTATCCAT
>SESE01000014.1_pt1 | contig 74354 bp, 61 predicted proteins | sample 3171371 | NCBI WGS metagenome assembly SESE01 (sample SAMN06051881, study PRJNA518727) | freshwater metagenome | biome: subpolar coniferous forest; feature: holomictic lake; material: water; isolation source: holomictic Lake 442, 13 m depth | place: Canada: near Kenora, Ontario | collected... | reverse complement strand
TGGTTCAGGGCTGTTGCTTACATCAGGTACTACTCCTGGAACCAACAACACTTCTGGCTGGTTCGGTCAGGATAACCATGTGTGGCAATATTTAAATGGGGATACTGATATCAATGCTGTAGTTGCTTCTGTTTTTTCCTCATACTCCTACGATGCCACCACCCTCTCTTTTGATTTTACAGCAACTGATCCAACAGCTACTTCTGTGAGTTTTGACGTTGTATTCGGTTCGGACGAATTTCCTGAATGGGTTGACCAATTTGTTGACTGCGCTGTTGTCATAGTTAACGGAGTTAACTATGCCCTGTTCAATCATGACCCCCTGCATCCGCTCAGTGTTGTCAGCTCAAATCTTGCTGCGGGATATTTTCAGGATAATGCGGTTGATCCCTTAACTGGACTGAGCCTTTTGCCGATAGAGTATGATGGCATCAGCCATGTTCTGAAAATTGTCGCACCCATTCACGCGGGAGGAGTAATAAACCACATCAAGATTGGTATTGCCGATACCGGTGACCACATTTACGACAGCGGAATTTTTCTTGCCAATTTTTCTGCCGGTAACACCCCGGGATCAGGTCTTGTTGCACCAACGGATACCTGCACAGAGAGCAGCGACTCTGTGACGGGCTCAACGCAGGATGAGTATTTTGACCTTTTGGGCGGAGACGATACGGTATATGCAGGAGGAGGTGACGATATCGTGGTTGCCGGGAATGGCAATGATGTTGTGTATGGCGGCAGCGGCAATGACGAACTTAAAGGTGGCGGCGGTGATGACTGCATTGACGGAGGTGATGGTATTGCGGACATCGTTGATTATGCCGGAGCAAGCATCGGTTACGGCATCACATATAATGGAGTTGCCGGAAGCTTCACGATTAATGACAGTAATACCTCATTTTTATCGGAAGGGGTAGACACACTGACAAATGTAGAATACGTTAAATTCAGCGATGGGTTTTTTGTACTCGGAGTTGACGGATTGAAACCGGCACCTGCTTTCGGTACTCCTCCACATATCAATACGCCCGGTACTCTGGCTATCGGCGGGATAGGTTCAGTCGGCAATACCCTGACAGCGATGCTGAATGATGTGGATGGAGTATCAGTACCAATAAACTATCAATGGCAGATCTCGAGTGATAAGGGTGCTACATGGTCAGACATTTCAGGAGCAGTCAACAACACTTACCTGCTGTCGAACAGCGATGGAGACAAGCGTATTCAGGTGACGGCCAGCTATATCGATAATGATAATCAGACCGAGGCTCCTGTAAGTGTCTCAAAAGAAATTTTTGCTCCCGTAGTTGGCGATTTGACGGTAACACTGATGAAGCTTGATGCACCAGCAGGCACCAGTGTTATCAATCCGTTAACCACATTGATTAAAAATGCCGTTGATCTTGGCCTCTCTCCAAATGAGGCAGCATTTGACATCAAGGAGGTTTTGGGAATTCCCGCCCCGGTTAAATTGCAGAGTTATGATGCCTACTGGGTTTTGCAATCGCTTCCGAGTGACCCGACAGCGCTTGCTGTCGAAAAAGTTGCTGTTCAGATTGCCATTCTGACCTCACTCTCTGATGATGATACCGGTATGAATCTGACAATCGCGATTCTCAATGCAGCAGCAAACAATCAGACACTGAATCTTGCCGATCTCAATGACCTCTGCTTCATTCTCGGGGTGGACCCTCAAGGAACCTTGCCGGACTCAGTCAGTGTTATTTTTGACCGGAACAAGAGTATGTCAGACGCTCTTGCTGATGGCGGCGATGTTACAAAAATTGAAAATGAGTGGGTCGATCTGTGCGGGATCAATGATACGATTAACTCTACAAGCATAGCCGACCTCAGTATTCATATTAACCAGGCACCAGTCGGAAGTGCAAGCGCCTCATTACCTGTTGCCCAGCAGGAGACGGTTTACACCATCTCTTCAGTTGACTTGCTTCAGGGTTATTCCGATCCGGAGGGTGACGTGTTGGCGGTATCGGCTATTTCGGCAGACACAGGAGGATATCTGCAGGAGAATGGTGACGGTACATGGTCATTCATACCTGACTCGGGCTATACCGGACCGGTTGAGTTGACCTATACGATAGGTGACGCTCTGGGCGCCTCCATTACGGCATCGCAGTTATTTGTGGTTTCCTCTGCTCCTCCGGCCAACAGCAATAATGCGCCGACGGGTGAAGTTGCTATTATTGGTGAGTTCACATCAGGCCAGACACTTTCTGTCGAAATCACGACCCTTGGGGATGCAGATGGACTTGGTGTTGTCACTTTCCAGTGGCAGGCTGATGGTGCTGATATTGCCGGGGCAACTGGCGACACTCTTGTGTTGGGTGACGCTGAAGTTGGAACGGCAATTTCAGTTATTGCAAGTTATACGGATGGTTACGGGACGGCAGAAAGCATAGGCAGCAATGCTCTTGTAGTTGTCGCAAGCGGCACACCAAACAATACGCCAATCGGCGAAATTATAATCTTCGGTGACTTGACACAGGAACAAACTCTTTTTGCTGACATCACCGCTCTTGAAGACGCCGATGGTCTCGGAGAGATCGGCATTCAGTGGCAGGCTGATGGTATAGATATCTCAGGAGCGACGGGTAGCAGCTACACCCTGACCCAGGCGGAGGTAGGCAGGGTTATCACGGTAAAAGCGAGCTATACTGATGGGCTGGGTATAGGCGAGATTGTGCTCTCTCTGCCAACTGATGCCGTTGTAAACATTGATGATCTGGCAAGCGGGACTCTCTCTGTTTCAGGAGTTGCTTCAGAAGGGGGGACGCTGGTGGCTGATCTTGCTGATGTGGTTGATCTTGATGGAAAGACCATAACGAATTACCAGTGGGAAGAGAGTGTCGGCGGAATATGGGTTACTCTTGCTGCCGAGAACAGTGCGACACTTTCAATTCCTTCAGATCAGAGCTTTGTCGGTAAAGTTGTTCGCGTTGTAGCAACGACTGTTGATGAACTGGGTGGCACAACCGAGTTTGTCGGTGACGCGCAGACTATTGCAAACGTCAATGATGCGCCAACAGGCACGGTAAAAATCAATGGTACTCCACAGGAGGGTCAGACATTGAGTGCAGCCAACACACTGGCTGATGCTGACGGTCTTGGTCTTATCAGCTACCAGTGGAAGTCCGGAGGGGTAGATATCGGCGGCGCTACTGCGAGCAGCTACACATTAACGCTGGCTGATGTCGGCAAAGTTATTACCGTTCTTGCAAGTTACATTGACGGACAGGGTACGAGCGAGAGTGCAATCTCTCTGGCGACGGCACAGGTGACGGCAATTTCCGGACTCACGCTTACCGGAACTGCCGGAGCGGACCTATTGAGTGGCGGTACTGGTAGTGACGCACTCTATGGATTGGCTGGCAACGACAAGCTGAATGGTAATGCTGGCAATGACACACTTGATGGAGGCACCGGTACTGATACGCTTGCTGGCGGTGCAGGTAATGATACCTATGTCATTGACAATACCCTGGACAAAGTTACCGAGAAAGCTGGCGAAGGCTCAGATCTGTTGCAGATCAACGTTGCCACTGCAGGCGGTACCGTTACCCTGGCCAACAATGTCGAAAATGCAACAATTCTCAGCGCGGTTGCCTTCAATCTCACAGGCAATGCTCTTGGCAATGTTCTCACTGGTAATGCTGCGGCAAACGCTCTGAATGGTGGCGCTGGTGCAGACACCTTGATCGGTGGTGCCGGAAACGACACCTACACAGTCGATAGTACAGGCGACCTGCTCGTTGAGACAGTAAATGGCGGGACTGATCTCGTCAAGGTCAATATTGCTACCGCAGGCGGCAGCTACACGCTTGCCGACAACGTCGAGAATGCCACACTTCAAAGCACGGTTGCATTCAATCTGATTGGCAGCTCTGTTGCAAATACCCTCACCGGTAACGATGCGGCAAACATACTCACCGGGGGCGCTGGTAACGATACCCTCACCGGTGGTCAGGGTGCTGATACCTTCACAGTTGATGCCGGTACAGACACCATTACCGAACTTGGCAATGGTACAGATATCCTGAAGGTATCGGCTGGAGCAACGGCCAATGCCACTGTCAGCATTGTTTGGACCGCCACAGCAGCTACAAGCAACAATGGAACGACCAACCTTGCAACCAAAGGGCTTGCGGTAAACCTTGCTGCTGTTGTGAGTGGTAATGGATTCACCATTACCAATACCGGTCAGGATGGTAACCTGACGGGTTCCGGTCTGGCTGACACACTCATCGGCGGTACAGGCAAAGATACCCTTGTTGGTGGCAATGGTAACGACGTACTCAATGGCGGAACAAGCAATGATAACTTGACTGGCGGTGCTGGCAGTGACATTTTCCAGTTCTCTACAGCAATCAGTACCAATAATGCGGATGTGATTTCGGATTTCCAGTCCGGCAGCGATAAAATCGGCCTCTTGTCAACTCTTTTCGCCAAGGTCAAGGGTGCTGATGGTGTTTTCAATGCGGCTGATCTTCTCGTTGGTGCCGCTGTAACGAAGGGCTCTGTTGCTGGTAACGAGCACCTCATTTACAATACAACCAACAAGTCGCTTTACTATGATGCTGATGGCAGTGGTAGCGGAGTTGGGGTGCAGTTTGCGACGCTGACCGGAGTTGCCACACTTGTAGATAATGATTTTCTGCTGAACTGACTTCGGTAATGAGCTGCAACGGCAATATCACATCTGATTCTGGAGTATTGCCATCCTCCGACATGCAGATAGTTCAGCCTGCGTAATGATTTATTGACGGTCGCTTTGTTTTTATAGCCAAAACGGCCGTCATAAACATACAATATTTTTTTCTGACAGTTTTGACTTGTTCTCGTTATCAAGAGTCTGTCACTCTCATACAGACTCCCCTGAAGTTGCAGATACTCTATTAATCATTTATTAAAAAAATTATATTGATACAAAAATAGAGTTCTGGTGTTAGTACCATTTTAATCTTTGTAATTAAACAGGAGCACAGCTATGAGTTGGGGTGTGGAACATCAGCAAAAGCGACAAGATATTCAGGAACTGATGGAGATTGCTTCCAGGATAATGAAGGCGAACCCCAATCACGTCAACGAGGTTGACAAGAGCAAGAACGACTGCTGGATGGAGCAGATGTACCTTATTCAGCGATGTGATTTCTGTGACCTCTCTCCCGGTTGCCCAACCAGGGAGGAAAAGGAGTGGCAAGAATACTTGACCAAAAACAACATAGTCATTGAGAAAAGTCTTGATTAAACAGCCAGAAGCTTGTTTTAATCCCTTTTTTTTCTTAAATTGACCCGATTGGGAGAGGCGCGTTTTTGTGTGGCTTCATCCTGTCATTTACTCACCCGACATACATTTCACCAAAGAACAGATCAATGGACATCGTCCCGCGATGTTCACTGTTACGTTTTTTTTTGGTGTGCACCAACTTTGACAAGCAATTAACAGGGTAACAATGACTGATACAAAAAAACCAACCAGACTGGTCAATGTAACGCCAAAAACGAGCGTCTCAGTGCTTTTTGCAGGGGATTCTGGAGATGGTATGCAGTTGACTGGCACCCAGTTCGCCAATACGGTGGCAGTTCATGGAACGGAACTGAATACGTTCCCAAATTTTCCTTCTGAAATAAGGGCTCCAGCAGGCACTATTGCAGGTGTTTCAGGATTTCAGCTTCAGTTCAGCAGTAAACCAGTCTATACACCAGGTGCCCGGTTTGATGTCATGGTTGCCATGAACTCAGCAGCCCTGAAAGCAAATCTGAAAGATCTGCACCGTGGCGGTATTATTATTGCCGGCACCGAGGGCTTCGATGCAAAAAATCTGAAGCTGGCAGGCTATCCTGACGGAGCCAATCCGCTGGAAGATGGCTCTCTGGACAACTATATCCTTTTTCCTGTACCGGTACTGCAACTCACCCGCGAGGCATTAAAAGAGAGCGGCCTTACGAGCAAAGAGATTGACCGTTGTAAAAACATGTTTGTTTTGGGCTTGCTTTACTGGCTCTACTCTCTTCCTCTAGAAGGAACATTTGAGACACTGCGAGCTAAATTCCAGAAAAATGCCCAGATGGCTGAGGCCAACATCAGGGCGGTAAAAGCTGGATATTACTTTGGCGATGAAACCGAACTCTTTGCAAATCTTGGTCGTTTCGATATTTCCCCACAAAAACAGCATGGCACTTACCGCCGTGTCACAGGAAACGAAGCCTGTGCAATTGCGCTGACGGCCGCATCAAAAAAAGCTGGCCTTGATCTCTTCCTGGGCTCATACCCTATCACCCCAGCAACTGAGATCCTTTCGACGTTGGCCAAAAAGAAAAAGTACGGTGTCAAAACCTTTCAGGCCGAAGATGAAATCGCCGGTATCGTGAGCAGCATCGGTGCAGCTTACGGTGGAGCGCTTGCCGCCACAAACACCTCTGGCCCTGGTTTGGCACTTAAAACCGAGGCACTTGGTCTGGCGGTCATTCTGGAGTTGCCATTGGTCGTCATCAATGTTCAGCGTGGCGGCCCATCAACAGGCCTGCCCACTAAACCGGAACAGTCGGATCTGCTCATGGCCATGTATGGCCGACATGGAGAGGCTCCCCTTCCCGTTCTTGCAGCCTGCTCTCCTGTTGACTGTTTTTACGCAACATACGAGGCCGCAAGAATTGCCGTTGAACACATGACTCCGGTTATATGCCTGACAGACGGCTATCTTGCGCTCAGCTCGGAACCATGGAAGGTAGAAAGTCCAGATAATCTGGCGGAGATCAAACCCCGTTTTCAGCCAGAGAGAAGACCGGAAGATGCTCCATATCTGCCCTACAAACGCGACGAACGCCAGGTTCGTTCATGGGCAAAACCAGGTACCAGGGGGCTTGAGCACCGTATCGGCGGACTGGAAAAACAACATGAGACCGGCAATGTATCCCATGATCCTGAAAATCATGAACTGATGACGAGGCTGCGTGCAGAGAAAATCGCAAAAATTGCCGAGAGTATTCCGCTTCAACATATTGATAACGGCCCACTGAAAGGTGATTTACTGGTTCTTGGATGGGGCTCCTCTTATGGAGCAATTAAAACTGCTGTTGAGATTGCACTGGAACAGGGGTACAGCGTCGCTCATGCACACTTGCGCTATATCAATCCGTTCCCGAGAAATATTCGTGAGCTCTTCGGCAACTACAAGCAGATACTTGTTCCAGAACTCAATAACGGGCAACTTATCCACATCATTCGTGATACCTTCCTGATTGCACCTGAAGGATTCACCAAGGTACAGGGAGTGCCGTTCAATGAAACGGAGATACTGAATAAAATCACCGATCTTATAAAGGAGCTTTAATCATGACCGATAACGATACAACAATGACTGCTCTGCCAGCTCTTTCTGCAAAGGATTTTGCTTCAAATCAGGAGGCTAAATGGTGTCCGGGTTGTGGTGATCACGCCGTGCTGCAGCAACTGAAAAACGTTTTGCCAGAACTGGGCGTTGCACCCGAGAATATAGCCTGTATTTCAGGGATAGGGTGCTCGTCACGGCTCCCTTATTATCTTGGGACTTATGGAGTTCACGGTATTCATGGCAGAGCGCTTCCTATGGCTACCGGCCTGAAAATCGCACGCCCGGAGCTGAGCGTATGGGTTGGAACTGGTGATGGTGACGCTCTGTCAATTGGCGGCAACCATTTCATTCACACCCTGAGAAGAAATCCCGACCTGAACATTATTCTTTTCAATAATGAAATTTATGGTCTCACAAAGGGCCAATATTCTCCAACATCAAAACTCGGTCTGCGAACTGTTACCTCGCCATCCGGTGTCATTGATCATCCATTCAATACAGCAGCATTGACGATTGGTTCAGGTGGCACCTTCTTTGCGAGAGCTTTTGACCGTGATGGCAAATTTCTTCGCTCCATCTTAAAGCGTGCCGCTTTACACAAAGGCACCTCATTGGTGGAGGTTTATCAAAACTGTCCGATTTTTAACAACTCTGCATTTGAGTCATTTGCAACACCTGAAAGCAAAGCCAATAATACGATTTACGTCGAACAAGGGATGCCTCTCGTTTTCGGGAAAGATAAAAACAGGGGAATTGTTCTTGATGGATTCAAGCCGATTGTTGTCGATCTCGATAAAGAGGGGGTTTCCAAAAGCGATCTCTGGATTCATGATGAAGCCGATATCAACAAGGCTGGAATCCTTGCCCGATTTGCGGACGATGACGCTCTTCCAAGACCTTTCGGCGTTTTTTATGCCGAAGATCGGATCACCTATGAAGATGCCTTGACTGATCAAATCAATGACGCACAGGTCAATGGGTGCGCAACTCTCGAACAGTTGCTCAAGGGAGACAACTCCTACGAGATCAAGTAAAAACAGATCGTGCGTTTTATACCTTACACGGAGAAAGCCGGACTTGTCAGTTGGCTTTCTTCCGTATATGATGCTACACCTCCTGATTCCAGACACCCATAGCCGAAAATTTCTCTATCCGATCGCGCACAAGTTCTGCAGGATCCTTTGGTAAAAGCACCTTCAACTCCTCAACGAGAATACTTTTCAGAGTAGCCGCCATTGCATCAGGATCAGTATGGGCACCACCCACAGGCTCCGGTATAATACGGTCAATAATCCCCTGGTCAAGAAGATCCGTTGCGGCAAGCTTCAGCGCTTCAGCAGCCTGCTCTTTATAGTTCCAGCTTCTCCAGAGAATTGAGGAGCAGCTTTCTGGCGAAATCACTGAATACCAGCTATTTTCAGCCATGATAATTCGATCGCCAACCCCGATACCAATTGCTCCACCACTCGCACCTTCACCGATAATCACACAGATAACCGGAACCGTCAACTTTGCCATTTCAAAGAGATTTCTGGCAATCGCTTCAGCCTGTCCCCGCTCTTCAGCATCAATACCGGGAAATGCTCCTGGGGTATCAATCAACGTAATGACCGGTTTGCGAAATTTTTCAGCGAGCTTCATTAATCGGAGCGCTTTGCGGTAACCTTCAGGTTGTGCCATACCAAAATTCCGGTAAAGATTGGATTTGGTATCACGACCTTTTTGATGGCCAATAATCATGACTGATTGAGAAAACCCTGACGAGCTCTCTTCAAGACGTGCAAAACCACCGATAATGGCTTTGTCGTCACTGAAATGACGGTCCCCGGCAAGTTCAACAAACTCTTTCGTCATCATGTAAATATAATCAAGCGTATAAGGTCTTTCTGGATGACGCGCAAGTTGTACTCTCTGCCAGCGAGTCAAATTTTTATAGATAGAGCGTCGGAGTGCATCAACTTTCAATTCAAATGTCTCTATTTCGCGATGGAGCACCTCAGTTTCTGACGGAGTCTGCTCCCTTGTGCTGCTCCTCAAACACTCTCGCATCTCTCTGAGCTTCGCCTCAAGCTCGAAGAGCGGTTTTTCAAAATCAAGGACAACTTTTGTAGCCATAATATTTGTGTAATAGAAAAGATAAAAAGCCCATCAGGCAACGGCTCTTGATGGGCTTTATAAAAAGAGTGCGGCCTTCTGACAAAAAAGAGGCTCCTGTCCAACGTCCATTCATGGTAAGGAGAAGAAATTGACGCACCAATTTAAACAGTAGTCAACAAACTTGCAATGGCTTTTTACCATTCCTGAGAACCTGTTGTCAACCACCACCAAATACGGTTATTTCCTCTTGGCGAATGTGGAGAATCCTCTATTTCTAACGTACAGAAAAAAAGAACTTCCTGAATTGTTATCAATACCATGAACAAATACTTCGAAGCAGAGCTTGGGGAAATATATCCCATAGAAATTCATGGGAATTGGTAATAGTCCTCCACTGTGTTATATTTGAGGTCATTAATTCATCAACTCCTGATTCGCAGCAGACATTTTTTTTTGGCTTATGATTTCAATCAGTAACGTTTCGAAAGGGTCGATTATTCGTTTCAAGGGCGAACCTCACAGTATCGAAAGCCTTATGCACCGTACCCCTGGGAACCTGCGTGCGTTTTACCAGGCAAACATGAGAAACCTGAAATCTGGCAGGAACGTCGAATACCGGTTCAGTGCCAGTGAGTCGATTGATCTGATCGTTACTGAACGCAAGCAATACCAATATCTTTACCGTGACGGTAGTGACTTTGTCATGATGGATAATAATACTTTTGATCAGATTCATGTTCCTGAGATTGCCATAGGCTCTTCGTCGCGTTTTCTTAAAGATGGAATCACGGTGACAATAGTATTTTCGGACGATGGGGCTATTCTCGAAGTTGAACTCCCTACCTTCGTTGAACTTGAAGTTACTGAAACCAGCCCGGCATCTAAAGACGACAGAGCAACCAGCGGTACAAAGCCTGCAATTGTGGAAACTGGAGCTGAGGTGAGTGTCCCGATGTTTATCCAGACTGAAAGCGTTATTCGAGTCGACACTCGTACAGGAGAGTACATAGAAAGAGTAAAAAAGTAAGCTATTATACCGGTCACCTGATTATAAACTAAGAAATACTATCATGAACCTTAACGAAATAAAGCAGCTTATTGACATTGTCAATAGCTCAGATCTTCATGAAACCATCATTGAGGAGGGAAATTTTAAAATTATCTTGAGACGTTACTCCTCGTATGCGACCCCTCAAGCGACTCCTGTACAAGTCCAAATGCCCTCAACTTCAGCACAGCCACAGCTTCCAGCCACTGTAGCCCAGGCTGCAAAGGTTGTGCCTGTTTCAGACCTAATAGATTCACGCTCGCCCATTGTCGGAACATTCTATCAATCATCCTCTCCCGATTCCCCACCATTTGTTGCGGTTAATGATATTATCAAGAAGGGTGACGTGCTCTGTATTATTGAAGCCATGAAACTGATGAACGAAATTGAAGCAGAAGTTTCGGGCACTATTATTGAAATTCTAGTTGAAAACGGACAGGCGGTCGAATATGATCAGCCACTATTCCGGATTAAGCCATAATCATTCATCACACAAAGCCTTGTTCAAAAAAATACTTGTAGCTAATCGCGGCGAAATTGCTTTGCGTATTATGCAGACCTGCCGCGAGATGGGAATCAGCACTGTCGCTGTCTACTCGACAGTTGACGCTGACTCTATCCATGTCAAATACGCTGACGAAGCTGTCTGCATAGGACCGGCTTTGTCAAAAGAGAGCTATCTCAATATCCCTCGCATTATTGCGGCTGCTGAGGTAACAAATTCAGATGCGATTCATCCCGGTTACGGATTTCTTGCTGAAAACGCAGATTTTGCCGAAGTTTGCGAGTCGGCCAATATCAAGTTTATTGGACCTACTGCAAAAATGATCAACCAGATGGGGGACAAGAATACTGCAAAATCCACCATGATTACTGCAGGAGTGCCGGTCGTTCCAGGAAGCCCTGGATTGGTCACCGATCTGAAGCAGGCAGTAGAAACAGCTAATCGAACAGGCTATCCCGTTATTATCAAGCCAACTGCGGGTGGCGGAGGTAAGGGTATGCGCGTTGTTACCGAAGAGAGCCAGCTTGAAAAAGCTTTGAACACTGCTCGCAGTGAAGCAGAACAGGCTTTTGGCAACAGTGGTGTCTATATTGAGAAATACCTGGAAAATCCGCGACATGTCGAGATCCAGATCCTCTCGGATCAGCATGGAAACACTATGCATCTTGGCGAGCGCGATTGCACCGTCCAGAGACGTCACCAGAAACTGATCGAAGAGACCCCTTCGCCTGCTGTTGATGATGCCTTGAGAAAAAAAATGGGAGATGCAGCCGTTGCTGCGGCGCGGGCTATCAACTATGAGGGCGCTGGAACTATTGAGTTTCTGCTGGACAAGCACAAGGATTTCTATTTCATGGAGATGAATACCCGAATCCAGGTTGAACACCCCGTGACGGAAGAACGGTATAATGTTGACATTGTCAAAGAGCAGATTCTCATTGCCTCCGGAGAATCAATTGGACATCGTACCTTCACTCCAAATGGCCACTCCATTGAATGCCGCATCAATGCAGAAGATCCTGAACACATGTTCCGACCTTCACCAGGTCAACTTCAAGTCTTTCATACGCCCGGCGGACACGGTGTCAGAGTGGACTCACACGCTTATGCAAGCTATGTCGTGCCATCAAACTACGATTCTATGATTGCCAAGCTTATTGTGACCGCTCATACGAGAGATGAAGCAATTAGCCGGATGTCGCGAGCGCTTGATGAGTTTATTGTTGTAGGGGTAAAGACCACCATTCCATTTCACAAGCAGGTTATGCACTCCCCTGTTTTTCAAAGCGGAGATTTTGATACCGGTTTTCTGGAAAGCTTCAGATTTGAAAAAAAGTAACACACCAGCAATCAAAAATACAATAGAAGGGCTGTCTGAAGAGATAGCCCTTTTTATTTGTCTGATTTTACCCGGAAGAGATATTGCGCGCAATAAAAAAGCTGCCTCATAATTAACTCATGAGGCAGCTTTTTTATTCTACTCTTTGCCCGAAGGAACTCAATTAACGCTCATTGGCGAAGCCCTCACGAGTTTCCACCGCTACCTCTTGAGAACCCTCCCCGGATGAAGCTGTCTCCTGACCTTCACCAGTCAATTTAATCGCCTTGTATCTCTTCAGTCCCGTACCCGCCGGAATCAGTTTTCCAACAATGACGTTTTCTTTCAAGCCTGCGAGGTAGTCAATTTTTCCGGCTACAGCCGCATCAGTCAACACTTTGGTGGTCTCCTGGAAAGATGCGGCCGAAATAACACTTTCTGTTTGAAGAGCCGCACTCGTAATGCCAAGCAACACGGGATGCGATGTAGCCTGAAGGGCAGGCTCAAATGCTATCATACTCTTGCTGTTCTTGCGTAGCTCACGGTTAAGCTTGGTAATCTCGCGAATGGTGTAGAGCTGATCGTCCAGAATTCTTGGTGGTGCATCGCCTTTCTCCGTAATGCGAACCTTCTCGGCAACTCCCCTGTTCGATTCTACAAAAGCACTTCGATCAATCAGGTCACCGGGCAACAATTCTGTATCCCCAGGCTCCTCAACACGAACCTTCTGAAGCATCTGACGCACAATAACCTCAAGATGCTTGTCATTGATCTCAACGCCTGCATTTATCTGATAGACCTTCTGGATCTCATTCACCAAATACTGCTGCACAGCATTGGGGCCCTGAATACGCAGAATATCCTGGGGCGAAACAGCTCCATCGGTGAGCGGATCTCCAGCCTTCACCTCATCGCCCTCATTGGCAAGAACATGCTTACCAACCTGGACATAATAGACCTTCTCTTCACCAAAGTCATTTTTAACCTTGATCTCCTTACTGCTTCTGCGCTGTGAGCCAAAACTTACATACCCATCTATTTCAGTAACGATAGCGGGGTCAGTCGGAATGCGTGCTTCAAACAACTCTGTTACCTTTGGAAGACCGGCGGTAATATCACCACCAACACGGTCAAGGTTTCTTGGCACCTTGGCAATGATATCGCCAGGACTAACCTTCTGTCCATCTTCGACATAAAGATTTGTCTTGATCGGCACGGGATAGGTCTTTCTGACTTCACCACTTGCATCAACAATAATAAGCCTTGGCTCCCTTGTTTCGGTAGCTCTCAACTTTGAACGCCAGTTAATGATGGTGTGCTGCGAAAATCCTGTCTGAGGATCAACCTCTTCCTTGTACGTAACACCTTTTTCAATATCAGCAAACTTGATAAAACCAGGCAACTCTGCAATAATTTGTGCGCTATTGGGCTCACTGCTGAAAATCACCTGATCTTTTTTGACCAGAGAGCCATTCTTGCAGTGCAGGTGAGCACCATGCGGAACAATATATCGTTTCAGAATTTTTCCTGACTCTGGGTCAGCAATATTAATCTTGCCGTTCTTCTGAATAACAATAATTCTGAAATCTTCGACCCCATCCTCATTAATGGCCGTGTGATCGACGGTCTTGATATCTTCGAACTGGACCTGACCATCATAGAATGCTTTGGTCTCGGTTTCAGAAATACCGCCCTGGGCCGTGCCACCCTGGTGGAACGTACGGAGCGTAAGCTGTGTACCTGGTTCACCAATCGACTGGGCAGCAATAACACCTACCGCTTCACCGATTTCGACGATTCCATGAACGGAAAGATTTGTTCCATAACATTTCGAGCAAATACCGATTTTTGACTCGCAGGTGAGCACTGAGCGGATCTCAGCCTCTTCAACACCAATAGTCTCCTGAATCAGCTCCGCAAGCTCCTCGGTAATGATCTCACCCGAATTTACGATAACCTTATTGCTGAGGGTATCAACAATATCCCGGGCAGCAACACGACCCTTTATTTTTTCACGGAACTTGATCTGTCCGCTCGTCTCTTCCTCAATATTGCGATGAACATAAAGGCCTCGTGTTGTTCCACAGTCTTCAATGGTGACAATAACATCCTGTGCTACATCATGTAATCTCCTTGTCAGGTAACCGGCATCTGCTGTTTTCAGTGATGTATCGGAAAGACCCTTACGAGCGCCGTGCGTTGAAATAAAGTACTCAAGTACCGAGAGCCCCTCTTTGAGGTTCGAGATAATCGGGTTTTCAATAATTTCGCCCGGCTGTCCCGACATGGACTTCTGGGGACGGGCAATAAGACCCCTCATACCGGTTAACTGGCGCACCTGTTCTCTGGAGCCACGGGCACCAGAATCAAGCATCATGTAAAGCGGATTGAAACCTTCACGATCTTTTTTAAGCTTCTGATAGGACTCCTCAGCAACAATGTTCGAGGTTTTCTGCCAGACATCTACAATCTGATTGTATCGTTCATTATCTGTCAATGTACCACGGTTGTACTCTTTAACAACCTTGGTGCTGTCCCTCTGGGCATTCTTGATATGTTTCACCTTGGTTTCAGGGACAATAGCATCAGACAAACCTACAGAAAGGCCACCCTTCATGGCGTAATGGAATCCGACCTCCTTGATATTGTCAAGGAATATTGCGGTTTCAACATTACCGACCTCGCTACTCAGTCGTCCAATCAACTCTTTGGCAACCTTTTTATCAATAACCCTGTTGACAAAGCCGATTTCATCGGGGACATGCTGATTAAAGATCACCCTGCCTACTGTGGTGAGCAAAATTGACCTCTTTTCAATCTGTGATTTAAGCCAACGAGACTTTTCAGTCGTTGCATCAACGATGGTATCAAGCACCCTCAGAGGATCAAATTTCTGATCAATCTGACCGCTGTACTGAACGAAAATCTGCGCATGCAGAGCTACCCGCTCCTCATTATACGCTATAAGCACATCCTCAGAGCTGTAGAATATCTGACCCTCACCAAGCTCACCTGATCGCGATTTGGTCAAATAATACATACCAAGAACCATGTCCTGTGAAGGAACAGTTACTGGTTTGCCGGACTGTGGCAAAATAAGGTTATGTGAGGAGAGCATAAGCAATGATGCTTCAAGCTGCGCCTCCTGCGAGAGCGGAATATGCACCGCCATCTGGTCACCATCAAAGTCGGCATTAAACGCTGTACAGACCAGTGGATGGATCTGAATCGCCTTACCCTCAACCAGCAGCGGCTGGAAAGCCTGAATACCAAGACGATGAAGGGTAGGTGCCCTGTTGAGCAGCACCGGACGACCATCAATGACCTTTTCCAGCACATCCCAGACAATCGGATCCTTCTTGTCGATAAGTTTTTTTGCTGACTTGACCGATTTTGCAATACCGCGATCTACCAAACGACGAATAACGAAAGGCTGGAAGAGTTCAATCGCCATACTTTTCGGCAGACCACACTCATGAAGCTTCAATTCCGGTCCAACCACAATAACGGAACGACCAGAGTAATCGACCCTCTTTCCCAGAAGGTTTTGACGGAAACGACCCTGCTTGCCTTTCAGTGCGTCAGAAAGTGATTTCAGCGGCCTGTTGGACTCACCGGTTTTAACCGCATTGGCCTTGCGTGAATTATCAAACAACGCATCTACCGCCTCCTGAAGCATCCTTTTTTCATTACGGAGAATAACCTCTGGAGCGCGGATATCGATCAATTTTTTAAGTCGGTTGTTCCGAATAATAACCCGACGATAGAGATCGTTAAGATCAGAAGTAGCAAACCGACCACCTTCAAGTGGAACAAGCGGGCGAAGTTCGGGTGGAATAACCGGAACTACCTCCATCACCATATATTCAGGCTTGTTACCCTCATAGACATAAGGCTCGGGCATCTCATCTTCAGGAAAAAGGCCCTGAGGCTTTTTGCGAACCTTCTTTTGAGGCTCATAACTCCTTCTGAAGGCCTCAACAACCTTGAGTCTCTTCAGAGCATCAGCTCTTTTTTGTTCAGAATTACTCTCCTTCAACACTTTACGAAGATGTATCGCAGAGGAATCCAGGTCAATATTCTTGAGCAACAGATGAATGGCCTCACCACCCATCTTGGCAACAAACTTGTCTGGATCCGAATCCTCAAGATCCTGATTATCCTCATACTCCGTGATAATCTGGAAATACTGCTCTTCAGTCAAACGATCGAGCTTCTTGATCCCCTGCTTTTCACCAGGTTCACCAGGGTTGATTACAACGTAAACCTCATAATAGATAATACGTTCAAGCTCTTTGGTCGAGAGATCAAGGAGTGCGCCTATCTTGCTTGGAACAGAACGAAAAAACCAAGTATGCACAACTGGAACGGCGAGCGAGATATGACCCATACGCTCCCGCCGAACACTTTTCGTCGTTACCTCGACACCGCAGCGATCGCAAATAATTCCTTTATAGCGAACTCGCTTGTATTTGCCACAATAACATTCCCAATCCTTTGTTGGTCCGAATATCTTTTCGCACATCAAACCGTCACGTTCGGGTTTGAATGTGCGGTAGTTGATCGTCTCCGGCTTGAGCACCTCCCCCCTTGAATGGGCAAGAATACTCTCAGGGGAAGCGATACTAAACTTTATTCTTGAAAACTCACCTTTTAATGGTGATGCTCCCTGTGAAAAAATCATAGTCTATATCCTTTTTAAACGACTCTTGTTAACGTCCGTTAATAATGTACACGCCAATTAACACAGTACTAAGGAACCTTGTCGTCAATACGAATCTCAAGCCCAAGACCCTGCAACTCCCTCACAAGAACATTGAAAGATTCTGGTATGCCTGGTTCTGGCAGGTTCTGACCCTTGACAATGGCCTCATAGGTTTTATTCCGCCCGACAACATCATCGGATTTAACCGTAAGCATCTCCCTGAGGATATTGGATGCTCCATAGGCTTCAAGCGCCCATACCTCCATTTCACCAAACCTCTGACCACCAAACTGCGCCTTGCCACCAAGTGGCTGCTGAGTAATAAGCGAGTAAGGGCCGGTTGAGCGGGCATGGATCTTGTCATCCACAAGGTGACTGAGCTTAAGCATATAAATATAGCCAACAGTCACTTCATCATGAAAGCGCTCACCAGTCCTACCGTCAAAAAGGCTCACTTTCCCATGTGATGGCAGACCAGCCCTTTCGAGCTCAAACTGCACCTCCTCATAGGTGGCACCATTAAATATCGGTGTCTTAAACTTGACACCAAGCGTTTTCGCAGCCCAGCCAAGCGATGTTTCATAGAGCTGGCCGATATTCATACGACTTGGCACACCAAGAGGATTAAGCACAATATCAACCGGAGTGCCATTTTCCATAAACGGCATATCTTCTATCGGCAGGATTTTACCAACGACACCCTTATTGCCATGTCGCCCCGCCATCTTGTCACCAACCTGTATTTTCCTTTTCTGGGCAATATATACCTTGGAGAGCTCTTCAATACCTGGAGGAAGCTCATCTCCTACATTAATCTTGTATTTTTCATTATCCCGCTCATCGGCTATATCCTTAAGCATGAAACGAAACTCTTTGACAAGACGCACAACATTGTCGTTGCTTTTTTTGGAATCAGTCACCCCTTTTGAAAAATCAAGAGACTCAAGAAAAGGCATAGAGCTGAATTTGGCAAGAACAGCCTCATCATACACAGCGCCTTCAGGAACAAGCACCTTGCCTTTATCATTGTAAAGACCCGTAGATGTTCTGCCATCCAGGAGCTGTCGCACCCATTTGGTAAACCGCCTCCTCAAGTCAAACTCTTTTGCATCATACTTTTTATCAACCAGTTCGATCTTCTCCTTGGAGTCCAAACCAACCTTTTTCTTGCGACTGAAAAGTTTTGTTTTGATGACAATACCCTTCATACCAGCAGGTACATGCATGGAAGCATCCTTTACATCACTGGATTTATCGCCAAAAATGGCCCGAAGCAGCTTTTCTTCAGGAGTGGGATCGCTTTCACCTTTGGGAGTTATTTTTCCTACCAGGATATCCCTCTCTTTAACCTCAGCACCAATACGAACGATGCCGTTCTCATCAAGATTTCTCAGCGCTTCATCGCTGACGTTATAAATATCTCGGGTAAACTGCTCCTCGCCTCGCTTGGTATCCCGGACATTGGCCTCAAACTCATGAATATGAATTGAGGTAAACACATCATCATAAACCAGCCGTTCGCTGAGAATAATAGCATCCTCAAAGTTATACCCACGCCATGGCATAAACGCTACGAGAACATTTTTACCGAGCGCCAGTTCACCATTCTCTGTTGATGAGCTATCTGCCAGAATTGCACCTTTCGCGACACGCTGCCCAATCTTCACCAGAGGCTTCTGAGAAATACAGGTATCCTGGTTAGAGCGCTTGAATTTGATCAGTTTATAGGTTTTGACACCCTCATCAGGATCAAGCATTGACAACCGAACATCATTGTCAGTATCGATATCATAGCGAATGGTAATATAATCTGCAGTAACGTCCTCAAGCACACCTGACCCTTCTGCAACAATGACAGAGCGGGAATCTCTTGCAACCTTTGCCTCCATACCAGTGCCAACCACAGGCGCTTCAGAGGTCAGCAGAGGAACCGCCTGACGCTGCATGTTTGCGCCCATTAAAGCGCGGTTGCCATCATCGTGCTCAAGAAAAGGAATCAAAGCTGCAGCGGCGCTGACAATCTGGACAGGAGAAACATCCATAAAATTGACATCCTCTGCCGCAACAACCGGATAATCTCCCTTCGTTCTAGCCTGAACTGTTTCGAGAGTAATTTTCTGATTACTATCAAGCTGAACACTGACTGGTACCGTAATTTTGTTCTCTTCATCTTCTGCCGAGAGCATCAAAACTGTATCGGTTACATGACCATTCTCAACAACCCTGTAGGGTGTCTGAATAAATCCTTTATCGTTGATTTCCGCATAAACCGACAACGAGGAGATAAGACCAATGTTGGGACCTTCAGGTGTTTCAATCGGGCACAACCGTCCATAATGCGTGTAGTGAACATCACGAACCTCAAAACCAGCTCTCTCTCTGGTAAGACCACCAGGCCCAAGAGCTGAAACCCTTCTCTTGTTGGTCATCTCCGCAAGTGGATTTGTCTGATCCATAAACTGCGAAAGCTGACTGGTCGCAAAAAAGCTTGAGACCACACTTGATACTGTTCTTGCGTTAATCAGGTCAGCAGGTGCAATCTTGTCGGAATCTCTCGAATTCAGCTTTTCGCGGACATTTTTACCCATCCTGGCAAGCCCTATCACAAACTGCGCTGCAAGCTGCTCACCAACTGAGCGAACTCTACGATTCGCCAAATGATCGACATCATCAACTTCGGCCAATCCGTTAACAAGCTTGATGAGATAGTAAATGACCGATATAATATCGTAATGCGTCAGCACCAGAATATCTTCGCCAGTCGGCTCATCTGAAAAAGACTGGATAGTCTGAAGAATCTTATCGTAAATAGTATCAGAAAGCTGCTTGAGTTCCGGGGTTCTCGAAAGATAACCATCAAGCTCCTCAAACTCCTTTGCAAGCTTTTTCTTGATTCTGTAACGGCCCACCTCTCCCAGATCATATTTTTTCTGGTTGAAAAAAGTGCGTTCAAGAAAACTCCTTGCTGCATCAATATCGGGAGCCTCATTTGCTCTCAGCTCTTCATAAACAATCTCAAGCGCCTCCTCCTCGGTTGCAGAATTGTCATTGAGGATGGTATTGATGATGATGGATTTGTCTATACCCTTGTCTCCACCCGAAAAAGTCTTCATCACTTTGACGCTCTTATACCCGGCAGCAAGAATCTGCTCAAAGATGTCCTCCGTTATCGCCGTACGCGCACTGACAACTTCACCCGTCTGCATGTCAACAATATCAGAAGCGAGATACATTCCAACAAGCTGCTCCTTTTTGCCAGCTTTCAGCGGAATCTCCTCAACAAGATCAAACAGAGAGAGAATATCTTCATCACGTGCAAATCCGATCGCACGAAGAAGGGCGCTGACCAGAAAATTCTTCTTCTGATCGATATAGACAAAAATCTGGTTATTAATATCTGTCTGAAACTCAATCCATGAGCCTCGTGTCGGCACTATCTTGGCCGAATACATTTTTTTGCCATTCGGATGGATCGCCTCACTGAACACAACACCCGGAGAGCGATGAAGCTGAGCCACCACGACCCGCTCTGCTCCATTAACAATAAAGGTCCCCCTGTCGGTCATATATGGAATTCTGCCAAGATAAACATCCTGCTGTATCGTCTCCTTCCAGTCGGTCTCATCAGCTTCATCCTTATAGGAGAGCTTGAGTTTAACCTTAAGGGAGACATCATACGTCAGGCCTCTCTCTATACAATCCTCGACAGTGTATTTTGGTTTGTCAAAGCTGTATGAAATGTATTCAAGAAGATAGAGACCTCTTGTATCTGTAATGGGGAACGCTCCGCGGAGCACCCTTTCAAGTCCCTGATCCCTCCTCTTGGCAAGAGGTACGCTATCCTGGATAAAATTATTGAACGAATCTAACTGAACTTTTAATAAATCAGGGGGCTCTATAACACTTTGAATTTTGGAAAAATCAATACAGGGTGTTGTTGTTGCGTCAGCCACTTTCACATGCACCTCACTTTTATCAATTGCATGAATTACTTACAGATTAAGTCATCACATAGGTCACCATTACACTGCCGGAGCGACACGACACCCGACAAAACCTTAATCGTATCATCACGGAAACTACCATCAAAACAGCTTTTCTACAAACAGACAAAGCTCCGCCTCATAGAGAAACGGAGCTTGCTTTAGTAATGACTCATGTCAAAGATTACTTCACCTCGACTGATGCTCCTGCGTCCTTCAACTCCTTGGCAATCTTTTCTGCCTCATCTTTGGAAACAGCCTCCTTCACCGTTTTAGGAGCACCATCCACAAGATCTTTTGCCTCTTTGAGGCCAAGGCCAGTGATAGCGCGAACAGCTTTGATAACATTAATTTTGCTTTCACCAGCGGCTGTAAGCACAACATCAAATTCCGTCTGCTCTTCCACAACAACCACATCACCTGCTGCAACGGCAGCAACACCAGCAACAGCTACAGGCGCTGCACTGACACCAAACTTCTCTTCCAGTGCTTTCACTAATGCGGAAGCCTCTGTCAGAGTCAACTTACCAATCTCCTCTACAAGTGTTTCGATAGACATTATTCCCCTCTCTTGTTTAATTTACAATGTATTAAAATTCCTTGAGTGCGTAATAGTTTTGTGTAATTTACTGCTTTTGCTTTGCGATTTGATCAAGCGCACAGACGAGGTTTCTCATGACCGCATTGACCACCATCGGAACAGAACTTACTACACTGTTGACCAGCCCAGCCGCACGTCCAATATTTTCAGTCTTTGTCAACATCTCAGAAAGCATCCCCAGCGAATCAGCTCCAAAAACGACACCGTCAATTGAAGCCATCTTGAACTTCAGGGAGTCATTGACTTTGCAGAACTTCTTGATAACTTTTGCAGGCGCTACCGGATCATCATACCCAAAAGCAACACCAGTAGTGTACGCAAGACCCGGCGCAAGCTTGTCTGCACCAGCAAGATCCTTAAGTGCCTTTTTAATGAGCGTGTTTTTTACAACACGATACTCAACACCAACTTTCCTGAACTCCGTACGCAATTCAGCCATCTTACCAACACTTAATCCCTGAAATTCCGTCAGATATATACCCTGCGACCTGTTGATCTTTTCAGCAACTTCCTGAACAACCAGCTCTTTTTTATCTCGCTTCATCGTGTAAACCGTTTTTATTAGGCGACAAATTTTTCCATTTTAACCTTCACGCTCGGGGACATAGTGCTTGAAAGCGCAATACCCTGAACATATTGACCCTTGGCGGCTGATGGCTTGAGCCGTACAACCTCCTTGAGAAAGCTGGTAATATTGACAACCAACTGCTCGGGGGGAAACGAAACCTTGCCGACAGGCGCATGAACATTCCCTGCCTTATCAACCCTGAACTCTATCTTACCCGCCTTTACCTCTCTGACAGCCTTGGCCACATCCATTGTCACGGTTCCGGACTTAGGATTTGGCATTAAACCGCGAGGTCCAAGAATTTTGGCAACTTTGCCCAACTGACCCATCACATCCGGAGTGGCAATAATAACATCAACACCGGTCCATCCCTCCTGAATCTTCTCAATATACTCTTCAAAACCAACCAGATCGGCCCCGGCCTCACGTGCTTCATCTGCCTTTGCCTCTTTGCAAACAACAAGAACAGAAACAGTCTTTCCAGTGCCATGAGGAAGCATAACAGTGCCTCGAACAACCTGATCGGCATGCCGGGGATCAACCCCCAGTTTCACCGCAACATCAACGGTTGCATCAAATTTCGCCTGCGTAATCTCCCTGACCTTCTCTACAGCATCTGCAAGATCGTACTCACGAAAACGCTCGACCTTTGATACTGCCTCTTTGTATTTTTTACCAGCCATTATTTTTTTGTCCAAGTGGTTAAAAAAGCGGCCTTTCGACCTCCCACATCCCTAAACCCTAAAAATTGTACTGCTAATCCTGAACAGTAATACCCATGCTTCTTGCGGTACCCCTGATCATCTCCTCAGCTCCTCTACTGTCAAAAGCATTAAGATCAGGCCTCTTCAACTCGGCAATCTTGCGAACCTGCTCAGCAGTGACCGTACCGACCTTGTTGCGATTTGGCTCCCCTGAACCCTTCTTGAGATTTGCCTCCTTCAGAAGAAGCACCGCTGCCGGGGGGGTTTTGGTAATAAAGGTGAACGACTTGTCAGAGTACACTGTAATTACCACAGGGATGATCATCCCTGCTTCAGCCTGGGTCTTTGCATTAAACTGTTTGCAAAACTCCATTATATTTACACCCTTCTGACCAAGGGCAGGACCAACAGGTGGAGCTGGATTGGCAGCACCTGCAGGGATCTGAAGCTTGATAAAGCCGATTACCTTTTTTGCCATAATCTATTTCTATTCAGAAGCTTAAATGACTTAAGCCCTATTATTGGGAAACTGACTTAACCTGCGAAAAATCAAGCTCAGTGGGCGTACTGCGACCAAAAAAGCTGATCATAACTTTAACTTTCATTCTTTCCGTACAAACCTCGTGAACCATACCCGTCAACGAACTGAACGGACCATCAATAACCTTTACTGAGTCTCCAATCCTGAACGGCGCCTCAACATTGGTACGGTGCTCGACAGTTGTCTCTGGCTCAAGTATTTTTTCCACCTCATCAGGCCTCAATGGAGTAGGGACATCATCTACCCCAAGAAACCCCATAACAGAGGGAATATCAAGAATCAAATTCCTTGTCTGCTTGTCCAGTACTGCCTCAATAAGGACATAACCAGGAAAAGCGTTTTTTGTCAAACTTCTTTTTTTACCGTTTTTTACCTCTACAAAGCGCTCATAAGGAACATAAATCTGCAATATCTTCTCAGCAAGACCAAATCGAATCACATCGGCATCTATAGCCTCCTTGACCTTGCGCTCATGGCCTGAATAAATCCGGAGTGCATACCAGCGCGCAACCGGAACACCCTGAACATCAACATCCTTTTTTCTTGCGCTCATCAATTCAATCTTAACACTGTTACCCTACAACAACTTCCCCATAACAAAACTTATTACCCAGTCGACAAGAAATGTAAATGCCGCAAGAATCCCGGAAACCGTCAGAACAACAATCGTAAAATCCTTGACCTCATCCTTGCCCGGCCAGATAACTTTCCGCATTTCACTCACCACATCACGATAATACTGACCTGCCTTGCCGATATAATTGTTCATGAATCTAAGGTGCGGAATAAAATACAGTGAAAATTTGCCATTTTGCACGTCAGGAGGGAATCGAACCCCCAACCTGCGGTTTTGGAGACCGCTGCTCTACCAATTAAGCTACTGACGTATACTCTACTGATCAATACCTCCAAAACATGAGCTGATGATCGGATTCGAACCGATGACCTCTTCCTTACCAAGGAAGTGCTCTACCGACTGAGCTACATCAGCCTGACACAAAAAAACGTGGGTAGGGGAGGATTCGAACCTCCGAAGACAGAGTCGACAGATTTACAGTCTGTTGCGTTTAACCACTTCGCTACCTACCCATAACATTCAGAGCTGGTGATGGGACTCGAACCCGCAACCTGCTGATTACAAATCAGCTGCTCTACCAATTGAGCTACACCAGCAGCCCATTGCTCAAAAAACATGGACGGTAATATAATGACTGCGATTATAAATTACAAAGGAAAAACGATGATTTAATTATTCATCGTTGACCGCCGCAAAATAACTGGCAAGACGCACCACTGTTTTTCGTGAAGCCAATCTTTGTGAAAATACCAGGATGGCATCAAGCAGAGTGGGGAATATCCGCATCCGATTATTTTTCAACCCTCTCATTGCAGCATGAACAACCACATCCACGCCAGAAAGCGGCAAACGAATCTTCTTGACATTATGTCCTGCATGGTCAAAAAAACCTGTTGCAATAAATCCGGGACAGACAACAATAACATGTACCCCTTTATCCTGCAATTCCATAAACAGCGATTCACTGAGCGTGATTACAAATGCCTTGCTTGCAGAATAGAGGCCAAGTCCGGGGACTCCCTGCAACCCTCCAAGTGAAGCAATATTGATGATATTCCCTTGTCTCCGCGAAACCATTCCAGGCAAAAACAGGCGGGTAAGCGTCGCCATTGCCATCATGTTAACCATCATAATATCATCAAGCTTTCCCATCGGGATATCATCAAAATACCCCGCTTGAGACAATCCTGCACAATTCACAAGAAAATCTATCTTGATATGATGCTGGCAGCAAAATTCATACACTGAAACAGGTGCATCAACGTGGCTCAAATCCTCAACACACACCTCAACCCTAATCCCTCTCTCTCTACGCAATTCTTCAGCAAGAGCATATAGCTTCGCCTCAGAGCGGGCAACAAGTACAAGGTTGTGACCTCTTGCAGCAAACTCACGGGCAAAAGCTTCACCGATCCCCATTGAAGCCCCCGTAATCAGGGTAAAAAAGATATCCGGCACTCTCTCTCAGCGGAGATCAATCGGCTCAACCCACTTTCCCCGCTCCTTTACAAGCGCTATCAGTCGATCAACTGCTTCATCTTCGGCAATATTTTCTGCGACACACTCTCGACCGACGTAGAGACTGATACGATTCTTCCCTGCACCGACATAGCCGAAATCAGCATCAGCCATCTCTCCGGGACCATTGACCACACAACCCATAATACCAATCTTCAACCCCTTGAGTTGCCCCATGCGCTGCTTGATTGCCGCAACTGCCTTTTCGAGTTCAAAGTAGGTTCTTCCGCAGCCAGGACAAGAGATAAATTCTGTCTTTGACATTCTGATTCTTGCACCCTGCAGAATATTGAAGGCGAGATTAATCTCATCATCGGATGAGAGTGTCGTCTGCAACGAAAGCATGTCACCAATACCATCGCTGAAAAGCGTCCCGGCCTGAACCGAACTGCTGATTATATTTTCAAGTCGCCCGGACTCCTCTCCCTTGAAACGAACTACAAGAGGATAATCAAGCGACCGGTTGTTAAACGACTGCATGAGCCTCCGATAGACAAAAACAACCTGCACTGATAAAACGGAAAAAAGAAGTCGCTGTACTCCCATCTTGCGCAGCTTTTCGGCAAGATGGGCAAGTACCCTGGCAGGAACAGCATTCCCGGACTCTTTATGGAGAAAACATAACTCGACCGCAGCAAGAGGCTTATTGCAAAGAAGCTGCAAAAATTCATTCTCAAGTCGCTCACCCTCAAGAATATCAAATCGTACCTTTGACACTTTATTGAGTAACCTGGGAAACAGTATAACATCGCTTGTCGAGGCAACCACAAAACGACCACTATCCCCCAGCCTTCCAAGCAGCTCATCCAGAGAATCAAGATCTGCTGCACTGTTGACAGGAACTGAAACAAACTCTGAACGGATGGCATCCTGAGGCTTTCCTGAAGCAAGCCTCAGCGTTATCTCTTCAAAAATTTTATCGTTATCTGAGAGTAACGTGTGTACCTCCGTTTCCACCCTCGGCACAGTATCTCCCCCTATCGTAAAATCCGCAAGAACCATCTCACTGGCAGCCCTGCGTTGATAAGCGAATGGATTGAACGGCGGCAATTCATCGGACATAAGGACTGAATATGTCTGCTTGTTGCGACTCTCTATGATATGCCTCAGCGGAATATGCCCCCTGTCCCCATTGACAAGATGAAAATCATTGTATTTTTTGACAAGAGCAAAACCAACAGGCACCTCACTGACAGGGTCTTCAGTCAATGAAACCCTGATGGTATCACCAAGCCCATCCTCAAGCAGTGCGCCGATACCCATGGCCGACTTGACCCGACCCTCATCACCATCTCCAGCCTCGGTCACTCCAAGATGAAGGGGATATGCGTAACGAAGTTCAGCATCCGCCTGCTGAACTAGCAGTCGGTATGCCTGAATCATCACCCGAACATTGGAAGATTTCATTGAAAAAAGAATCTCGTAATATCCCATCGCTTCACAGATTCTCGCAAACTCAAGAGCAGCTTCGACCATCCCTTCAGGTGAATTACCGTAACGACTGACAATTCTGTCGGACAAAGAGCCATGATTGGTACCAATACGCATGGATACCCCATACTCGCGCGCCTTTTCCACCAGAGGAGCAAATTCAAGCCGGACCTGCTCTATCTCCTTCAGATACTCCTCTTCTGAATATTGATTGTTTGAAAACTTCTGTGTATTGGCATAATTACCAGGATTAATGCGGATGTTTTCAACAAATTCAACGGCTTTGAGCGCTGCCCGAGCAGAAAAATGGATGTCGGCGACAAGCGGCGTATCAATTTTATCGCGACGAAGCTGCTCCCGGATGTTTCTCAGGTTTTCAGCATCCTTCTCTGTCGGCACGGTAAGCCTTATTATTTCGCAACCAGCTTCATAGAGCCTCCTGCACTGCGCAACGGTTGCTTCAGTATCAAGAGTGTGTGTATTGGTCATGGATTCTACCCGTATCGGCTGATATCCTCCCAAAAAGAGATTTCCAAATACAACTTCACGAGTTAAACGACGACGATACTGGTACATGTAATAATTAAGAACTATTAGAAAAAATTATTCCCCTTTGATGATAAACAGAGTTTCTCCCTTCCGCCGAAAATTATATCGCTCTCTCGCCGCCTTTTCAATACTGTCAGGCTCACGGGCATGGAGAATTCGCTGTTCGTTATCAACCATTTTCTGTTGCTCAACTTTCTGCCGGACAAGCAGAGAACGATATTCTGTTTCCATACGAATTCTTTTCACAACTCCATAATCATCAAAAAGAAACCAGAGGACAATTACAACAGCCGCAACCCTGAAAAGAATCTGTTTCGGATTAGAGGTGATATACTCCCAGATAGTATCGAACTTGATACGCTTGATGAACTTTTTCACATCCAGAACAGTTGAATTCACAGAGTCTTGTAGCAGTGGGTAGAGAGATAAAATGCAAGGGAACCATTGATGAAAGGGTTCCCTGCAAAATTAATTTATACCCGGAAAGCCTTTTTACCGGGATAACGGGCCTGAGCACCAAGCTCCTCTTCAATTCGAAGAAGTTCGTTATACTTGGCCATACGGTCAGAACGTGACATACTGCCCGTCTTGATCTGACCGGCATTCGTAGCTACCGCAATCTGGGCAATTGTGCTGTCTTCGGTTTCACCACTGCGGTGGCTGATGACCGATGTGTATCCATTGGTTTTGGCCATCTCTATCGCCTGAAGTGTTTCGGTAAGCGTGCCTATCTGGTTAACCTTGATCAGAATGGAGTTCGCCACACCCTGTTCAATGCCAGCGGCAAGTCTTTTACTGTTGGTCACAAACAGATCGTCGCCAACAAGCTGTACCCTTGACCCAATTTTGTCCGTCAATAACTTCCAGCCCTCCCAGTCATCTTCAGCCATTCCATCCTCTATTGAGATAATCGGATAGTTAGTCGCCCACTTTTCCCAGTATTCTGCCATCTCAAGAGAGGTAAGCTCCTGTTTCGAAGACTTCTTGAACACATAGCGCTTCTTTGCTGAATCGTAGAATTCGGAGCTTGCAGGGTCGAGGGCTATCATAACCTGAGCATCACCCAGCCCCCCTTTATCCGTCGGTGAACCTGCTTTATAGCCCGCTTTGCCAATAGCCTCAATCACCAACTCAATCGCCTCCTCGTTGGAACGGAGGTTCGGAGCAAAACCACCTTCGTCACCAACAGCAGTACTCAAGCCCTTGCTTTTCAGAAGAGCTTTGAGGGCATGAAAAATTTCAGCCCCACATCGAAGTGCTTCGGAAAAAGAGTTAAATCCTGCCGGCATAATCATAAATTCCTGGAAATCAACCGTATTGTCGGCATGAGCTCCACCATTGAGCACATTCATCATCGGCACTGGAAGAGTGCTGGCCATTGTTCCTCCGATGTACCGGTAGAGTGGAAGCCCCGTATACTCCGCGCCAGCCTTTGCACATGCCATGGAGACCCCAAGCAAGGCATTTGCTCCAAGCCTTGATTTGTTTGGCGTTCCGTCCAGGTCAAGCAGCAACTGATCAATCTCCTCCTGCTCAGTCACAAGCATACCAGTCAACGCATCATTAATGATGGTATTGACATGCTCAACAGCCTTGAGCACTCCCTTGCCAAGATAAACTCCCGCATCACCATCCCTGAGTTCAACAGCTTCATGAATTCCAGTAGAGGCACCACTTGGCACAGCAGCTCGCCCAAAAGAACTTTCCGTATAGACATCCACTTCCACCGTTGGATTTCCCCTTGAATCGAGGATCTGACGACCAAGAATTTTTCTGATAATAGGCATAAAAATATGTATTTATAGTTATTGCGTACTTTTTGCTTTCAAGCGGGTTTCCCGGCCAGAGCATTTAAAGCATACCCTAAAATATATCTTTTTTTCCCGACCATTTCATTGTTACCGCTACAGCAAATCGTACTTTTTTTTGTTTATTACTGTTCTTGCAGCTTTCGATGGGGTGAAACTGCAGTCTGAAATTTCGTCATCTGATAAAACAGGAGTCATACCATGCAAGCCGTACAACCGGATCAATTGCGAAACATTGTCATTACAGGCCATGCTGGAAGCGGCAAGACCATTCTCGCTGAATCACTTGCACTCACGATGGGTGTGATCAACCGACTCGGCAGTATTGAAGAAGGGAACACCATATCTGATTACTCAACGGATGAGATTGAGAGAAAACACAGTCTGAACACCAGTCTCATCAATGGATTCTGGAATGATCATAAAATCAATATTATTGATACCCCCGGCCTGCTTGATTTTCATGGTGACGTGAAATCGGCTATGCGCATTGCTGACACCGTACTGATTACGGTCAACTCCACTTCCGGTGTCGAAGTGGGCACTGACACCGTCTGGGAATATACCAGGGAGTACTACAAACCAACAATGTTTGTCTTGACAAAACTGGATGCTGATCGTGCCAGCTTCAAAACCACCATACAGGGACTTAAAGATCATTTCGGAAATCTTGTAACACCTATACAGTTCCCTGCCGACGAAGGACTTGGTCACCACACCCTTATTGATATCCTGTTAATGAAACTGTTGGAGTTCAGCCCCGATAAACCTGGTGAGATGACCGTTTCGGATATTCCTGATCTTTACCTTAACCGTGCAGAGGAGCTTCACCAGCAACTTGTAGAGGCTGTTGCCGAGACTGATGAAGAGCTGATGAACAAGTTTTTTGACGTTGGGAACCTCACAGAAGATGAACTGAGATCAGGAATACAATCAGCGCTTCTCACAAGAACCTTTTTTCCTGTTTTCTGTACCTCTCCACTACACCTTATCGGAACAGAGAGATTGCTCAATGCTGTTACGAACATCTGCCCCTCTCCAATTGAACGCGGACCTGAACATGCGATCTGTACAGTTGATGAAACAAAAAAATTGATTCAACCCAATCCTGATGGCCCAACTCTTGCCTTTATCTTCAAAACAATGTCTGAACCTCGTGTGGGTGAAATTTCCTACCTCAGGGTTTACTCGGGGCATATTGAAAGCGGTCATGAACTGATTGATGTACAAACTGAACAACTTCAGAAACTTGGGCAAATCTACACCATTCTTGGCCAAAAGAAAACTCCGGTTGAAAAACTACTCGCCGGGGATATCGGTATGGTCGTTAAACTGAAAGATGCTCATACCAACGATACACTGGCCGACAAAGGGACAAGCTGCAGAATAAGTCCTATTATTTTTCCCATTCCTGTCCTGGCCACAGCAATCATGCCTCTTACTCAAGGTGATGAAGAAAAGATTTCTGAAGGTCTCCACCATCTCCATGAGGAAGATCCGAGCTTTACCATTGTGCACGATGTTGAATTCAACCAGACAATTCTGAAAACCCTTGGTGAAACTCATCTTGACACCATTATCAGCAGACTTCAGACAAAGTTTAATGTTAAAGTCGAGATTGCACCAATTAAAATCCCTTATCGAGAAACTATAAGGGTTGCATCATCTTCACAGGGCAAATATAAAAAACAATCCGGGGGCAAAGGACAATATGGAGATGTCTGGATAAAAATTGAACCATTGGCACGGGATACAGGCATTGAATTTGCAAGCGAAATTGTGGGTGGTGTCGTGCCATCGAGATATCTTCCTGCAGTTGAAAAAGGACTAAGAGAAACCATAACAACAGGTATTCTTGCTGGTTACCCTGTTGTTGATCTTAAAGCTGTGGCGTTCGACGGTTCCTATCACCCCGTGGACAGTTCTGAATTCGCCTTCAAGATAGCAGGAAGTATGGCCTTCAAGAACGCATTCGACAAAGCAAAACCGTTCATCCTTGAGCCAATCTATGCGTTGGACGTTTATGCCCCTGAGCACTATACTGGTGAAATTGTGGGTGATATTTCAAGCAAACGAGGTAAAATTCTTGGTATGGAGTCAGACGTACAGATGCAGATCATTCATGCACATATTCCACAGGCCGCACTGACAGCATTCCATCATGCTCTGACTCGCCTGACGCAGAGCAGAGCAAGATACTCTTACAGTTTCAGCCACTACGAAGAGGCGCCTCCAGATATTGCACAGAAGATCATCGCTGAAAAGAGAGACTGAGGAGCACAGATGAGGGGGCAGACACCCGGTTTGCCCCTACAGAAACCCAAACAATGACTTGGTGGTGAGCCACCAGACAATCCAGATCGCTTCACCAATATTCCTTTTTGTCATTTTCGATTTACCCACCGACCGATCAACAAAAACAATTGGAATCTCCCTGATGGTAAAACCTTTTTTCCACGCCCTGAAATTCATCTCTATCTGAAACGAGTAGCCCTGGGAATTTATCCTGCCGAGATCAAGCGATCGCAATACATCAGCACTGAAACATTTAAAGCCACTTGTTGGATCATCAACAGGCATTCTTGTGATCATACGAGTATAGATGCTCGCCATTCTGGAAAGAATCAACCTTCCAAGAGGCCAGTTAACCACATTAACCGTATTATTCATGTAACGAGAGCCGACAAGAAGATGCGCTCCACTCATGGCATCAAGAAAACGTTGGACATCCGCAGGATCATGAGAATAATCGGCATCCATTTCCAAAATATAGTGATAACCCTTCTGGAGTGCATAGTTGAAACCCGTAATATACGCTGTTCCAAGCCCCATTTTGCACTGCCGGGTCATCAGATAAAGAGCATTTGTCTTCCCTTGCATTGAGCGAACAATATCAGCCGTACCATCCGGAGAGTTGTCATCAATAACAAGAATATCAATAAAAGAGGAGTAGCGAGCCAGAAGCTCGCCAAGAAGGCGACCAATATTATCAGCCTCGTTGAACGTTGGAATAATGACAAGAGTCTGAGCTGAAGAGGCTGGTTCAACACCGTAGTCCCCGTTAAATGGCTCAAGAGTCAATATGTTTTGCTCCGGCATAACGATGAAAAATCTTAAAAAAAAAGCATTGCCCCAAGAGAAGCAATGCTTTCATAAAAAAATAAACGTACACTGTTGCCTTAACGCGCCTCTCTGTGAAATCTATGCAGAAATCTCAGATCAAAATCCAGCCGTTCAGGTGGCGTATACGCATAATCAATCACTTCGCCATCGGGATGCACCTCAATGAGCGCTCCTGCAGGACATTCATCTGCATTAAAGCAAGATGAACAAGAGATACAGGCATCCTGATCAATATATGCCCTGAATCCCCCTTCCTGCACATCTCCATAAAACTTGTAACCAATGGCCTGTACCTTTGGTGGACACTTGTCAAGGCAGAGACCACAACCAACACAGAGGTTTTCAATGATGAAATAGTGATCCTTCTCTCTTGGAGCAGCTTTTTTCACAGGCGCTGTTGGAGGTGGTGCGGGTTGGGCTTGCGCAGCCGGAACTGGTGCAACTTTGGGTGCAGGAGCCCCTTTCGCGACTGAAGCCGCGGGTTTCTGTCCCGGAACAGGTTTTGCTCCTGCGGCTGGTTTTGCCCCAACTGCAGGCTTCGCTCCAACAGCCGGTTTAGCGGCTACGGCTGGCGCTGGCTTGGGAGCAGCTTTTACCTCTTTTTTAATCGGAAAAGCTGACTCCTGCGGAAGACCGGTTCTTCCAAGATTGACATTAATGGGCTCAAGACGAACCTTGTCAACCTGTTTCTGAGAAATATCTTTTGGCTTTGCCTTTACCCCTTGTTTTGCTGCCGTATCAGCCGTTGTTGCTGAAGCTGCTGGCGACTTGGGTGCTGCGGGGTTAACCTTGGCAACAGGCTTTGACGATATATCTGGCTTCTGTACAGGATCGGCCATAAAAACCCTCCTCTTTAATTACATGATAAACTAATAAACCAAAGATTTTTTCTGGAGAGGCAGGGAGACCTCTCCAGAAAAACAGTATCAAGCGATCAACTTCACCAGATAATCAACAACCTGCGTCAACATAACCTGACCAGATAGAGCAGCATCTCCTACCTGGGGTGGCAGCGGTGTGTCCTTCTGATAAAAGCCATTCCCGATGAAAAGAAACACCAGAATGAAAACACCTCCGAAATAAAGGAATGTTCCCGCCATCTTGGAGTCTGAAATAGTCAGTACCGGGAAACGGAAGTTAACATCACGGTTAAGGAATTTCTTGCCAAACCAGCGAATGGTTCTTGTCTGAATGTCAGCACCTTCAAGACGGGAACCACGATCCTCAAACCATACCGCAAAGCTGATGAACCAAACGAGGTGACCGATCATCAAAATGGTTGAAAGATGTGAACTTGAGAAGATGTTCACCGTCTCTGTCCAGAAATAGTAGAATATACCAGATGTATAATGGTGCGCAAGACCAGCAACAGAATCCCAGGCCTTTGCGTCAGCAGCTGGAACACCGTACATCATTGATGCTATCCATGCACCATCAATATACCAGGCAACTGCCGAAAGCCCCTTGATTCCCCACAACATCGCAAACCAGAGCTGATCCTGGATTGAAACGCCGCAAGTACCACCATAAACAGGGCCAAGACACGGGAAAGAATAAGAGTTTTTCTTAAGACCAAGGTCATCCCAAAGTGGTGATGTGTGGGAAAAGAAGGCAATACGTACAAGAGCTATCAATGAAAAAAGCGAACCAGCAACAATAACATGAACCATTACCCAGTCATTGATACTTGGATCCCTGAACATCCACTGGAAAATAGGAAGTGGTTTCAGCCAGTAGAACGACATAAGAATGTTTGTGCCAAAAAGATTAAGCTCACATATAGTATTCCACACGATAACGGCATACACAGAGAGCATGGTGGCAAAACAGAGCGCCATGACCGATCCAAGAATCTTGACCTGAACCTCCTGATCGCGACCTTTGGTAATAAAAACAGACTTGATCTGGCTGTAAAGGCCATTGAGCTGGATTTTAAGGAGATACTGCCCGCCATGATAGACACCTGCAAAGACATAGAGAACTCCGCAGATGATATGGTTGAAGGTGATGAGGTTAATCACAGTCCTTGCCATGCCAAATGTGGCACCATTCTTCGGAAGAATTGCAAAAGCCTCAAAGTCAGCAAACTCCTTCGTCCCAGAAATAACCCGCCCACCTTCCTGAACAAAATTGTAACTGACACGGTTGAAAGGCTCACCATAAAGATAAAATACCAGCTTGTCAAGTTCCTTGTAATAAGCGGCAAAGGATGGTTGCTGGAAAGCAACAAATGCGATGCAACCACATGCTATGCTGATATAACCCATTGCCGTCAGGTGAACCGAAAAAGCAGCCTTCATGTCATCATTCAGGTGGGTTGCCGCATTCGGAGGATTGTTCCACCAGTAAATGCCAGCCGAAAAGAAAATAACAGACAATACAAATGACATAAAGGTCTCTGAATAGATCGTCTGAAAATCAGGAATCGGCGGAAAACCGAGGACAAACCACATTAATAGACCCCATCCGAGAAAAAGCAGAGACATATAAACAGCATGAGGACCAAGCGCCTCCCTGTAACTCTTGGCGCTGATTCCGCTGAAGACTACATCGCCGAACTTGCCAAGAAACCTGAAGTCACGAAAATTGCCGGTTCGTCCGGTGAAGGGATTGGTGAGATTGTGAGTCCAGTGACGCCATCCACCAAAAATAAGAATGGAACCGGAAAGAAGGTGAAACAGTGACCAACCAATCAGTTTGGATGCTGCAAACTCAAGATCCTCTGTTTTCGTACTGAAGGTATCAATACCAAGAGAAACCATTCTTGGCTTGATAGTCAAATAAAACCAATTATCGTGAAAACCTGGCGCACCCCATGGAAAAACCTGAATCCCGGAGATGTAGTAGATTGCCATCAAAAAACCAAGCACACCAAGCAATGCAAGGTGAGCACCAACAACCTGCTCGTCATCAATCTTGTCGGTATCAAAAATCTGATACCACTTCGTCGATCGAGTCTCCGTCCGCTGGAACAGAAATCTTCTCATTTTAGAAGCATCCTGCTCCTTGATAACGGATGGTGCGCCTGCAACTCCCGCCCCCTTGGGAGAAGGAGCGTTCCCCTTGGGAGGTGGGACAGTGCCCTTTGGCTTTACTCCTGCCGGATTAACTTGTTCAGCCATTGTATTCTCTCCTTTTTTTGAACATAATTCAGATTGAAGAAACCAAAAAGATAACTATTTCTCCATGCAGCAATGCGACAACCCTCTACAACCAATCAACTTGACCGAAAAAAAGGCTTTTAACCAGCATTACACATGATCACGACTTTCAAATCTATAAAAAAACAGAGTAACAATCAACTTGAGTTACGATTATCTGTCAGGAATAGCACCCGACATTGTAGAAGGCAAAATAAGAAAAATTATTTAATAATAAATTATTTTACCACTGCATTGAGCTGCTATAGTTTTATTATACAGCAGTAAAGCACGCCCTGCACGAGTTTATTAATGCCGTGGTAGAGGAATGATAGAGCAGTCAGATTTATAAATACACATATCGTTACACCCAATGAAGCTCTCTTTCACTAAATTATCAGGAGCTGGAAATGATTTTATCATTATCGATAACAGGAATCGCTCCATTCAGCTTTCATCGCTTCAGATCAGGGAGTTATGCGCCAGAGGAACAGGCATCGGGGCTGATGGGCTGATTCTTGTTGAGCCATCGACGCTTTATGACTTCAGTATGGTCTATCACAATTCGGATGGCTTTCTGGGCTCAATGTGCGGCAACGGTGGAAGGTGCGCCGCCTGGTTCGCCTTCTCCATCAGAATTCCTGGCAGGAGAGATAACAGCTACAGGTTTGAAGCAAACGGCAACCCTTATGACGCATGGATTACCAGCCATGAAACCGTAAAGCTCCGGATGCTTGCGCCCGAAGAGTTCAGAAATGACCTTACTATTGAGGGATTTGTCTGTCACTCAGTCAATACCGGATCTCCACATGTCATTACCTATGTATCTGACCTTGATAATGTGAAGGTCAACGAATCGGGACGCTCCATCAGACATCGAACAGATATTTTTTCTGAGGGAACCAATGTTAATTTTATTCAGATCAACTCTCAGGACTCTCTCTCAATCCGTACGTTTGAACGCGGCGTTGAAAATGAAACCCTCGCTTGCGGTACCGGAGCAGTTGCAGCAGCCCTTATGAGTTACCGCCTCGGAAAAATCGGCAGAACAACCATCCGGGTAAAAGTTAGAAGCGGGGATACCCTGCAAGTTCAGTTCAGTGAAAAGATGGATGAGGTCTTCCTTATTGGTCCTGCAAAGATAGTTTATGAAGGCAACATTATCATCCCCTGAACAACTTCATGAAGAACAACTCTCTCTTTTTAGCACCCCCGGAAGCTGCCGTCGCACGAGATTTATTGACTTGTTTATCAGGCGATATCGATATACGCCAAATATTCCCGTGACAATACCAACCGGGACACAAAACAGACCAACGGCCAGAAACCAGCCGAATTGAACAAAATGCATAATGGACACTCCCGCTATAATCAGAGAGACTCCTGAACGCAAATATGCGAGAAGAGTTCGCTCATTGGCCAAGATAGTACGATCAATCGCAAGTTCATCCCTAAGGATTAATTCAGCGTTGTCAAACTTTGAATAAGGAGATTTATCCATGGTTTTTTAAAAAAAAGTAAAACACTTCCACAAGCGAGATGTACGGGATGTTATAAATTTCCAGAGAAGTTATATAATCCAACTGTAGTTAATCGAAAATTTGATGGTCTCGTTGCTCAAGAAAGAAGTTTTTTCGTATCATGCAACTGTAGCTTTCTCTATTTTTTTTAATGTAACAGAAACTTTTTTGCTATGGAAAAGTGGGTTTGTGTGCCATGTGGCTACGTCTATGATCCTGAAATCGGCGATCCTGAGGGAGGGGTAGCTCCAGGAACTTCATTCCAAAATATTCCCGACGACTGGGTCTGCCCTGTATGCGGCATGGACAAGTCATCATTTGAACTTGAATAAATAAAACAATTGTCGGCAGTTGTGTCAACTGCCCCTCCTTCATCAGGGACGCGACATGGTGTCTCCCTGGTGAAAGGTGAAGTACCGATCAGGGTAATCCGGCACCTCCTTTTCCCTCTTTGACTTCAGTAGGGTTATCGCTTGTCCTTCCGTCGATTATCGTGCGGTCACCATTTTTCCCTTTGGTTGCACTACTGTCAGGAGAGATTGCTTGCTCCAGCAGATACTCCGGCACACCTATCACCACTGAATCCACAGCAGTTGTATCCGAAATGGACTCCATAATAACCTCTCTGTAGTCAGGGATGACAATCCCGCGCTTCCGCATAATAGCATAGATCAGAGAGGAGCGGTTGCGGACATATCGGGAGGTACCTGTTGGAGAAAAAAGAATCGGATTAGGAAGTATAGCTGCAAGTCTTGATGCCTGCTCAGCAGAAAGTTGAGCCGGAGTGACACCGTAGTAGTGACGGGCAGCCTGACCGATGCCAAAGATACCATCACCCCATTCAGCAACATTCACATAGAGTTCAAGAATGCGCCGTTTCGAGAGCGCTTTTTCAAGTCTCCAGGTAAGAATGGCCTCTTTAACCTTGCGCACTGGATTTTTTGAGGGGGAGAGATAAAGATTTTTGGCAAGCTGCTGGCTGATCGTACTGCCACCCATCTTGAATTTCTTGGCCAGTATGTTCTTCTCAAGCGCCCGCTCCATCGCCTTATAATCGAACCCCTCATGCTGCCAGAACTTGTCGTCCTCAGCAATCAGAACAGCCTTGACCAGGTTCTGGGAAACGTTGCGCAGAGAAACCCATTGCTGATTAATTTCTTTATCGTATAACCCTTCGCGCCTCCACTCAGCCTCGCGGTACTCCATAAAGGCTGTTTTTGTCGGATTATCAATAATAAGCTGCCCGACATCCGGGTAAAAAAAGTAGCGCCCGACATCAACCACGAAGAGTACAAGCAGACTAAAGAAAACTACTCTTACCGGCTTTTTATATTTGGCTCGCGCCTTGGACAAGGTGATAAATGAAAAAAGGGTGATGCTGAAATGCGAACTACTGAGACAAAGTGCCCTCGGGCAGACTCGAACCGCCGACCTACAGTTTAGGAAACTGTTGCTCTATCCACTGAGCTACAAGGGCATAGTGCTGAATTTAGTACTTTTGCACAAACTTGCAACCACACAACGGGTTATTTTCTCCCAAACATCTTGTCAAGCTGATCAAGTGAAAGCTTTATAATGACCGGCCTGCCGTGCGGGCATGAGTAGGGCTCACGGGTAGCAAACAGATTATCAATCAGTGAACGCATCTCTTCAAGCGAGAGCCTCTGGCCTGCCATGATGGCATTGCGGCATGAGTAAGACTTTGCCAGATTGTCGCGCTTGTCAAGCTTCAGTTTTGAAGCATTTTCCTGATATTCCGCAATCATATCCTGCAGAATCGTCACCTCTGTACCCGGCTTTACATCCTGGGGAACCCCTTCGATCATGATGGTTTTATGACCAAAAATACGCAAATTAAAACCAAGCCGATAGAGATCCTCACGAATCTCCTCAAACAGCTCATACTCCCAGGTACGAAACTCAACTTTTTGGGGAAAAAGCAATTGCTGCGAATTTGGAACACTCTGGTTCATGACATCAACAGCACGCTCATAGAGCACTCGCTCATGCGCCACATGCTGATCGATAATCATCAAGCCGGTCTTTATCTGGCAAATCAGGTATTTATTGTGCAACTGCCATATTTTTGGGTCTGAATCTTTCGGATTTGGAACCACATCATCTTTATAAACTGGAGAGAGTAATACTGAGGCCAACTGTTCACTCCCCTCCTGCAACTCTCGCTCAAGGGCAACGAATCCCGTTGGGGGCGGGGATGCTGAAAAACTATCAGGCTGATGCCAGGTCGATGCCCTTAAAACCTCAGGTTCATCATTGGATCCTTCGCGATAATTACGATAAAGATCATCCGTAGTCGAAACACGATGGGGAATGTCAGGAAAAGAAAAACGTCTTGAAGATGATGACTGAAAAACACCAGAGGCGAATGAGTCGCCCTCATTTACCGCCAGGTCAGGTGAAAAATCGTGCAACTGGATCCTCCTCTTGATAACCGGATAGAACATATTACGGACACTGCGCTCATCATCAAACCTGACCTCAAGTTTGGCCGGATGCACGTTCACATCAATCCGTGAGGGATCAATCGAGAGAAAAAGCAGCACAAAAGGGGTCTGTCGTTCGACAAGCAGATCGCCGTAGGCCTGCTGCACCGCCTGTGAAAGCATCCGGTTCTGCACTAATCGACGATTCACAAAAAAATACTGATCGAGCTTCTTCCGTTTCTGCATTGCAGGCTTTCCAAGAAAACCTTTGATCGAGAGATAATCATTTTCATCGGAAAGCTCAATCATGCTTTCAGCAAACTCATCACCATAAAAATGATTAAGCCGTTCTGAAATATTTGGACTCTTGAGATGAAAAAGCTCTTCGTCGTCACTGTACATACGCCACTCAATGTCGGGGTATGCCAAAGTAAACGACTTGACAATTTCATAAATATGGTTGTACTCTGTTGCGTTTGATTTCAGAAACTTGCGCCGGGCAGGCACATTGAAAAAGAGGTTTCTGACGCTAATCGTTGTTCCCTGCTCCCCCTGTACCCCTGACTCCTCGGCAAGAACTCCACCCTCATAGCGGAGCTTCAGCCCAAGCGTCCCTTGTGCCGTCCGGGTTTTCAGCTCGAAATGAGAGATAGAAGAGATACTTGCCAGCGCCTCTCCCCTGAAACCAAGGCTTTGCAGGGAATCAAGATCATCAACCCCGGTAATTTTACTGGTCGCAAAACGTTCGACACTCAGGAGTGCATCTTCCCTCAACATTCCGGTGCCATTATCTACTATCCGGATCAGCTCCTTGCCAGCATCCTTGATCGAAACCGTTATCTTGCTGGCACCAGCATCTATCGAATTTTCAAGCAGCTCCTTGACAACAGAGGCGGGGCGCTGAACAACTTCTCCGGCAGAAATCTTGTTTGCAACACTATCCGGTAATTTTGCTATTTTGGCCATTGGCTACGAGAAGAACAGCGTTTTTCCTTTATGAAGTAACACGATACTATTATAAACCCCTGAAATTATAAATGCTATAGCTTCTTTTTCAAAAAAAGCATCCTGACCTTCCGGTTCGCATGAGACAATATCATTAACCGACAGACCAAAGAACAAACCTCGTTCCAAAAAGTCATGATTCCGCCCGGAGGCACTGCCACAACTCACGAAGAGCTGCCTCACAGAAGCGAAATTTGTTCTGTTCACGATCGCCATGCATAAAGAGCGTTCTGGAAATCACATCGGCTGATTTTCTTTTGGCCAAGCCCAGACAAACCATACCAACCGGCTTTTCCGGAGAACCACCCGACGGTCCAGCAATGCCTGTTGTTGCTATCGCAAAATCAGCGCCACTTGTTTCAAGACACCCGGTGGCCATCGCCCTGGCAACCTCTTCACTGACTGCTCCGAAGCTCTCGATGGTCTCTGCCGGAACTCCAAGATTGCTCTGTTTTGCCTGGTTGCTGTACACCACAAAACCCTGAAGAAAATATGAGGATGCACCCGGAACATCAGTAAGTCGGCTGGCAAGCAAACCACCGGTACACGATTCAGCAACAGCAATAGTCAACCCTTGTGCAGAGAGCATTGCACCAATAATCTCTTCAAGAGTTATCTCTCTGGTCGCATAAACGAACGTCTCAACCCTCTTGGCAATCGCCTCCACAACACTGCGGTTATCACGATCAACCGCCTCCTGATCCCGACCTGTAGTGCTGATCATCAAGCTGACACCCGCCACATGAGGCAGATAAGCAAGCGTTGTCCCCTTCGGCAGACAATCTTCAATATCCACAATCATCTCAGCAAGCCTCGACTCACCAATACCAACTGTTTTTATGGGAGTGTGACGAATGGCGGTATCTGAAAGCGCCGCAAAATACGGAACAATCGTGCGCTCCATCATCGCCTTCATTTCATCAGGAACACCTGGCATCAGCACCAGAGAGTGTTGATGAAACTGCTCTCCGCACGAAATAATCATCCCCGCAGCGCTACCCCGTGTATTCTGAATAACCTCAGAGCCTTCTATGACCATCGCCTGCTCCCGGAGAGATGACGACATCGTTAATCCATGTTTTTTGATCCGATCGGCAAGATTTTGGTATGCTTCGGGATTAAGCTCTGTCCCTCGGCCCAAAAGCTGTTGAACAGCTTTTTTGGTACGGTCATCTCTTGTCGGACCGAGCCCACCGGTAACAAGAACAATATCCGCCCGATGAAGCGCCTCCGAAAAAACAGAGACCATCTCATCTTCAAGATCAGCACAAGCAACAACTCTACCGACAGAGACCCCTATACCAGCAAGAGCAGTGGAGATAAATGCTGCGTTGGTATTAATCCTCTGGCCCTTCAGCAGTTCATCCCCGACTGATACAATTTCTGCACGCATAAATAATTCTCCTCAGACAAGATAACTTGCGATACGCAGGATATCGGCAAAAACGCCGCCTGCCGTCACCTCTCCACCAGCGCCAGGCCCTCGAACAACAAGAGGAGTTGCCCGATAGCGCTCCGTCGTAAAGACCACCATATTTTCAGAGCCATCAAGGCCAGCAATAGGGCTGGCGAGTGGAAGCCTTTTGACCCCGATACTTGCCACTCCATCCCTTATCTCACCGGCATAAGCAATGGTCATACCCTCTTTTCCTGCTTTCGCAATTTCATCGGCATACCAGTCGTCAACAGTTGATAAACGATCAAGAAACTCCGGAACCGGCATCTCGCCACGATACTCTTCCGGCACCAGGCTTTCGCAGGCAACATCGCTGTACTCCAGCTTGAAGCCCAGTTCACGACCAAGAATCAGGAATTTCCGGGCAAAATCAGCTCCCGAAAGATCATCGCGAGGGTCAGGCTCAGTAAACCCTGCCACCTGCGCACGACGAACTATCTCGCTGAATCTGCCACCTTTGCGCAGCTCATTGAAAATAAAGCTTAATGTTCCGGAAAGAACACCCTCAATACAAATAATCTTGTCGCCACTGTTTTTCAGATCATTCAGCGTGTTGATAATCGGCAAACCGGCACCGACATTGGTTTCGTAGAGAAAACGAGCGTTACTTTTCCGCTGTGCATCCCTGATACTCTGATAGAGCGGCCAGGGAGCGGCCATACCAAGCTTATTAGCCGTGACCACCGAAATATTGGCAAGCAGCAAATCAGGATAACTTGCAGCAACAGTGGAGCTTGCAGTACAATCTACAAAAATGGCATTATGCAGGTTTCTCTCCCGAATAAGCTCAATATACCCACCAATTCCCTGGTGCTCAACTCTCTGTTCAAGAGTTGCCTGCCAATGTTCAAGATCTATACCATCATCGTCCAGGGCAATCTGGCGAGTATTGGCCATGCCACAGACCACAACATCGAGATCATTATCCTTCTGCAGGTTGACGCGATGGGCACTGATCTGCCCGATCAGGCTTTTTGCGATAGTCCCTGTGCCTGCTATAAAGAGATGCACCTTGCGCTGCGACAGAAAAAAAGACTCATGAATGCAATTCAGAGCTTTATCCTCATCATGACAGTCAACCACGAACGAGATATTCATCTCATTGGCGCCCTGGGCTACAGCAATAACATTGATTCCATTTTTGCCAAGCGTTTCAAATAACTGGGCTGAAACTCCAGGATGGCCCGACATGTTATTTCCAATAACCGCGATCATCGACAAATTACGTCGTATCAACAAAGGATCTATCTGACGGGTTTCAATTTCAAGAGCAAATATCCCCTCCAGTATTTTTTTCGCTTTTGCTGACTGCGATGGATTGATGGCAAGAGTAATCGACTGTTCAGACGATGCCTGGGATATAAAAATAATATTGATCCGATGCTGCGCAAGACAACTGAAGAGCCTTGAGGCAATACCAGGAACACCAACCATACCGCTGCCCGACAAGTTCAGAAGGACAACGTTGTTGATTGAGGAGAGAGCTGTTACTGGATGCGTGCGGCTTATCTCCGGCGGGGTTTCAAATGCAATGCGTGTACCTTTTGCCTCAGGATGAAAAGAATTTTTAATCAACAGCGGAATACCTGCCTTCATGGCGGGCTGAACAGCGAGCGGATGAAGAACTTTTGCACCAGCATGAGAGAGCTCCATCGCCTCCGAGCAGGTGATGAAGGGCAAAATCCGGGCATCACGCACCCGTTTTGGGTCAGCGCTGAATATACCGTCAACATCACTCCATAGACAAATTTCTGATGCACCAAGAGCTGCTCCAAGAAGAGATGCCGTATAATCAGAACCCCCACGCCCCAGCGTTGTCACCGAACCATCGGGGGCGGCGGCAATAAATCCGGTCACAACCGGCACTCCTTCAAACAACCCAAGACGTTTTTGTATGAGAAGTTCTGATGCAGAGGTGTTAACCCGGGCATCAGCATAATTGGCATCAGTAACAATCAACTCGCGGGCATCAAGAAAAAAGGATGCCATCCGCCGCCGCTGTAAATAATAACTGACAATCCTGGCCGAAAGGCGCTCCCCAAAACTCAGCACAACTGCCAAACTTTTTTCAGAAAGCTCCCTCAGTAAAAAAATACCCTGAACGATATTATGGAGATCTGAAAGATCCGAGAGTATGGCAGCGGTAACCTCTCCAGGAGAGTCACCAGAAAAAAGCTCAGCAGCCAATGACAAATGCTGATTATCAAGTTCATCAAGTATCGTACGATAACTGCTATCACCACAACACGCCTTTGTGGCTGATTCAAGCAAAAGATCGGTAACAGGATGAATGGCCGAAATGACCACAATTAGCTTCCCCTCACCAACTGCCCCGGCAATAATATCCGCCACCTTTCTGATCCGTCCTGCCGACCCCAGAGAAGTACCTCCAAACTTGTATATCTTCATGCTCTTGCCCATACATTCATTGAAGAAAGGTAAAAAGAGATTAAACTATCAAACACCAGCTCAGGGAATATAAATCATTTCCCGAATGAGTTGCATAACACCCGATGCCAGTTAAGGCAATGTGCAACAAAAAAAAGCGCCCATGCGGGCGCTTTAGACATCATAAGGCAATGATACTTGTTCAGTTACTCAGTGCTTCCGCACCTGCAACAATTTCACTGAGTTCAGTGGTAATTGCCGCCTGACGTGCCCTGTTGTAGCTGATGTTAAGTCCACGAAGCAGCTCCTTCGCATTTTCGGTAGCCGAATCCATCGCCGACATACGGGCCGCCTGCTCTGCTGCATTTGACTCCAGCATCATTCTCCATACTTGAGTATTGAGATGCTTTGGCACCAGCACATCAATAATAGCCGCTGGTGATGGTTCATAGATGTAATCACTACTACTCACTTTTACAGAAGAGGCATCAGATGAAATAGGAAGAATGACCTCTGCTTTCAAATTCGGCGCAAGCACTGACTTGAATTCATTGTAAACGACAACAACCCTGTCAACCTCACCACGAAGAAACATACCAGAGGCAGTATCAGCAATCTCTTTTGCTGTACTGAAATCAAGGTGCTGAAAAACAGCCGCATAACCCTGAACAATCTTGTACTCTCTCTTTCTGTAAAAATCAAATCCCCTGGAACCTGCGCAGATCAGACTGACCCCCCCCCTGCCATGAATTGCAGCATAATCCTCATGAATAACTTTGTGCGCCAACTTTATGGCATTGGTATTAAAGGCACCACAAAGCCCCCTGTCTGCAGTGACAAGAATCACAAGAACATTGTTGATCTCTGAACGACCCGAAAGCAAGGGGTTTCGGGAAGTATCAACCTTCAAAGAGAGTGAACCAAGCATATCCTTCAGCTTCGCAGCGTAAGGCCGGGCCATGACAGCCCTCTCCTGAGCCCTTCTCAGCTTGGCAGCAGCCACCATCTTCATCGCCTTGGTGACCTGCTGTGTAGACTTTACCCCTTTGATTCGTACACGTATATCCTTTAATGTAGGCATGTATTACGGGACTGTTAAAAAATTGCTTGAAAACCAATCACCTCTCTCTTAGGCCTTGTTCTTTTCCTTGAAAGCTGTCACAAATTTGACCGCAATCTCCTTGAGCTTGCCTGCAGCATCGGCCTCAAGCGTACCACTCTCAGAAATTTTTACAAGCATGTCATTGTGCTTGATCTCAAGCATGCTGAGGAACTCTTCCTCGAACTTGCGGATAAAGCGCAAATCAACAGAGTCGAGCAGCCCCTGGGTACCAAGGAAAATAATGGCAACCTGTTTTTCAACAGGCATGGGAATATACTGACCCTGCTTGAGGATCTCCACAAGCCTGGCACCACGGTCGAGCTGTGCCTTGGTAGTTTTATCAAGATCAGAACCAAATTTCGAGAAGGCTTCGAGCTCACGGAACTGCGCCAGGTCGAGACGCAAAGTACCTGCAACCTTTTTCATTGCCTTGATCTGCGCAGCACCACCGACACGGGAAACCGATATACCAACGTTGATAGCAGGTCTCTGACCAGAGTTAAAAAGGTTGGATTCAAGGAAGATCTGACCATCAGTGATGGAAATCACGTTGGTTGGAATATAGGCAGAAACGTCACCTGCCTGGGTTTCTATAACCGGCAATGCGGTAAGACTTCCACCACCCTTGATCATTGGTCTGAGAGCATCAGGAAGGTCGTTCATCTTCTTTGCCACCTCAATATCATCGGTGATTTTCGCAGCTCTCTCAAGCAGACGGGAGTGCAAGTAGAACACATCACCAGGATAAGCTTCGCGTCCCGGCGGACGACGGAGAAGAAGTGAAACCTGACGATAGGCAACGGCCTGTTTTGAAAGATCATCATAGACCACCAATGCATGACGACCCGTATCACGGAAAAATTCACCAAGAGTAGCGCCAGCAAACGGTGCAATAAACTGAAGCGGCGCAGGATCGGATGCCGTCGCCGATATAACGGTCGTGTACGACATCGCATCATATTTTTCGAGCGTATTGACGACCTGGGCAACCGTTGATCCCTTCAAACCAATTGCCACATAGATACAGAAAACGCCTTTGCCCTTCTGGTTGATAATGGTATCAATTGCAACAGCAGTTTTTCCTGTCTGACGGTCTCCAATAATGAGTTCGCGCTGCCCGCGACCAATCGGAATCATGGAGTCAATAGCCTTGAGACCTGTCTGCAGAGGTTCATGCACCGATTTACGATAGATAACACCTGGGGCCCTGCGTTCAAGAGGAAGACGGATGTGTGTTTCAATGGGACCTTTACCATCAATCGGCTCTCCAAGTGGATTAATGACCCTGCCAAGCATAGCCTCACCAACGGGAATAGAAGCAAGAATACCACTTCTTTTAACCGTATCACCCTCTTTCACCAGATTGGATTCACCAAACAATACAGCGCCGACATTGTCCTCTTCCAGGTTTAAAGCCATACCCATCACATTATTGGGAAACTCAAGAAGCTCGCCTGCGGCAACCTTCGATAAACCATAAACACGAGCAATACCGTCACCAACCTGCAGCACTGTTCCCACATCATACACCTCTGCTTCAGACTCAAAACCGGCAAGCTGCTTGCGAAGTATGGATGAAACCTCATCAGGCCTGACTGTTGTAGACATATCTTATTCCGCTTGGTTATTTGTTAAGAAAAGAGAAAGATTCTGCTTACCTTGGGTGGTCGCACGGACCGCCATGCCAAAAGATAAAACCTGAATTTAATGAAAAGCTTTTAGTTATTCAAATTCCTTTCACCTTATTCTGAATACGCACTCTTTCATTATATTTTGTACCTTTGCATTAATTCACACACACAGGAATTTTGCCCGAAGAAAACAGTATGAAAACTGTCAGAGGATTTGCTTCAGCAACCGTCGGCAATGTTGCCTGCGGATTTGATGTGCTTGGATTTGCCATTACCGAACCTGGTGATGAGGTAATTCTCACACTTTCCGACACCAGAAAATCCGGTTCCCCGGTCTCAATTTCACGTATCAGCGGGGATGGTGGAGCCTTGCCTCTTGATCCAAAAAAAAACACATCCAGCTTCGTTGTTCTCAAGTTTCTTGAGTATATCCGCGCCCATAAGCAGATTGACTTTACCGGTCACATCTCTCTTGAGCTGGTCAAACATCTTCCTCTCAGCAGCGGGATGGGCAGCAGCGCCGCAAGCGCCGCGGCTGCGCTGGTTGCGGCAAACGAACTGCTGGGCAATCCCTGCTCAAAAATGGAGCTGGTACACTTTGCCATTGAAGGGGAGAGGGTTGCCTGCGGCTCAGCTCATGCCGACAATGCAGCGCCTGCGATTCTTGGCAATTTCGTCCTCATACGAAGCTATACTCCCCTGGATCTCATCACGATTCCGTCACCCGAACACCTCTACTGCTCACTGGTGCATCCCCACACTGAATTGCGCACCGCTTACGCGCGCTCCGTGCTACCACAGGAAATTTCACTCAAGACAGCAACCCAGCAATGGGGCAATGTTGGAGCACTGGTCACCGGACTGCTCACCTCCGACTATGACCTTATTGGACGATCGCTGGTTGATGTCATCGCAGAGCCAAGGCGTGCCCCGTTAATCCCCGGCTTTTTTGAGGTCAAACAGGCAGCAATTAATAGTGGAGCCCTCGGGTGCAGCATTGCTGGTTCAGGTCCTTCTGTTTTTGCCTTTTCCGCTTCAGAACAAACAGCACTCAAGGTTGGTGCGGCCATGAAAGAGGCATTCCTGCACTCGAAAGCTCACCTTGCATCAGATGTATGGGTAACGCCGATCTGCAAGGAAGGGGCTCGAATACTCTCATAACTGTCAATAGAGAACACCTGCACATGATCTATTTCAGCACCAATAAATCATCCATACCTGTCTCCCTGAAGAGAGCCACCCTTGAAGGCCTTGCACCCGATGGCGGGCTCTATGTCCCCTCCGAAATCCCTCACTTTTCACCAGAGGAGATCAATAACCTTGATGGTGCAAGCTTCAACAACATCGCCTTTGCCATTGCGAAAAAGTTTATCGGGGGTGATATTCCCCTCGATCAGCTCAGCGATATGATTGATACCTGCTTCAACTTCGACACTCCGATTGTGCCACTGGACAGCAACACCTTTATTGAAGAGCTTTTCTGCGGCCCGACACTCGCCTTCAAGGATTATGGGGCGCGCTTTCTTGCCCGACTCACCGGAATTTTTGCAGCAGAAGAGAAGAGACTGATTACCGTGCTCGTAGCAACATCGGGAGATACAGGAAGCGCCGTCGCTTACGGATTTCAGGGCATCACCAACACCAGAGTGGTACTGCTCTACCCTTCAGGCAAGGTGAGCCCAATTCAGGAACAACAACTCACCACCGCCGGAAACAATGTTCACGCCCTTGAAGTACAGGGCAATTTCGACGACTGCCAGCGCATGGTCAAGGAGGCATTTGTCGATCTATCCCTGAACAAATCCCTGACACTCACCTCGGCCAATTCCATTAATATATCCAGGCTGATTCCGCAATCCTTCTATTACGCCTGGGCAAGTCTGCAACTCAAAGAGCTTTACGGCCACAACAACCCGATCTTTTCTGTCCCAAGCGGTAACTACGGAAACCTCACTGCCGGCGTACTTGCAAAACGGATGGGCTTTCCAATTGGCCATTTTATTGCTGCCTCAAACGCCAACGACAGTGTCACCCGTTATCTCGACGACGGTCGCTACGAACCGCATCCAACAGTCACAACACTTTCAACGGCTATGGACGTTGGCAACCCGAGCAATTTTTCGCGACTGAGATATCTGTACCACAACGATCATGCCTCAATGAGAAGGGATATTACCGGTATCGCTGTCACTGATGAAGAGACCAGAACAACAATCCGCTCAGTGCATGAACGATTTGGTTATGTCATGGATCCACATACCGCCGTTGCATTTCGAGCACTTGATGAGTTCAGGTCAACAAAAGGAGCTACTGAAAGTGCTGGTATTGTTCTTTCAACAGCCCACCCGGTAAAATTTCTTGAGGCAATAGAGGCGACGCTTGACAAACAAATTGAGATCCCCTCAAATCTTCAGGAGCTTATGGAAAAAAAGAAGAGCGCCACTTTGATGCGTCCAGAGTATAAAGAGCTTGCCTCTTTTCTCAACGGACTCGACCAATAACCCTGTATGAGCGTGCCGAATGAACTTCAGAACACTGCTATTTTTGTTTATCCTTATCCCGATCACGTTTTTCGGAATACTGTTGATCCTCCTGCTCCATCTCTTCGACCCCACTGGCAACGGTTTCTATAAAATTGCCGCATGGTGGGGCCGTCTCAGCGCAAGACTCTTCAGAATAACCATCGAGGTCATCGGCCAGGAAAATTACAGCCCCGATCTGCACTACCTCGTCATCAGCAACCATTCCGGCATGGCCGACATACCTCTGCTACTTGGTATTATGAAGCTCAACCTCCGATTTATGGCCAAAGAGGAGCTGGGAAGAATTCCGCTCTTTGGCCGGGCTCTGCGGCAGGCGGGCTATGTCATGATCAAACGGGGACAAAACCGGGATGCGCTCAACAGCCTTATTGACGCAACAACGGTGCTGAAACAAGGGCATTCTCTCCATATCTTTCCTGAAGGCACCCGATCTGCAACAGGGGAACTTCTTCCGTTCAAACGAGGTGCATTCCGTGTCGCAATGAAAGGGGGAGCTCCGGTACTGCCTGTCACCATCATCGGCAGCCATCTGATCACCCCGAAAAAGAGCCTGAAAATCAACCAGGGCAAAATCATGGTGATCATCGACAAACCAATCGACCCATCATCGTTCAGCACCATTGAAGCTCTGATGGCAGCCTGCTCCGAGGTGATCACAACCAACTTCAACCACTACAGTCGCGGCTATATCTGTCGGTAAAGGTTCACCATTTCAATAGCCGTCATGGCTGCATCAAATCCCTTGTTGCCAGCTTTTGTTCCGGCACGCTCGATTGCCTGCTCAATATTTTCGGTGGTAAGAACACCAAAAGCAATCGGCACTCCGGTATCAAGTGAGGCCTGGGCTATTCCCTTGGTCGCTTCGGCAGCAATGACATCAAAATGGGGAGTCGAGCCCCTGATAATAGCGCCAAGCGTCACAATGGCATCATACTTGCCGCTAAGCGCAACCTTTTTGGCCACCATCGGAAGTTCAAAAGCACCGGGACAACGGTAAATAACAATATTCTCCTCTGTTCCACCGTGGCGGAGAATACAGTCAATGGCACCCTCAACAAGCTTCTGCCCGATAAAATCGTTGAAGCGCGAAACAACGAGAGCAAACCTTGTCTCTTGTGCGCCAAGCGCTCCCTCAATCTGCTGAATCTGCATATCAATCATTATTTTGAGTTATTTTAGCGAACTAACAATAGCCAAGCATCCGCTCGACAAGATCAATAAGCACATGGCCAATCGTAATATGACACTCCTGTACCCGGTCTGCAGAGCCTGAATGGGGTACAATTATTTCCAGATCAGCCACCCCTTTCAACACCCCTCCGTCACCACCAAGCAGGGTAAATGTTTTCATACCTTGCCGCTTGGCACCTTCGAGCGCATTGACCACACTCTTGCTGTTGCCACTGGTGGACAACCCGACCAGCAGATCCCGTTCACGCCCATAAGCCTCAACAAGACGGGCAAAAACCGCATCATAACCAAGGTCATTGGCACCTGCCGTCAACGCTGAAGTATCGGTAGAAAGAGCAATTGCCGGAAGCGCCGGACGAACCAAACTGCTGCGATACCGGATAGTCAGCTCCGTTGCCAGATGCTGGGCATCCGCCGCACTACCACCATTTCCACAAAAAAGCACCTTGCCGCCCTCCTCAAACGTCTCGGCCATCATGCGTGCCATAGCAACAATAACGTCACTGTTCCGCCGCGCCACTGTCTCCTTGAGTCGTGCACTGTAGAGCATAACATCAAGCACCACCTCCTCATAACGAGTGCGGTCAGTCAACCCATCCGAACAGCTCCTGCATTGCTTCGACATAAAAACAGGTTTAATCTATAAAATGGAATCACGCCGGGAATATAATGAAAAACTGAAGGTTTGTCCATTCTACCTTTTTTTCATTACTTTCGCTTGGAATGTAGTCTGCGCTCAAGAGCAGTCTGACATGGGTGCCAATTTATCCATCATTGCTCCATTTTTACGTTTATGAGATTAGCCGTTAATATTGATCATATCGCCACGTTACGAAACGCCAGAGGCGAACAAGAGCCCGACCCTGTCGCCGCAGCCCTGCTTGCGGAACAATACGGTGCCGCAGGTATTGTCTGCCACCTGCGCGAAGATCGCCGCCACATCAAGGATAATGATCTGGCGAGACTCCGTCAAGCGGTGACCACCAAGCTTGATCTTGAAATGGCCATGACCACGGAATTGCAACAGATTGCTTTAAAGACCAGACCGGAGCTTATCACCCTTGTCCCTGAAAAACGGGAGGAGCTTACCACTGAAGGGGGTTTTGACATTGCCCGCCATTTTGCCGTACTGGTGGAATTTCTGAAACCATTCAAGCCGGCAGGAATAGAGGTAAGTCTCTTTATTGAGCCTGAGAAAAATGCTATCAACCTTGCGGCTGAAGCCGGGGCCGATATTGTAGAGCTGCACACCGGACTCTACGCGCTGAAACAGGGTGACGAAAGAGCACTGGAGCTGAGCAGAATCCGTGAAGCCGCAGCTTATGCAAGAGGCCTCGGACTGAGAGTTGTCGCCGGTCACGGGCTTGACTATCACAACATAACGCCATTCAGGGAGATCCCGGATATTGAAGAGGTGAGCATCGGCCATGCCATTATCGCCCGTGCCGTCATAACCGGCCTTGGAGAGGCCGTCAAAGAGATGCTCCGAATCATCAAGTAACTATCCCATGAGCGACACTATCAACAACCAGATTGCCATCATCCTTGCAACCGGCAACCGCGATAAAGTGAGGGAGCTTCGTCCACTGCTTGAAAAGATCTCTCCCCTTTTCACTGTTTTTGCGCTTCAAGAGCTTGGCGTTAAGGTCGAGATTGAAGAGACCGAAGAGACGCTGGAGGGGAACGCTCTCCTGAAAGCCAGGGCTATTTTTGATCTGCTTTCCGAACGGTTCCCCTTCATGATTGCGCTGGCTGACGATACCGGTCTTGAAGTTGAGGCGCTCGATGGTGCTCCGGGCGTGTACTCTGCTCGATACGCACTCATGCCAAACGGCCTCCCTCCCTCCTATAACGACAATGTCAACCATCTGCTCCACGGCATGAGGGGCATAAAAAACAGGAGTGCCCGCTTCAGAAGCGTTATTGCCATAAAGGGGGCCCTCCCTTCCGGGCAGGGTACATTGCTCTTTGAGGAGTGTGTGGATGGAATGGTTCACGGCACCATAACGCTTGAACCTAAAGGCGATGAAGGATTTGGATATGATCCGGTGTTTCTGGTTGACTCAATCGGAAAAACATACTCGGAGATGAGCATTGCGGAAAAAAACAGCCTCAGCCACCGTGCCCTTGCTGTCAAAAAAGCCCTTGTGACCCTGCAAGATATTCTTCAAAAAAATCGCATTTCACCAACCGACAACAACACAAAGGTATGACCATCATTGAAGCAATTGTTCTCGGTATAGCCCAGGGCCTGACGGAATTCCTCCCTGTCAGCAGTTCGGCACACCTCAGAATTATACCGGCTCTGATGGGATGGAGTGATCCGGGAGCGCCATTTACCGCCATCGTTCAGATCGGGACTCTTTTCGCTCTCCTCATCTATTTCCGAAAGGATATTTTTGTCATTGGCCAAGGTCTCCTTGATGGAATTGTAAAAGGGAAACCCCTCGGGACTGCTGAAGCAAAAATGGGATGGATGATTGCTGCCGGAACCCTCCCGATTGTCATATTCGGCCTTTTATTTAAATCAGAGATTGAAACAAGCCTCCGTTCGCTCTACTGGGTCAGCGGAGCTCTGATTGGCCTGGCCATCATCCTCTCTCTGGCTGAACATAAAATTAAAAACCGGCTGCAAAAGGGGCTGCCACTGAAATCAATGGAGAATATTGGCTGGAAAGAGGCTCTGTTGATCGGTTTTGCACAAAGCATCGCTCTCATTCCCGGCTCCTCGCGCTCGGGAGTAACCATAACCGGTGGACTTTTTCTGAATCTTTCCCGTGAATCCGCAGCCCGTTTTTCTTTTCTGCTCTCACTCCCTTCGGTATTTGCCGCAGCAATCCTGCAGCTTCATAAAACATGGGGTAGCATCTCCTCATCTCCTGAAAGCGCAACCAATATCGCATTGGCAACCCTTGTGGCCGGTATTGTCGGTTACGCATCCATCGCCTTCCTGCTCGACTACCTCAAAGAGCACACAACAACCATCTTTATTGTCTACAGGCTGCTGGCAGGAGCGACCATTCTCTACCTTGTTTTTACAGGAGCCCTGCAACCGTAATCAAACCGAACGATAAGGCAGTATTGCGCTCTGAAAAATAATTCTGTTTTCTGAGAACCAGCCAGAAAAAATTTCTTATAATATAACAGAGACAAATTAACTATTTAATCATTCAGCCGTGCCGTACAGCTTGTTGAGCGTAGGGTATAATGGCTTTGAAAAAGCAGACTTACACATTCATACAAAATGTTCCGACGGAATCTTTACTCCTGCAAAAATTGTTGAAAAAGCAGCACTTGCCGGATTAAAGGCCATCAGCATTACTGACCATGATTCTGTATTAGGTATTGACGAAGCAAAGCCATTAGCCTTTGAAAAAGGTATTGAGCTTATTCCTGGTGTAGAGATGAGCTCGGCCTACAAGGGATATGATATTCATGTCCTCGGTTATTTTTTTGATTATCAGCATTCTGAGCTGAAAGGGTATCTGGACCACTGCCGTCACCTGCGCACCGAAAGGGCTGAGCGTATGGTGAGTAAACTCGCAAAAATGGGGGTTAAAATTGGTATTGAACAAATTATCAACAAAGCTCAGAATGGAAGTGTTGGAAGACCGCATATTGCCGCAGTGCTTCAGGATGTCGGTTATGTCAAAAGCTTCAGCGAAGCGTTCAGCAAATATCTCGGTTCACACAGTCCGGCTTATGTAAAAAGCATTGAGACGCATCCCGCAGATGTCATAAGCCTTATCAACAAAGCCTCGGGTCTTTCGTTTCTTGCACATCCAGCCCAGAACGTCCCCGATGAAACTCTAAAACAGTTAATTACGTTTGGGCTTGACGGTATTGAGGTTGTGCACCCTTCTCACGATACCTACCGCCAGAACTATTACCGTGAAATTGCCAATGAGTACTTTCTGCTCTTTTCCGGCGGCTCAGACTATCATGGCATGAGGGAGAGGGATGACGATATTTTCGGCAAGGTCACCATACCTTGCGAATGGGTCGCAAAAATGAAAAGCCGACTATTGCACGCATGAAAACTCAACAATCTCGCTCCGGTGCACTGGCCTTCACCCGAACGCTTCAAGAAAAGCTTCTTCTTGAGATGAAGGTTTTCTTCTTCACCATGCAGGAGTTTTTCTGGTTTTCAATCAGAGCCTTTGTCGCCATCCCGAAGGCGAAACAATATTGGCGGGATGTTCTTGATCAGGCCAAGATTTGCGGTGCCGACTCCCTGCCTATTGTACTGGTCAGCGCGGTCTCAATCGGCGCTCTCCTTGCCATTGAGGTGGGCAACCTGCTTGAAGATTTTGGAGCAAAAACAATGCTTGGACGATCAACAGCGTTGTCGGTGATTCGCGAACTTGGGCCTCTTCTCATGGGTCTTATGCTCTCCGCGCGATTTGGTTCAAGAAACGGTGCCGAGCTCGGGGCCATGCAGATATCGGAGCAAATCGACGCACTTCGCGCCTTCGGAACTGATCCCATTGCAAAACTTGTCACTCCACGGCTTGTTGCGGCGCTCATCATGTTTCTGCCTTTAACGGCCTTCTCTGACTTTGCCGGCCTCCAGAGCGCTGCATACATGGCCGAGCACTATCATCGGCTTGATCCTGGTATATTCTGGAACTCGGTCTATCCCCGACTCGTAGCCAAAGACTTTGTTGTCGGGTTTCTCAAGGCCCCCGTCTTTGCCATCATTATAACGCTTGTCAGCAGCTTCAACGGTTTTGCGGCAAGGGGTGGCACATCCGGAGTCGGACGTTCAACCATTAAAGGCATTGTTGTTTCATCAGGACTTGTGCTCATTGCCAATTTCTACGTTTCAAAGATCGTACTGGAAAACATGTGAACGAATGATTGAACTACGACAGGTCGGCCTCAAGTATGGCGAAAGAGAGATCCTTAAAAACGTCTCCCTGACCATCAAAGACAACACCATCAAGGCAATCCTTGGACCAAGTGGTGTTGGAAAAAGCACCATTCTCAAACTGATGCTTGGCCTTATCAAGCCGAACAGCGGGCAGATAATCGTTGACGGAACCGACATTACCAACATGAAGGAGACCGAACTTTATGCCATTCGAAGAAAAATGGGTATGGTTTTTCAGGGGAATGCACTTTTCGACTCCATGACCATCAGCCAGAATCTTGGCTTTTTTCTTCGTGAAAACATGAAACTGCCCGAGGATGAGATAACCCGAAGAGTCGCAGAACAGATCCAGTTTGCAGGTCTTGAAGGCTATGAAGAGCAACTTCCCGAGAGCCTGAGTGGCGGAATGCGCCGCAGGGTCGCCATAGGAAGGGCGATGATCTTCAAGCCACACATGATCCTTTTTGATGAACCAACTGCCGGACTTGATCCGGTCAGTTCCAAAAAAATTCTCTCGCTCATCAGCTCGCTTCGCCACAATAACAACCTTGGTGCCGTTATTGTTACCCATATTATTGATGATGTTTTCAATGTCGCCGACTCCGTCGCCGTGCTTTACAAGGGTGAAATCATTTTCGACGACGTGACCGAAAAACTTCATCATGCAGAGCATCCGTTTATACGATCGATTCTTTCTGACAAAATTCTTGAATTATAACGCTCACTAAGACCCTTTACCTTTATGAAAAATCCGAACGCTTTGCAATGGAGCGATCTGAAAACTGGAATATTTTTCATTTTCGGCATCGGTTTTGCCGCATGGCTCGGACTGGTCATCGGTAAAAATACCAATCTGTTTTCCGGCACCACAACTGTAAAAATACTTTCGAGAGATGTGCAAGGCCTTGCTGAGAACAACTTTGTCTCCGTCTCGGGTAAAAAAATAGGCATTGTCTCAAAAATGAACTTTGTCAGAAGCCACGATTCACTCTTTGTTGTCGCCGACCTGAAACTGAAAGAGGAGTTTGCACCCCTCGTCACAAAAGATGCCAGGGCCACCATTAAATCCCTTGGTATACTGGGCGACAAATATGTTGACATTTTAACGGGAAATGGTCCCGCTGTGAAAGAGGGTGATTTTATCCCACTGGCTACTGAAGAGGGTATGACCAATCTTACGGCCAGCGCCAATAAGACCTTTGATAATATCAATAAACTGTTGGATCATTTGAACAACGGTCAGGGAGTTGCGGGTAAACTTCTTACCGATAAGCAGATGGGAAAAGAGCTTGCGGCAACCGTCACCAGCCTGAAAACCACATCCGCCGAACTCTCAACGCTGTCACAGAAAGCATCACGTGGCGAGGGCCTCCTTCCAAAGCTTCTCAATGACAAGTCGATGGCAACAAATACAACAGAGACACTTGACAGGCTTAATCAGACTGCCGCAAAAACCGAATTGCTGATAAACAAACTGAATAATGACAAGGGGACATTGGGTCAGCTTTCCTCCAATCCAGCGCTGTATAATAACCTGTCACGAACCCTCTCTTCCCTCGATTCTCTGCTCGTCGATCTCAAATCGCACCCGAAACGCTATGTCAAGTTCTCGCTCTTTTAACGGATGACTGATGCAATTGATCCGCTGTGCTCTAACGTCAGTCATGCTCTGCATCGGGTCAAGCATGGCTATCGCGGAAAATGCGCTTGCCTATACTTTCAAACCACTTGAAAGGGCTGTTGAAAAAGCCGTAGAGGACTCTGTATTTCCCGGGGCAAGCCTGGCTATACTCTACAAAGGCAAAACTGTTTTTCACAAAGCGTTCGGCAAACTGACATACGCTCCCAACAGCACTCCCGTTGATACAACAACCATCTACGATCTCGCTTCGCTGACAAAAGCTGTCGCCACGACCAGCATTGTCATGCAGCTTGTTGAGCGGGATTCACTCTCCCTCCAGGCGCCAGTAGCAAGGTACCTGCCGGATTTTGGGAAAAACGGCAAGAAAACGATCACCATTGAGCATCTGCTGCGCCACACCTCCGGCTTGAGAGCCCACTCGTTTTATGCAAAAAGCTGTGCCACACCCGAAGCGCTTTTCAGCGCCATTGCCGCTGATACCCTCCTCTCTCCGCCTGGCACAACAACCCTTTACAGCGATCTCGGCTTTATGCTCCTTGGGAAAATCGTTGAAACCATCACCGGTAAATCTCTTGCATCAAACTTTCAGGAGCGCTTTGGCAAGCCACTTCAGATGAGATCCTCCATGTTCACTCCTCCACCATCGCTCTCATGGCGAATTGCCCCTGTGGACAAAGATACCCTGTGGCCATTTACCTCTCCACGTCCGCTGGTCAACGACCAGAATGCCGCACTTCTTGGCGGCGTTGCCGGACATGCCGGATTGTACTCCACAACAGGTGACCTTCTCCGCATGACGGCCATGGTGATGCAAGGGGGAAGCATGCATAGCCACCTCTATTTCCAGAAATCGACTCTCAGAACATTTCTCTCCCGAAGCAAATCGGCAAGGGCATTGGGATGGGATCTACGATCACCTGAGGGATACTCCTCAGCAGGAGACTATTTTTCAAACTCCTCCTACGGTCACCTCGGCTTCACCGGAACAAGCCTGTGGATTGACCCGGAAAAAGAGCTTGCGGTTATTCTCCTCAGCAACAGGGTCTATCCCACAGCAGAGAACATCAGAATCCGTAAATTCCGCCCGCTGCTCCATAACACCGTCATACAATGCCTTGGCTTGCAACCCAGGCAGACAAAGTGACCATTCTCCTGTCCGTCAGATCAACTCGTCAATAAAGCCGCACCATACCATGACTGACCATTCCACCAATCTTGCCCCTCAAATCCGGAAAGTGGCTGCAGAACTGGGATTTGCTGCCATTGGTTTTTCAGCTCCTGTACCACAACCACTTGCCATACAACGTGCCACAGCCATGATTGAGGAGCATCGGAATGGCGAGATGCATTACCTGGAAACCCGGATGGAAGAGCGAGCCAATCCCTCCCTGCTGCTTCCCGGTTTGCGGACGATCATTTCGACCGCAATGAGCTATAATTACCCTGTTGATCGTCAGGCAGGCTTCCCGAAAATCTCGAAATATGCGCTCATTGACGACTACCACACTGTGGTCAAATCAAAACTTGAAACACTCCTTGCAGAGATTGAGCTCCTTGTTGGTGAACCTCTTCGGGCCCTTATAGCGGTGGACAGCTCACCGCTCCTTGAAAAAAACTGGGCAGAGGAGGCGGGCATTGGAAAAACAGGAAAAAACACCCTCCTGAAGGTGCCCTCCGCCGGATCATACATTTTTCTCGGAGAGATACTTGTTGACAGGGAGATCTCCTCAGCAAAATTGACTCTCCCCAACTACTGTGGCAGTTGTGGTGATTGCCTTGCTCACTGCCCCACAGGTGCACTGATGGAACCAGGAAAAATTGATGCATCAAAGTGCATCTCCTACTTGACGATAGAGCTGAAACGGGAATTTAGAGCAGAGGAGGATGCCATGATTGGCGACTGGATGTTCGGGTGCGACCTCTGTCAGGAGGTTTGTCCCTATAACCAGCAAGCGAGTATCCAGATCAATAATGCGTTCAACGTGCGAGCTGAACTGGTGAACATGACGACAGAGAGAGTACTGAACCTCACAAAATCAGAATTTCGGGAGCTGTTTTATGGAACACCAATATTCCGCATCGGGCTTCGACGGCTCAAACGCAATGCGCGGGCGGTGGCCAGGAATTTGGAAAGAGGGAACTAAAAAAAAGTAACTCGTGGATTCCATTCCTGAGGTTCGTCTCTCATCCCGACCTGTGGGTTGCCGGGATGAGAGACGACTTCTTGTGGACGCGAGTTAGCTTGTCAATGCTTGAAATGGCGCATGCCGGTAAAGAGCATGGCAAGGTTGTTGGCATCGGCAGCCTCAATCACCTCATTATCGCGGATAGAGCCACCGGGCTGAATGACTGCTGTGACTCCAGCCTCTGCAGCAGCAAGAAGACCGTCTGCAAAAGGGAAAAAGGCATCAGAGGCGACCACCGATCCATGCAGGTCGAGGTTGACTTCCGAAGCTTTCCAGCGTGCAATTTTGGAAGAGTCAACACGCGACATCTGACCAGCGCCGACACCGTAGGTCTGACGGTTTTTCACATAGAGAATGGTGTTCGACTTGATATGCTTGCAGATCTTCCAGGCAAACATCAAGTCGGCAATCTCCTCCTCGGTCGGCTGCCGTTTGGTGACAACCTGGAGATCCTCTTTTGCAACAATTTTACTGTCGCGCTCCTGAACAAGCATCCCGAATGGCGTGGACTTGAACTCCCATCCACCTTTGGGCATGACGTTGGTCTGGCGCACCAGCCTGCGATCTTTCTTCTTCATCAACATCTCAAGCACGCCCTCCTCAAAAGCTGGGGCAATCAGTATCTCGGTAAAGATCTCATTGACCGCCTTTGCAGCCTCCATATCAAGAGGACGGTTAAAGGCGATAATGCCCCCAAAAGGAGCCTGGGTATCGGTTGAAAATGCCCTGCGATAAGCTTCAGCAAGCGTCGAAGCCTGCGCAACACCGCACGGATTGGTATGTTTGACAATGACGGCCGTCGGTTCCTCACCACGGAACTCTTCAATCAGGGTGACGGCTGCAGCAATATCGAGCATGTTGTTGTAGGAGAGCTCCTTGCCATGCAGTTTCTCAAAATAGTCTTCAAATGAGCGGGTTCCGTTTGTATCGGTCAGGCGATAGAGCCCTGCGCTCTGGTGCGGATTTTCACCGTAGCGCATATCGAGTTCACGCTCAAGGCTGACCGTCATCTTGTTTGCCGCTTCAGACGGCGCTCCTCCGACAGCTCCTGTCAGATACGCTGCAATGGCGCGGTCATAACGGGAGGTAAGTTCAAAAACCTTCAAGGCGAGTGAAAGGCGGGTTGCCCGCCTGGTGGCACCGTTATTCTCCCGCATCTCCTGCAACACCAGGGCATAATCGGCGCTGTCGGTGACAACCGTTACCGACTCGTTATTCTTTGCCGCGCTCCGTAGCATTGAGGGGCCACCGATATCAATATTCTCAATCGCATCCTCAAATGTCACATCCGGCTTGGCCACGGTTGCCTCGAAGGGATAGAGGTTCACCACAACCAGATCAATAAAGCTGATCCCGTTCTCAGCCGCCTGCTTCACATGGTCAGCACTCTCCCGGACAGCAAGCAGTCCTCCATGTATTTTCGGGTGCAGGGTCTTGACCCGGCCATCCATGATTTCCGGAAACCCGGTAATGGTTGAAATCGAGGCTGCACTGACACCTGCATCCTGAAGCGACTTCAGGGTTCCCCCTGTTGAAAAAATCTCGACCCCCATGCCATTCAACTCCCGGCAAAATTCAACAATACCGGTTTTATCAGATACAGAGACCAGCGCCCGCTTGATAACAGGATCAGACATTATGCAGATAGTTTATTGATTGTTTCGTTTCCGTGCCTTATGATTAAGCCGGAATTTAAGAAAAAACCACTGCCATATCAAACGTTAACAGAGCCTCCTGACTCTGTCGTGGTTCGACCAGGCGAGATGCAGGAATGGATAAACTCCACCACAGCATCGCACAACTGTGTCAGCCCTGGCTGTTCGAGTGGATAGTGACCAGCATTTTCAAGCATCACCACCTTTTTCGGCACACGATTGACCCGCTTGAGAAAAAGCTCGCTGAGATGCAAGGGTGTCCACCGATCTTTTTCAGGTTGAGTCAGTAAAATCGGAGAGACATCAAAAGCTTCGGGTTCAACCACAGGTGTATAGCTCGTAAGCGAGCTGAGAAACTTCATAGTGACGCATTTGCCCGCCGAAGTCTCGTCTCTCAAGCAAGCCTTGAGCGCCGCTTTATTATTGACCAGCGCCGACATTTTGCTCGCCAGACTCATCGGCATTCGAAGAGCTGCCAGTGGCGTTTTGGCGGCCAGGTGGGTCAATGGCACCCCGATTCGACTCATGAGAAAATTCAACGCCGTTTCATCGCGAACCTGCTGCTCCCGCTGATCGAGAAAGGTCATGCCCACGATGCCTTTGACTTTTTTATTGAGCGCGGCAACGTGCCAGGCAAGCATACCCCCTGCGCTGAGACCGTAGAGCACGATGGGTCTGCCATCTTTTTTGAGTTCAGCATCAATGAGGTCACTGCCAGCCTGAACCCAATCATCGTAGGTTACCAGCACACCGGAGGCAACCCGGGTCATGCCATACTCCGGCATGTCAATAGCAATGGCTTCAAAGCCGCGCTTGAAAAGGGGACTGCCAAGAATGGTCGACATTTGCCGTCCGTTGGTACCAACTCCATGAAACAGGATCACTTTCGCCACAGCCCGAGGATTACGAAAGCGGTCAAGATGAATCTGGTGACCTCGCCATTGCCACCTCTCTTCTGAAGGCTCATTATCCAGCTCAAGCTGATATTCTTTGGGCAGAAAGCGTTGAATCTCCCGCCAATTCGATTGCGTTTTGTAGTTCATGGTATTTTTCAGCGTTAGTAACGGATGAGGCTTGACGGTATTTTGTGTATTATAATGGCTTGAGAGAAAATGCTCTATAAAACTATATAATATTGCATTATATTCGTTATTGACGGATTGAAGTAAATATCTTATCAAGAAGCGCCAAAAGCTAAATATCACCCCATAATAGCCATTTTTGTCAAGAAAAGGTGTAATCTACCCCTTGCAAGAGGTATCCTTCTTTTCTGCCGGGTTTTCTCCGGGTGCAATGTCAAACAAAATTTTCGAGCCATTCCCTCATGGTTTTGAGGTCAATTCGCCCAACAATAAAAAACTGCTCGGTCGCCCACGAATCATTGACTTATCACCTAAAGTTTTTTTATATTGGCCAAATTTACAACCAAGAGTAATCTGCTCATTCTGAAACACAATACGGATACCGCATGATTGCGACAGATCAGTTTATGATGCCAACAGAATACCAGCGAAATCGACATGTTTTTCGTTTGAGCAATCTGGTGCTTGGGGGGGCTTTTTTCTTTGTCGCACTATGTGCCTCTTTTTCATTGACCTCTTCCACCCTCCTGGCGACAGAAAAACAGCCGCTGGTGTCAAAAAAAACAACGACAAATCAGACAAAAATCGCAGAGGGGTATATTGCAAATGCAGAACAGATGATTGAGCAATTGATCATGCAGGTAGAGCCTCCGAGTGACAATACCTGGGAAAAAAAAGGGCTGAGCGACAACCCGAATCCAACATCTTTAGTATCGAGTATTCCTAACATCAAGCCCGTCAATGGCTCAATTACCAGCACATTCGGCTTGCGGATACACCCAATCTATAACCTCTCACTTTTTCACCAGGGCATTGATATTTCAGCTTCAGAGGGAACGCATGTACAGACAACGGGTGACGGAATTGTTGCGTTTTCGGGAGGTGACAAGGGGTATGGGCAGATGATCGCAATCAACCACGGATATGGCTATAAAACCATCTACGCTCATCTTTCGAAACTGTTGGTACGCCAGGGCCAAAAAGTAACCCGTGGCGACATTATTGCTCTTTCTGGTAACACCGGGGTATCGACTGCTCCGCATCTCCATTACGAAGTACAGAAAGATAATGTAAGAGTCAATCCGACAGTTTATTTCTTTAACGACACAAATCCTGATAAATTCATTTCAAGACACAACGGTTCACTGGAACAGAACGATAATCACTCCTAACACGAACAAATCAATTACTGTAAGTATGTACTGGAATTTAGATCTTGCCCGTCATATAGCTGACGCTCCGTGGCCTGTAACAAAAGACGAATTGATTAATTATGCAAGCAGGACTGGCGCACCTCAGCAGGTTATCGAGAACCTGCATGACCTGCCGGAAGGTGATGATGTTTATGAAAGTCTTGATGAAATATGGCCAGACTATCCTACTGATGAAGAGTTTGGGTACGATGACGAAGAGCAGTTAACCTGAGAACAGAGAACGCAGTATAAAACGGAACTCCTGTTTGGCAAAAGCTCTGATCCTTATTGCACTTATTGTCTTCTGTGCCTTCGCTGTACATGGAGAGACTGCCGGGGAGAGAAAAGAGCAGTCAGTGCAGCCAGCTTATGTCAATAACATTCGCTTCATTGGCAATAAAGCAATCAGCTCGGAAGAGCTGCGCCTGATCATAGGCACATCCAAAAGCAAATCCTTTCTTGGGCTCGGTCTTTTCGGTAAACTCCCAAGACCTTTCAGTCCTGAAGAATTTGCCAAAGACATCTTCCTTATCAAGAAGCTCTACACCTATAAAGGCTATTTTGGTGCTGATGTAACTCACTCGATTATTCGCAGAAATAACGGAAAAAGGCTGGATCTGGAGGTACTTGTCAGAGAAAATGAGCCATCACGAGTTGACTCTCTCAGCTATCGTGGACTTGACAAAGTTACAAGCGATCTTCACGATGAGTACCTCAAACAAAAACGGCTGAATATCAAGGATATTTTTTCTGTTGAACGGCTTATTGAGGAGCGGGATCGCACCGTCTCATTTTTCAAAGAGTATGGTTTTTCCTTTTTTCATGAAGATAGTATACGCATCAAGGTGGACACCGTCGGAACGCACACCGGAATTAGTTTCCAACTGAATTTACCAGAACGACTACACTATGGCCCGATCAATGCGGTAGTTCAAAATCCCGTAAAAAACGCAGGGATGGCAGGTCAAAAAATATTTACCCAGGATAATATCAGTGGTAAAATTCTCGGCAAACAGAGAGTCTCACCTGACCTTATCACAACAGCAATAGCATTCCGCCCTGGTAACTTTACCCGTGAAAGTCTCGAACAGCGCACCCTGCAGAATTTTGGGGCAACCAATATCTTTTCGTCAATTTATATCACCCATGATTCGACACGTGCTGGCGCACTCTACACAACCATCAACCTTGAAACAGCACCCAAGCACCAGATAGAGCCAAAAATACTGATTGACAACCGGTATGGGCCCCCATTTTTCGGCACATCACTGGCTTATGAAAACAAAAACCTCTTCGGTGGAGGAGAAAAGCTCAGAATATCAACAGAATATGGAACCCAGGCAAGCTCCGACAACAGAGTTCTGGCCAATCTTGATCCCAGCCAATACACAAAGATCATTCCTTATGAATTCAGCATGAAAAGCAATCTTATTTTTCCTGTTCTCAAAAAAACTGGCAGCTTTTATTCAACAACTGCAGAATACTCGGCCACCAGGCAGCCCGTGCTGCTTTCGAGCAAAAAAGGGTTGATTCGCACCACTTATAGCGCACCCCTGAGTCCATCATCACGCCTGAATTTTGATTTTTTTGAAATTGAATGGGTAGCCAAAGACTCTCTCCGTGGATTTAAGCAGCTCTTTAAAACCGATTTGGCCAAAAATATCAAGATTAATCCTGCCAATCAACCTGCAGTCAATGCCGCTGTCGACAGCCTGATGAATACCCATTTCAACCAGGGCTTCCGACTTCGTTTCAATGCAGCCAATCGCCAAAACCTCCTTCCCGAAAAAAGCAGTTGGAAACTTGACCTGCTCCTTGAAGAGGCTGGAAGTATTGCGTGGCTTATAGATACCTATATCGATACCAAAAAGTATGGAGGTTTTTCTGAGACAGACCCCCAGATTTTCGGCACGACCTATTCACAATATATAAAGTTTGAAACCGGATTGGCGCTCACAAAACATGTTGCGCCAGAAAGCCAGCTTGCTGCCAAGGGGCGTATCGGCTGGATGATACCCTATGGTAAAGCTGAATCGACGCCTGAAGAGCGTCGTTTCTACGCCGGAGGCTCAAACAGCATGAGGGGTTGGCTCTTTAATACCCTCGGACCAGGAAACAGCACAAGTAAAGCGGCATCGAATTTTGGTGCCGATGTCAAGCTCGAACTTAACCTTGAATACCGTGTGAAATTTTTCAAACTGTTCAACCACTCTTCAGGTGTAACATTTTTTACGGATGTCGGGAACATCTGGGATAGAAACGGTACCTACGCCCTCACACCCTCTTCTCTGACAAGAGACTTTGCTCTGGACTCCGGGGTTGGGTTGCGCCTTGGATCACCCATAGGCCCGTTCCGTTTTGATTTTGCCTATAAACTTCACGACCCAACTGCAGCAAAACCATGGCGCATTTCGAACATGAACATAGGCGACTGCACCTTTCATTTTGGAATTGGTGAAGCTTTTTAATTATTTGCCCGAATTATTTTTTATCACGATCAAGGAGTAACCATCATGCCCATACCAACAACAACAACACTACTTGCACCATCCATTCTTTCGGCCGACTTCTCTCGCCTTAAAGAGTCTATAGATATTGCCACAGCAGCGGGCGCAGACTGGATGCACTGCGACATCATGGACGGAAACTTTGTTCCCAATATCACCTTTGGCCCATTCATCGTCCAGGCAATTGCCGCATGTACGCCGATGATTATCGACACTCATCTGATGATTGCCGATCCTGACCGTTACATCGAGGATTTTGTCAAAGCAGGTTCACACCAGATTACTGTTCATCAGGAGGCCTGTCCTCACCTGCATCGCACCATCCAGTTCATCAAGAGCCTCGGCGCAAAAGCTGGAGTCTCAATCAATCCGGGCACACCCGTCTCAACGCTTGAATCGGTTCTATCGGATCTTGATCTCGTTCTGCTGATGTCGGTTAACCCCGGTTTTGGTGGGCAGAAGTTTATTCCCTCCTCAATTGGCAAAATCAGCCAACTCCATGAGATGCGCCTTAAAGTAAATCCGAACATGGTCATCGCCATTGACGGTGGCATCACCGAAGAGAATGCCCAGAGTGTGGTAACGGCTGGAGCTGATGCGTTGATTGCCGGCACCGCGTTCTTCAAATCGTCTGATCCGGCAGGCAGTGCGGCAAAAATCAGAGCGATGACCAGGTAATATCGCGAAGCTCGGGGCTGGTATGCAGCCCCTCCCCTATCAGCACGGCATCATAGGATGCCTGATCAATAAGAGCAATATCTGCGGCAGTTTTCATGCCGCTTTCTGCCACCGCAATAACCCCCGGAGGAATATGAGGACGAAGTGCAACCGAAGCATGAAGATTAACCGAAAAGTCCTTTAAATTCCGGTTGTTGACACCGATAATCGAGGCACCTTTTTCAATGGCGATGTCAAGCTCCTGCCGGTCATGCACCTCAACAAGCACATCCAAGCCAAGAGCTTCTGCCATCTGCAGATAATCGCCAAGCTGCACGGGCTCAAGCGCTACCACTATCAGCAGAATGGCATCCGCACCAATCAGGCGTGACTCAAATATCTGGGATTCATCAATAATAAACTCTTTACGCAGCACAGGCAAGGCAAATGAGCGCTTCACCTGTTGCAGATAGTCGATGGAGCCCTGAAAAAAGAGGCGATCCGTAAGCACCGAAAAGGCTGAAGCGCCCAACCCGGCATAGCTTTGGGCCATGGCAAGAGGGTCGAAATCCTTGACAATAAGACCGCGAGAGGGAGATGCTTTTTTAATTTCGGCAATAAGACGCAATCCTCCCCCTGTGCGGACAAGAGCGCGCCTGAAATCGCGGGTAGCCCCCAGCGAGCTTAGCAATTCGTCATAACGCTGCGCTGGTTTCGCCCTCTTGAGCTCAGCCACTTCACGCTTTTTCTCCTCCAAAATCTTGTCAAGATAGCTCATGGCTAATCAATCCGCAGCGGCCAGTTTACGAAGCTCATCTTCAAGCTCAACGATCTGGAGAATATTATCAAGAAACCATGGATCAATGCCGGTTGACTGATGTACTTCGTCAATGGTTGCACCTGCCTGAAAGGCATAACGGAGATAAAAGATCCGGTCTGCTTTTGGTATTTTGATTTTTTCGAGAATATCCTCCTTGGCAAACTTTTTCTGCTGCGGGGTCATATCAAGCACATTCATGATATCCTTGCCGTCAGAACCCAGCCCGGCGCGCCCTATCTCAAGGCCACGAAGAGACTTCTGCAACGCCTCCCTGAAGTTGCGACCAAAGGCCATCACCTCGCCAACCGACTTCATCTGCACGCCAAGACGGGCATCAACATTTTTGAACTTCTCGAAATCCCAACGCGGGATCTTGACAACACAATAGTCAATAGTTGGCTCAAAACTGGCCGGAGTTGTTTTGGTAATGTCATTGAGAATCTCATCAAGCCGGTAGCCAACCGCCAGCTTTGCCGCCACTTTGGCGATTGGAAAACCGGTTGCTTTTGAGGCCAGTGCTGAACTGCGCGATACACGGGGGTTCATCTCAATCACCACAATACGACCATCAACTGGATTGATGGCAAACTGAATATTGCTGCCACCGGTCTCAACACCAATCTCACGAATAATTCTTATCGAGGCATCACGAAGCTCCTGATACTGGCGGTCTGTAAGCGTCTGGGCCGGGGCCACAGTGATACTGTCGCCGGTATGCACCCCCATGGGATCAACATTCTCAATAGAGCAGACGATAATAACATTATCAGCCAGGTCGCGGATAACCTCAAGCTCATACTCCTTCCAGCCAGTCAGGCACTCCTCAACAAGTACTTCGCTAATGGGGCTCTCCATAAGTCCTCTCCGCACCGCTTCATAATAGTCGGCTTTCGTCTGGGCAAAACCGCCACCAGTGCCACCCAGCGTAAAGGAGGGGCGAATCACAATAGGCAGGCCAATCTCTTCAAGCGCCTCTTTGGCCTCTTTTTCATTGCGGACAAAAAAACCTTTCGCCATTTCAAGGCCGATTTTCTTCATGGCATCGCTGAAAAACTCACGATTTTCAGCTTTTCTGATGGCCCGAAGTTTTGCGCCGATCAGCTCAACGCCGTTGCGCTCAAGAATGCCTGACTCGGCAAGGCTGACGGCAATATTGAGGGCTGTCTGACCACCCATGGTGGGCAACAGGGCATCAGGTTTTTCGCGCTCTATAATTTTCTGAACATACTCCGGAGTAATTGGCTCAATATAGGTTGCGTCGGCAAACTCTATATCGGTCATGATGGTTGCCGGGTTGCTGTTGACCAGCACCACGCGGTAACCATCCTCCTTCAGTGCACGGCACGCCTGGGTGCCGGAGTAATCAAATTCACAGGCCTGACCGATAACGATAGGGCCTGCGCCTATTACTAATATCGACTTGATATCTTCCCGTTTTGGCACGTTATTTCCGGGTTTAATACTTGGTGAGCTATAAAAAAGGGTAATGTACAAAATAAGTCAAAGAGTTTTGCGCCACTTCGCTCTCGGCCCGCTACTCCACAACACGGATCTGCTCCTGGTGAAATCCCCCAGAATGGCGTCGAAGCCAGGCCGTCACCTCTTTCGGTTGCCCGTTCATCAGCGAAATGATCAGCAACGTATGGCCTGCATGGGCAAAATCAACATCATGCAGTGAGGGAATTGCCGGAGTGTTGATATGGGAATGGTACGATCCAAGAATACGATATCCATGCCTTGCTGCTTCCCGCTCCACATCAAGATACTCCTGATGTGCAATCTCGAACCCCTGCTCCCTGCCGAAATAGAGACAGTTTTTGCAAGGAGCAATTTCATGAACAATATTCTCAATATTTCCTCGATGATCACTGTTCTGTACACCAACAAGCAAACCACAGCACTCGTAGGGCAGCTCACGAAATGCCTGTTCCTGAATAATTTCGAATTTACGTCTTGATAGTTTCATGTTACAGCCCCTTGGCCCCTATGTCTGTACGGTAATATGCACCTTCAAAGCTGATCTTTTCAACTACACGATAAGCACGTTCAATGCTCTCCCGAAGAGTATCTCCCAGCGCTGTGACCGAAAAAACTCTTCCGCCAGCAGTCACTGGCTGCCCCTCCCTGATGGCTGTTCCAGCATGAAACATATAACAATTTTCCATTGCAGCAACATCCGGAGAGATAGTAATCGGTTTGTCGATCTCATAGTGATCCGGATAACCAGCCGAAGCAATCACAACCGTCGCAGCCGACTTCTCATGCATCTCAAAGGGCACCTCATCCAGCGTTCCGTCAACGCTTGCCTGAAGAGCGGCAATAAAGTCGCTTTTGATAAGGGGAAGCACCACCTGGGTCTCGGGATCACCAAGACGCGCATTGTACTCAACAACCGAGGGCTCTCCGTTGTCGATCATCAACCCGACATACAAAAAACCGGTATAGGGATAACCTTCATCGGCCATCCCCTTCAAGGTAGGGCGGATAATCCGATCCTCGACCCTTCGCATCACCTCGGAAGTGACCACTGGCGCAGGAGCATAAGCTCCCATCCCCCCCGTGTTCTTGCCGGTATCGCCATCGCCAATTCGCTTGTGATCCTGGGCAGGTAAAAAGAGCCGGTACTTTATACCATCGGTCAGCACAAAGACACTCGCCTCCTGACCCTGCAAAAACTCCTCAATAACCACCTCATCTCCTGCATCGCCAAAAATCCGATCGTCAAAGATATCCTTGACGGCCCTTAGCGCCTCTTCCTTGTTGATGGCAATGAAAACCCCTTTCCCCGCACATAAACCGCTTGCCTTGATCACTTGCGGATACACATTCTGTGGCTGCCCGATATATCTCCTGGCGGTAGTCGCATCCCGAAAAACATGATATGCTGCCGTCGGAATGCGATGGCGCTCCATAAAATCTTTGGAAAAGAGCTTGCTTGACTCAAGACGAGCTGCCGCCTGGGTGGGGCCAACTATGGTATGACCAGCACTGCGGAACAGATCCACAATACCAAGTTCAAGCGGCTGCTCTGAGCCCACAATCGTCAGCTCAACAGCATTCTCCCTGGCAAACTGAAGCAAATCCTCCAACGCTGTGGCTTTCAGTGGCAGATTTCGAACCTTGCCTCCCATCAACGCAGTGCCGCCATTACCCGGTGCCACAAATACCACCGTCACTCTTTCACTTCGTTCAGCCGCCCAACAGAGTGCATGTTCACGTGCGCCGCTACCTATAATTAAAACATTCATGGCTCTCTTACTGTGGGATGGATTCTATTTCACCGTGGGTTTATCGAATGTGGTTTATTACATTGCTTTTGTGATTTCATCAGATAACATGTATCCAATACACGAACCCCAAGATAAACAATTAATATTTTTTTCCTTTGCCATCAGCTTTCTCGATTGTCAAATAACTGACTGCGATGCCACTCTCTCCGGTGATTTCCCGTCATATTCTTCCTGTTGCGTTGAAGCTTCTTTATGCAAGCCTTCGTATATCAATAACTCCACCGCTCAGGGATATACCGTTGCCCGACGAAGGAACCATGTTCGCATTCTGGCACGGAAAAATGATCACAGGATGGCTTCTGGCCCGCACCATTTTTCCTTCAAAAAAAATTACGGCTGTTGTCAGTATGTCCGAAGATGGCCGAGCTCTTGCTGACACCCTTCAGCAGTGTGGCTTTTCTCTCATCCGTGGTTCAAGTTCAAAAGGAGGTGAGGAGGTGAAAAGCGCCATGAAAGGTGTTCTGCAAAAAAGTGGCATTGTTGTTTTTACTCCCGACGGCCCACGTGGACCAATCAACCAATTTAAATACGGCGCGTTGAGGCTTGCCTCAACAAACCACTCGGCCCTTGTGTTTGCTGAAATCTGCTACGCCAGCAAGTGGATACTCAACAGTTGGGACCAGTTTGAAATCCCGAAACCATTCAGTAAAACAACGGTCAAACTCCATCTTCTTGAGCTGCCACTGTTCCTCAGTGAAGTAGAGCTTCAAACGTACACAACGACCCTATCAGAACGACTCAGCCATGCGTAGTAATCCGCTGACCATACTTCTCCGCCCTTTTGCCCTGCTCTACTCTTTTATTGTGCAGTTTCGTAATGCACTTTTTAACAGAAGGGTTTTCAGAGCATGGAAATCACCGATTCCGGTTGTCTCCATCGGCAATCTTTCGGCGGGGGGCACAGGAAAAACACCACTTGTTGACTGGGTAGTCAAGTACTATCTCTCCATAGGGTGCAAGCCTGCCATTGTTTCAAGAGGATACCTTCGGGAGTCGAAAGGGGTACAACTTGTCTCTGACGGACAAAAAGTTCTGCTCAGCAGCAGAGAAGCGGGCGACGAAACTGCGATGCTCGCATGGAACAATCCCGACGCTATTGTCATGGTTGCCAATAAAAGAAAAAAGGCGGTCATGGCGATTGCCAAACGCTTTACCGAAAGAGGGCCATCGGTTATCATTCTCGACGACGCTTTCCAGCATCGCCAGATTGACCGGGCGCTCAATATCGCCATTATCAATGCCGCCGAACCATTTGTCAAGGCAAAAATGTTGCCGGAAGGGCGCCTGAGGGAACCACTGAAAAATCTTTCCCGGGCAAATCTCATTCTGCTCAACAAAATCACCGACAGAGAGCAGGCCAACATCATCATCAAGGAGCTGGAAAAAACGGGTCGCCCCATCGTCCAGGCCCGGCTTAAGAATGGAGAGCTGGTCTGTTTTTCAGGCGAATTCCAAACCTCAGATGAGGCGATTCTTGAAAAAAGCCAAAACTTCCTTGCCTTTGCTGGCATTGCCTCCCCCGAAAGCTTTCTCGACAGCCTCACAAAAGAGGGAATCCATGTTGCCGCTCACCACTTTTTCAAGGATCATGAACCCTACAGCGCAAACAAACTGCACAAAGTACGTCGGGAAGCGGAAAAGAGAGATCTGAGTATTGTTACCACAGAAAAAGATTACTTCCGTATGCTTGGACGACCTGAGCTTATCCGAATCATTACCACAAGAGCCTGCTATTATCTCAAAATTGAACCCGACATTTTTGAAGGCGAGGCGATATTGAAATCCATGCTGAACGCGGTTGTCAGAAAACAGCCAGATGTCATAATGTCAAAAGGCACTACTCCTTCGCGATTTTCGAAATGGCCTTGAACCGTTCGCCCTCAGCTACACGTAACAACTCAAAGAGAGCCATTTCCGTACTTGTCAGGGATGCTCCAGCCTTTTCAATACAGCGAATCCCGAGAAGCTTGTTCCCTTCAATTCTTGATGAAACAGCATCCGTCACCAAATGAACATTGTAACCAAATTCGATAAGCTCAACTGATGTCTGATAAACGCAGACGTGAGTCTCAATACCAGCAACAAGAATATCGTTACGGTTATATGAGCGAAGCTGCCGCATGAATTGAGGCGTACCACAACAACTGAATGTTTTTTTCTCGACAGGAATATTGCCCGGCAACAACTCCATCAGTGCTTCAAGCGTGTGGCCAAGACCTTTCGGGTACTGCTCGGTCACCAGAACCGGAACACCAAGAGTGGTACACCCTCTGAGCAATTTGCTTATATTGCTGGCCAAAGCCTCTGGATGAACAACACTCTCTGCCAACTTGCCCTGCACATCAATGAGCAAAAGCAGGGTCTCTTCGGGAGTAATCATAATGGTAAGACTGGTTGAAAAGATACAATAAAAGCACCAAACCTTCCTGTTACCGTAAAAAAACACATTATCGCCAGAGTCGCAATACCTCATCAAAAGTAATGATATAAAAAACTACAGTTCTATGAAAAAAATTGCCATTCTTCTCTCGGGATGCGGCTTTTTGGACGGAACAGAGATCCAGGAAGCCGTTTTGACGCTGCTTGCCCTCGACAGGGCTGGCGCTGAAGCGGTGTGCTTTGCGCCAGACATTATGCAGCACCATGTTGTCAACCACCTTACCGGCACAGTGTCTGAGGATGAATCCCGCAACGTCCTGGCTGAATCAGCAAGAGTTGTGCGGGGAGCCATCGCTGATCTGCAGACGATTGATGTAACAGCGCTGGATGCCCTGATTCTGCCGGGTGGTTACGGCGCAGCAAAAAACTTCAGCAACTATGCGTTCAAGGGGGCTGCCTGCGACATCAACAGCGATGTTGCCACAGCCATACAGGCATTCCACAAGGCTGGCAAACCACTTGGTTTTATCTGCATCACCCCCGTGATAGCCGCCAGGTTACTGGGTCCGGAGCATATTGAACTGACTATCGGCAATGATACTGAGAGTGCGGCTGACATCAACACCATGGGAGCCCGCCATATTGAGTGCCCGGTCTGGAACACCGTGGTCAGCAAACAGGGAAAGATTGTCAGCACACCAGCCTATATGCTTGGGCCGACCATCGGAGAGGTGGCCAAAGGCATTGACAAGCTGGTGGGTGAGGTGGTGGCTCTGTGCTGAAATGCCTTCATTGCCGTAGCGCTGGAGTGGTGCATAACCAACCCATTGGCACTTGGCATCAATAATGATCTCGCTATCGGAAATGGTTGGGGTCGTGCTTGGCATTGTTGTCGAAAAATGGACGTAGATGTCGAATTATCATACAGAGTAATGCTTTTTGTCAAAAAAACGCATACGTCCCGTTTCATTTCCTTTTGAAGCCTTCAATCGCCTGCTCCACCCGCCTTGAAATTGTAGACTGGCTTGATAACCTCAATCACATCAACGGTTTCCCTGATATTTTCAAGAATCAAATCCATCGGCTTGTATGCTCCCGGGGCCTCATCCAACGTTGCAGCACAAGCGGTGGTCGTGTAGACACCTGCCGCCTTCATTTTTTTGCGTGAACCCGTCAAGGCTTAACGTCCTTTTTTGTTTTTGTCCGTGAACGACGAAAG
>SESE01000012.1_pt1 | contig 77856 bp, 83 predicted proteins | sample 3171371 | NCBI WGS metagenome assembly SESE01 (sample SAMN06051881, study PRJNA518727) | freshwater metagenome | biome: subpolar coniferous forest; feature: holomictic lake; material: water; isolation source: holomictic Lake 442, 13 m depth | place: Canada: near Kenora, Ontario | collected... | reverse complement strand
CACAGTGCTTTCAGATTCAAAAGTAATTCCCCAGACTTCATCTAAAAGTAATTTCTTACTGAGAACTCGACCCTTCTTTTCAATTAATAACTGCAGGAGGCGGTATTCAGTTGGTGAAAGATCGACTTCCTCTCCATTAAATCTCACACAATGTTGTTCATCATCAATAGAAATAGGGCCGCAAGTAAGGACCGTTGGACTAATCGAATTTTTATATGAGCGGCGTAAAATTGCTTTGATACGCAAAACTAATTCTTCAAGGCCAAAGGGTTTTGTAACGTAATCATCGGCGCCAATTTTTAGACCTCGAGCAATATCGCTCTTATCCTCTCGCGCAGTGAGCATTAAAACTGGAGTTAAATCGTTGGTGCTGCGCATTCTCTCAACGAGTTCAAAGCCATCCATCAATGGCATGTTGATATCTATAACCATAAGCACTGGCTTGTTGCTGCGCAGAAGCGTTAGGGCGGCCATGCCGTCGTTGGCCTCCACAACCTCAAAGCCAGCGATACTTAAGGTATCTCGCAGGAGCGCACGGACTCCCGGCTCATCATCTACGATCATTATTAGCTCGGCCATTGGCCCACTCTTCCACGTGCGAGGGCAGTTGCCAATTAATCTCAGGCGTTGGTAACTCTTTCACAGAGAATGCACAATGAACTAGGCCATTATCTAGCTATGAGAATTCGACACTCTGTTGGGCTAGCCCTTGGTATGGCTTTGCTCGTGACTAGCTCGCCTGCATCTTTCGCTGAAGCTACGCCATCACCGTCGCCTTCTGCATCACCGCTTAGTTATCAAGCGGCAATGGAGGAATTTCACAACCAAATGGATGCCCGCGACCAGGACCGAAAAGTTATTAATTCAAGTTTTATGGCCGCAGTAACGGCGGCCAATAAAGATGCAAAGTCAGCCATGCGTAAGGCTAAAACCGCTGAAGCTAAAACCGCCATCCTTGTGCAACAAAAGAATGCCATTGCCTTAGCAACAAGTGTGCGTGATGCTGCAATTGCGACAATGGGCCCTCCTCCTATTGAGCCAGTAAAGCCAGCAACTTCCACAAATACGATTAAGCAATCTGAACCAACTAAACCAAGTAAATCACCTAAAGAGTCTAAGCCAACGGAACCAAGCGAGCAGACACCCGTGAAGAAGAAGAAGTCTGACTAAGCGAGTCCGACACCACCAACCAAAGCCTTGCATTCGCTATCGTTTAACCATGAAAAATTACAACTCTCTAATAGCTGAAAAGATAACTAATGGCGTTGCAACCATGTGGTGTGCATATTTATTTGGAGCGATAGCTCTTATCTCACTTCCTAACGCAATCAAATCTGGCGACTCGATCGTAATAGTTTCCTGGGTGGCCCAGACTTTTCTCCAACTTGTTCTACTGTCGATAATCATGGTTGGTCAAAAAGTTCAATCTCAGAACGTTGAAAATACAATCAATGAAACCCACACTGCCTCACTGGCTGAGTTTGAATTGGCAAAAGAGGCCCGTTTGTTGGCCAATCGCCAGATCGACTCTCTGCACGCCTTATCGAAAGATATGCATATTTTGATGAAAGAGGTCGAAGCTAAGCTTTCTGCATAAATCGTTATAAATCTGCAACCTTAGAATGCATATTTCAGATTTGTTACATTGGCTGACCCACCTTGCTTGATTTAAGTTTGAGCCATGAAGTCAGAGCCATGGTGGAAAGAGGCCGTTGTTTATCAAATCTACCCCCGTTCATTTTTTGACAGTAATGGCGATGGCGAGGGCGATTTAAATGGAATTACAGCCAAACTTGACTATATAAAGAACCTCGGTGTCGATGCCATTTGGCTTAGCCCTTTTTATACATCCCCAAACAAAGATGGTGGCTACGACGTTGCAAATCCCCGCGATGTTGATCCCCGCTTCGGAAATCTGGCGGATGCAAAGACGCTCATCGCTCGCGCACACGAGCTAAAACTTCGTGTTATTGCCGATATTGTCCCTAACCATTTTTCTGATCAGCACGAGTGGTTTCAAGCTGCTTTGAAATCCGGCCGCGGATCTGCCGAACGCAATCGATTCCATTTCTATGACGGCAATCCCGATGGAACACCGCCTAACAACTGGATCTCACTTTTTGGCGGTCCTGCGTGGACGCAAGTAGAGGACGGGCAGTTTTATCTCCACTTGTTTGATTCGACGCAGCCCGATTTGAATTGGGAAAATCCCGAGGTACATGCGGATTTTGAAAAGACTCTCCGCTTTTGGCTCGATCTTGGCATTGATGGCTTTCGGATCGATGTTGCCCATGGTTTAGTCAAAGAAGATATTCATAAGAATCACCCTAATCCTCAAGGTTTAAGTGAGGCGCTACGTTTAGATTTCGAAATGGATGTCCAAGAGCGCAATGCCCTGCTTTTATCGGTTCCATTTTTTGATCGCCAAGGAGTGCACGAGATTTATCGCCAGTGGAGGAAGCTCTTTGACTCATATAAAGACCGTGAAGTTATGGCCGTTGCTGAAGCTTGGGTTCACCCACCAGAGAATGCAACTCGCTATGTTCGCCCAGATGAGCTGCACCAAGTCTTCAACTTTGATCTTCTGACAGCGCCCTTCGATGCGCAATCACTATTTGGAGTTATCAATCGCTCTATCCAGCTAAATTCAAGCGTTGGAGCTTTACCTACATGGGCACTCAGCAATCATGATTCACCGCGCGTTGCATCCCGCATCGGAGATTCAGAGTCTCGCGCTCTTGCTCTCTTTGTTTTCGCGCTCCCGGGTTCGGCATATGTATTTGCTGGACAAGAGTTAGGTCTGCCAGATGGCGAACTCCAAGATTCTGACCGCCAAGATCCTATGTTCATTAGAACTCAGGGCGAGACCAAGGGACGAGACGGCGCACGGGTGCCGCTACCTTGGAGCGGAGATACAACTCCCTTTGGCTTTACAACTGGAAAACCTTGGCTTCCAATTAATCAAACGTGGCAAAAATTAACTGTGGAGAGTGAGCAGGCTGACCCACAGAGTTCACTCAATTTTTATCGCGAAACTTTAGCCCTTCGTGCCGAACACTTAATTAATGCAGGTGAGGTCCACTGGATAGAATCACCCTTGCACGGAAAGAGGAGTTCAGATCTCTTAGTTTTCAAGCGTGGAGATGTGACCGTTGCAATGAACTTGTCAGAGAAGCCGCAAGAAGTGCGCATTGAAGGCCGGGTAATCATGCTCAGTTCCGGTTCTCTTGATTCCACTAACGGGAAAATTCTGATTCCAGCCCATTCAAGTATCTGGAGCCTTAACTAACTGACACAATAGCGCCATGGAATCTATGACTACATGGCTAATAACCGTTGGTGTTTTAGCTGCCGTCATAATCCTTGACCTGGCAATTGCAATCCTTCGACGCAATAAAGAGACCTCAATGCGTGAGGCTGCAATTTGGACCGTATTTTATATTGGAACCGCAGTCGCCTTTGGCGTGTTCATGCCGCACTGGACGAGTGCTGCCGGGCAGAAAGAGTTTTTTGCTGGTTGGTTAACTGAGTATGCACTCTCAGTCGATAATATTTTTGTGTTTGTCATTCTTCTTACTCAGCTAAAGGTTCAAAAGGAGAGGCAACAACTTGTTCTGTTGTTAGGAATCATGCTCACCATCGCTATTCGAGGAGTTTTGATTCCCCTCGGCGCCACCTTAATCTCTCGTTTTTCAAGTATCTTCTTTCTCTTTGGTGCATTTCTGGTCTATACCGCTTACACCTTGGCTCGAGAAAAAGAAGATGAGGAGTACAAAGACGGTCGTACCGTTACTGCTCTTAAGGCGCGAGGCATGAGTGTTTTTTCGATTGCCCTTATCGCCCTTGGCCTTACAAATCTTGTCTTCTCTTTAGATTCAATCCCAGCCATCTTTGGCTTAACCAAAGACCCATATATCGTCACAACGGCCAATATCTTTGCCTTAATGGGGTTGCGCCAGTTGTACTTCTTGCTTGAAGGTCTTCTCTCCCGTTTAATATTTTTGTCCAAAGGTCTTTCATTTATTTTGGCCTTCATCGGAGTAAAGATGATCATGGAAGCTTTCCATGGAGTGGGAATTGATGAGATTGCAGGAATTCATATCCCAGAAGTAAGTTTAGAGTTTAGTCTGGGAGTAATTGTGGCAAGTCTACTAATCACGGCAGTTGCCAGTCTTACCGCTACTCGGAAAGATGGCAGTGCGATAATTTAAACTATATTTTTACGTTTTCGAAGCGTATCCCGATCGTAATCCTTTGTTCTCTCATGGATTTTTCGTACCTGTAATGCAAAAGCTTTAACTGCCGTATCAAAGGCGGCAAGATCATTGAATTCAGCGGCCTCTGATTTAAGAAGTGGCCCAGCACCATGTGATGTCAAAATAACACGGTGTGAATTTTTCCCTTGGCGAGGGTTGGCTTCATGAAGAATCTCAACTTCAACGCGATCAATAGTTACACTGAAACGTTCCATTGAATTAAGTTTTTCTTCGACGATTGTCCTAAAGTCTTCTGCTAAATCTGCATTACGGGTATGAATATGAATCTTCATGCCTATAAGGGTAGTACGAATACCACCGCCGTTGCTATAAATGCTAAAAGAAAAGATTTCCCCAGAATTTTGAGCGCCGTTGCCCTATCGGCAATTCTGTCTGAGGGGTCACTCACACGAGAGATACTTCCCAATTTGCCAACATTGAAACTCCCGGCAAAACCATAGGCTAAGCAAAACTTGCTCCGGCTTTGAACAAAGCCAATGGATGCAACCATCAATGGAAGAAAAATTCCTAGCCGTGCACCACGAGCGGCGTGAAATGAAACTAAACCAATTAATGAGCTCAGTGAAAAAAATAAACCAGCTAGTCCGACAATCTGCCTGCGGCGAATTTCATTGCTACCGATGTTGCATGATCCCGGAATGTATGTTGCATTAGACATCTTCGAATTCGTCTTCATCAATCCATGCATCGGCAGTTGAATCCTCCTGATGCTCTATCCACGATAGAAATGAACCGACGGCGCGAAAGGCTAAAAGTGCAACAGTTATTGCTGCAAATAATCTGCGAATCGCTTTAATCATGTACTAAAAATACTCGCTATTGTTGAGAATTTCTCTAGATAGCCGCCAAAGCGCGATCGATGTCGTCCCAAATATCATCTATGTGCTCACATCCGACTGATAATCGGATGAGTTGTTCAGGAACCGACAGACTCTCCATAGGCCAGCGTCGGCGCCGTTCCCATAGCGATTCGACGCCTCCTAAGCTCGTTGCATGGGTAATCAACCTCGATGATTCACATACTTTTTGTGCCTGCTCACCAGTGCCATCTACCTCGAAGGAGATTATTGCTCCAAATCCTGGGTATCGAACGCGCGAAATCTTTGGATGCACACCAAGTTTTTCAACAAGTGCTTTCGCGTTTTCCTGTGATTTATTAAAGCGCAGTGGGAAGGTGCGAAGCCCTCGAAGAGCTAGCCACGTTTCAAAAGGACCTGGAATCGAGCCATTAAAGCTGCGCGAATCTTTGAGTCGATTAAACAGGGCTGAATCATTTGTAGAAAGTGATCCCATGAGAACATCGCTATGGCCGGATAAGAACTTTGTGACGGAGTGCATCACGATATCTGCGCCCATAGCTAGCGGAGTTTGTACAAGTGGTGTTGCAAAGGTGTTGTCTACCCCGACCCCAATTCCCAGCTTCTTAGCTGCAGCAATCAGGGTGACGAGGTCGGCAACATCTAATCCCGGATTAGTAGGGGATTCAAGCCACACTAGTGCAGCACCTTTCATGGCATCGATGACTGATTGAGTATTTACAATATCGACGAATCGAACTTCCAATCGGCCACTTTCATGAAATGAGTTAAGCAGGGTCATTACACCGCTATACCCCTGATTAGATGCAACGATAGGTGCACCTACCGGCAAAATTGAAAAGACTGCGCTAATTGCCGCCATACCTGAAGAAAAAATTAAAGTTGGTCCGCCTTCGAGTGCACCAATTGCTTCTTCTAAAGCGCTCCATGTTTGGTTACCGTAACGACCATAACCAATCTCACCGCCTGCATGAAAAGTTGCAGTTAAAACTACTGGCGGATTGAGTGCAGCATCGGGAGCTACATCTGGTCGCCCTGCAGTTATGGCAGTTGTCTCAGGATGTTGTTTCATGCGATTAGTCTAATACTTAGCCAACACGGCCATGGCGGCATTATGTCCTGGAACGCCGCTTACTCCACCGCCACGGATTGCTCCCGCGCCGCAGATAAAAATCCTCGGATCTTCAGTCTCAACACCCCAACTTGGTGTTGTTCCATCTTCGCGAAATGGGAAGTGTAAATCTCGATGAAAAATATTTCCACGAGGTAGGCCGATCTCTTTTTCAATATCCAAAGGCGTCTTAACCTCAATTCCAACGATTAAATCCTCGATTGGCTCAGCCAAGTGTTGATTGAGCGAGGCCAAAGCAGATTTCAATGCCAGCTCACGGGCCAGATCATTATTGTCATCAAAGAGAGCTGCGGGTGTGTGCAAACCAAATAGCGTCAAAGTTTGATAGCCCATCTCTGCTAACTCTGGGCTAAGAATTGAAGAGTCGGTCAGCGTATGGCAATACATTTCGATCGGCATAACTCCCGGCATGAAACCTGCTTTTGCCTCATCGAAAATCCCTTCGAACTGCGAAAAAGCCTCATTTGCATGAAAAGTCCCGGCAAAAGCTAAATGAGGATCAATTCCGGATTTGAGTTGCGGCAGACGCTTTAGCAAAATATTAATCTTCATTTGTGATCCATCACGACTACTAGGTGCTGGGGTACCACGTAAATGTGCCAGTACTTGAGGCGCGGCATTTGATAACAAATAGAGTGAACGCATTTTTTGACCGCTTGCAGTTGTTACGGTGACGCCGTCTTCATCGCTGGCGACATTCATTACGCGTTCATTCACTACTATTTCTACCCCTGCCTCGAGTGCTACGCGCTCTAGTTCGGCAACGAGTGCACCCATTCCACCCTTTGGAACTTTCCACTCACCGGTACCATTTCCAATTAAGTGATAAAGAAAACAAATATTTGACTGTAAATCAAAGGCAGATGAAAAAGTTCCAATTAGCGCATCGGTCAATACGACACCACGAACTAGATCATCCTTGAATCGCGCAGATATAACTTCGCCGATTGGCCGTTCAATTAAGTAATCCCAAACCGCTGGTAATGCAATTAAATCCCGAAGTTCACTTCGAGACATGAGGGGTTTTAGAAATGTGGGGGCGATTCGCTGTGCAAACTCTGCGATTTGTGAATAAAACTCTTGCCAAGCCGCTGCCTCGTGACCAGTTGAATCTAGAAGATTAAATGATTCCTCTGTAGCCACATCCCATTGTCTGGATACGAGCAAGCCAGCATTTTTTCCATCCCGCATATACGGTGTATAGCTAGAAACTGTGCGGGAAATGCATTCGAAGTTAAGGCCTAAGTCAGCAACGATTGAATCTGGTAAAAGTGAAACAAGGTATGAATAACGCGAAATTCGGGCATCAAAGCCGGGGAAAGCGCGAACACTTGTCGTTGCTCCACCGACCTCTTCGTTGGCCTCCACGACGCGGACCTTCTTGCCTGCCCGTGCCAGATATGCCGCAGCCACTAAGCCGTTGTGGCCACCGCCAATAATGATTACATCACACGGTTCGTCTTTCATTTAAGCGTGGAAACGATCCGTTTCATTGCCTCAGTAATTATCTCTGGACTAGTTGCAAAGTTTAATCGCACATATTGCGTGCATTGTTGGCCATATAACGAACCTGGGTTGAGTGCGACTCTCCCCTTTTCAAGAAGCGCTTCGGCTGGGTTTTCGCCTAGATTCAAAGAGCTCATGTCCAGCCATGCAAGGTAGCCATTGTGCGGAATGTTGTACCTCACCGTTGGTAATTGTGCTTTCAATAAATTGTGAAGCAGGAATCGATTCTCATCGAGATTTTTTATTACTGCATCAAGCCATGGTCCACTATCAGCAAAGGCAGCTGCTGATGCATATGCTCCTAAAATTGATGCACGAAAATGTACAGCCTTAGGCATTTCATCTAATTTTTTATGGATTGCATCATTCTGGGAGACGATAATTGCGCACTTCAATCCGGCGAGATTCCATGCTTTAGTGGCTGAAGTGACTGCGACCCCAACCTCTCTGGCCGCATCACTCACGCTCAAGAACGGCGTGAACTCGTGAGGGGTGTAAGTCAAAGGCGAATGAATCTCATCGCTGATTACCAAAACACCATATTTCTTGGCCATATCTGCAATTCGAATGAGCTCATTTTTAGAGTAGATACGACCCAGCGGATTATGCGGAGAGCACAGCAGGTGCACTTTTAATCCGGAGGCATAAATTTTTTCAACTTCATCAAAATCTAAAATCCAAGGATTGGACTCCTCTGTCTCTAATCCGGTGCGTGTAAATGGAATATCAATCATCGTTAGACGAGTCTCATCTATCCAGTTGTAGAAGTTCTGATAAATGGGTGAGTTAACTAAAACGCTATCTCCAGGTTGCGTGAATACGCGCAAAGCTTCAACGACTCCAACCCCAACATCGGCGGCAATTCGAACTTGCGAGGTATCAACGTTCCAACTCCATCGCTCGCTCGCAAACTTCGCGAAGCCAGCACCGAGCTCTGGGATTAAACCCAAGTAACCTAGATCGGAACTATTAACCATTTCGAGTAATACTTTTCGGATTGGCTCAGCAACCGGGAAATCCATCTCAGCTACAGGCAGAGGAAGAACATCTGGATCGAAACCGCTCCACTTTTCCGAGTGATGTGTTGTGAGTTCGGCGAGGGAGAGAGCTCGTACGTTGATGTCAGTCACCTTCGAAGGCTACCTTGCGCGCCACAATAAAGACACTTATAACTTTTAAGCCTCTTCCGGGAGCAATCGCCGCGTGGTATTTCGAACAACGAGCGTTGTGGGCAAAACAATGGATGGAACTGGCACATTTGGTTTGCGCAGTCGCTCCATAATTGACCAGGCAGCCATTTCGCCCATCAAGGTAACGGGCTGTTCGATAGTTGTTAGTTCTGAGAACTCAGCCATCTCGTGCCCGTCAATTCCAATAATTGAAATATCATCGGGTGACTTCAGTCCGTGACGGCGAAGCGCCTGCAATGCACCCATCGCCATTTCATCTGATTCGCAGAAGATTGCCGTTGGTCTGTTGGGGCGCGCCAATAAATCATCCATTGCGCGCGCGGCCGTATGCATTGTGAAATCGCCATGCACTTCACGCGAAGGTAGCCACTCCAAATGATTTTCCGCTAATACCTGTAGGAATCCTTTTCGACGATCCTGCGGAACACTAAAATTAAATGGATCATCAGGCCGACCCGACATTAACCCAATTTTTTTATGCCCCTGATTAACTAGGTGCTGAGTTGCTGTGCGAGCCGCGGCAACATCATCGATTTTTATGCTTGCACATTCCGGATGAGCCATTCCCACCAAAGCAATTGGAATACCTAGCCCTAGAATAGAGTCGAACTCTTCGACGGTCGGAGGCAGTGAGATCACAATGAGGGCATCGACTCGACCTTTAAGAAGTTGATGTTGAAACAACCTCTCGCGGCCCTTCATTGCACTGAAGTTATAAATTAATAAATCTAACCCAGCCTCCCGAAGAGCTTGTTCTGCACCGCTAATAACCTGCGAGAAATACCAACGTGAAATATATGGGGCAACTACGCCAACGCTATTTGTTCGACCATTGGGTGTATCTGCTCGCGTTAATGGGTAATCAAGCTTCTTGGCTGCAGCCAAAATCTTTGTCCGCGTTGCCTCATTGACATGTTGTAGCCCGCGAAGGGCGCGTGAAACCGTTGCCGTCGAGACCCCAGCCTCGTCGGCGACCTCTTTGATGCCAGCCATCGGCCGCCCCTTTATCTGTAGATTCTGCAAAAAACCTGCAAAACCTCTGCAAGAAGTGTAAAAGTAGGGCATAACCCCCGCAAAAAGCAATGGGTTTTTTAGCTAAAGAGTAGATTTAGCCTCATGAACCAGCAAATCCAGACCCAGATTGATGTCTCACTCACCGAACGAGATCGAGTGAGCGCCCTATTTCGAATCATCCTCGTTGTGCCTATGGCTATATTTCTTACATCCTTTACGCCTCCAGATTTTAGTACAAATAACTCGGGCTACTTTGCAATCGGATTTTTAGTTCTTCCAGTTGCCCTCGCAATTATTTTCCGTCAAATTTATCCAAGTTACTTATTAGCATTTAACGAAGCTCTCCTTTCCTTGCAAACACGCGTTGATGCATATCTTTTGCTCCTTACCGATGAATATCCCTCCATTGAAGAAAATGACATTGTTAGCGTTACTTTTCCGCCAGTTGACGCTAAGGCGCTTAACCGCTGGTTACCTCTAGTGAAATGGTTGTTAGCCATTCCTCTGTATTTCGTGGGTGTTGTATACATAATTTATGCCGCCTTCTTAACGATATTTGCGTGGTTTAACGTTATTTTTACCGGTAACTATCCAGAAGCATGTGCCGAAGGTGTCGTTGGAACTATCGCTTACTGGAATCGAGTTGCAGGCTATGCCTTTCTTCTCGTGACTGATGAATATCCAGTTTTTTCATTGTAATTAATGGCGCTCCACTCCGCCCAAAAAATGCGGCGAATCGTCACAGAGGTCGGTGAGTTAGATAAAAAATTTGCTCCACTTATCGCGCGTAGACCACTATGCACAATAGGCAGAAAATTACCCACGGAGACGAATTTTGAATCACTAGTTAGTTCGGTAATCTCACAGCAACTCGCGACTAAAGCTGCCGACACTATCCATGGCCGATTGGTTCTGGCTTGCAAGGGTCAAGTCACTGCAAAGAAGTTAGCTGCTTTAGATGATGCGAAGTTGCGTGAAATAGGAGTTTCGGGGGCTAAATCACGCACTTTAAAAGGATTGTCGTTGGCCGTCCTAGATAAGACGATTCCAGTTGATCGCATCGACGAAATCCATGATGACCAAGAGATTTTTGAAGCGCTTACCTCGTTATGGGGAATCGGCCGGTGGACGGTAGAGATGTTTATGATGTTTCAATTGGGTCGACTAAATGTTTGGCCAACTGGCGATCTAGCAGTACGGCGGGGCTGGGATATTATTCATAAAAATAGCGAGGAAATTGGGGCTAAAGCTTTGGATTTAAAGGGCGAAAAGCTTCATCCTTATCGCAGTGTTGTAGCGTGGTATTGCTATCAAGCCGTACATGAATCACGTGGCTTGGATTACTAAATATCCTCAAGAATGAGCGCAACTGAATTTATGCACCAGCGCTCATCCGTTGGAACGTCATAGCCCTCGCCTTTAAATACATGGCCCAGGTGAGACCCACAAGCAGAGCAACGAACTTCAGTGCGAACTCGTGGAAAAAGTGATTTGTCTTCAATGAGTTCTACGGCATCGTCGGCAGTAGGAGCATAGAAAGATGGCCACCCACAACCAGAGTGAAACTTAGTCTCACTTTTGAAAAGAACGGCACTGCATGCTTTGCATTTATAGATTCCGATTTTGTCGGTATCGGTATATTCGCCAGTGAAGGGGCGTTCTGTGGCAGCATGTCGCAAAACATCGTATGACAGGGGATCTAATTTTGCGGCAAGCTCTGCCTCATTAATTTGAACCGGGTAGTTCTTTTCACTCATACCGATACTCCAGCACTTGGGTATTCAATGCCCGTTGTGGAGTGGCAGTCATAACCATTTGGATTCTTAGCTAAATATTTTTGGTGGTACTCCTCGGCAAGATGGTAAACAACGCCATCTGCACTAATAATCTCGGTTGCAATGTCATCGAAACCCTGTGCAGTCAGAACGCCTTGGTAGATATTGCGAGATGCAACTGCCGTGACATATTGAGCAGGAGTAGTCGTATAGATGGAGCTGCGATACTGAGTTCCAATATCTCCGCCCTGTCTATTTAAAGATGTTGGATCATGCATAACCCAGAACTCTTCTAGTAAACGTTGATAGGAAATTTTCGACTCATCAAATGTAACTTTGACCATTTCGGCATGACCAGTTCGGCCAGTGCACACGCTTTCATAGGTTGGTTGCGGGTCGGACCCACCCATATATCCGACTGACGTTTCAACAACGCCTTGCATCGACCAAAAACGACGTTCGGCTCCCCAGAAACAGCCAGTTGCAAAGTAGGCGATTGAACTCATAGCTCAATTCTTTCAGGTGCACGGTTAATTCGCACGCGCTGATAACCTTGCACCCGCATCACCTTATGAGCCCCCGTAGCTCAGGGGATAGAGCACCGCCCTCCGGAGGCGGGTGCACAGGTTCGAATCCTGTCGGGGGCACGCGCGATATAAATCACCTCGACTAGGTGAAATCCCTAGGCTTTCAACCTTGTTTATATCTCAATAAGGCGAGAGAATTGCCCTCTTGCGCGCCATCCGTGCGCGTATCACCAACGAAGTTTTCGATTTATTGGGCCTCGCCGAAATGGGGCTAAAGGAGGCACGCACATGGATTGGCGACATCAATCGGCCTGCCGGGATGAAGATCCAGAGCTGTTCTTCCCAGTTGGAAATACTGGTCCTGCAATTTCTCAAATCGAAGAGGCAAAAAAAGTCTGTAATCGTTGCATAGTTAAAGAGCCATGTCTTGCCTGGGCACTTGAGAGCGGACAGGATGCCGGAGTATGGGGCGGGCTATCTGAAGACGAGCGCCGCGCCCTAAAGCGCCGTGCTGCACGCAACCGTGCCCGACTTCAGGAACAGCAAAGCTCTTTCTAACTTAACGCCATAGGTTTTAGAGCGGAAAGCGCAAAGAGGCCGTAGTTCCCAAATCGTTAGAGGTTAATTTTAATACACCCTTTAATTCATTCTCGGTCAAAGTACGAACAATCTGTAACCCCAAATTAGATGACGTCGCTAAATCAAATTCGGTGGGTAGACCCACGCCATCATCGGTAATTGTCACGACGCACTCGTTGCTATAGCGCGCAAGTTCAATTGAAAGCGTTGATCCTTCTTCAGCTAGCCCGTGCTCAAGGGCATTATGAATTAACTCAGTGACAACGAGCGAGAGCGGTGTAGCGAGTCGAGATTCAAGCGAACCGAGTTCGCCCTTTCGCTTTATTTTTAACTCGCCCATTCGCGGACTGAGTTCTAAAGCGTGGGTGATCAAAGAGGATAATACGTTATCGAAAGTTACATCCGTATCACTCGTGCTAGATAAAGTCTCGTGAACTAGCGCGATAGATGCAATTCTGCGTACCGCCTCATTGAGCGCAGAAGCTGCGCCAGGATCTTCAATCCGCCTCGCTTGCAAACGCAATAATGCAGAGACAGTCTGTAAATTATTCTTCACACGGTGGTGAATTTCGCGAATTGTTGCATCTTTTGTTACCAGCTCACGATCTCGGCGGCGCAGTTCCGTCACATTTTGCAACAAGACAATTGCACCAATGCGATCTAAACCGGCAAGAATTGGGAGTACCAACAGGTCGATAGTTGCACCTTGATTATCAATTTCAACCCGGCGCAGAACTTTTCCATTCAATCTCGTTTTAATACCCTCTTCATGGGCATCCGGGGAGTTTTTAATAACAGCTTCTGCAATATCGCCTAGCTTGTGATTCTCAATCTCACTCTTCCAGCCCATCCGACTAAAAGCCGACCGAGCATTTGGACTTGCAAAGGAGATAACCCCATTCACATCCAAGCGAATTAATCCATCTCCTACACGCGGAACTGGCTCAAAAAGTGAACCCGAATTTTTATATGGAAAGGAACCCTCTGCGACCATTCGATACAGTGCGTGCGCAATTTGACGATAGTTAAGCTCAAGGGCACCAGGTGAGCGCATTAACTCGGAGTTGCGATGGCGAGAAATTACAGCGAAGACCGTTCCATCGAGAGAGACTGGAATCGTCTCCTCCTTAATCATTAATTCACCAATCATTTCGGGCTCGCCATCGCGCACAATCTCACCACTGGAGAGCGCTTCATCGATTCGGTTTCTACTGCCCCACATAATTTCGTTACCAATAACATCATCGGAGAAAACAGTTGCTGCAGTTGTTGGACGAATATGTGCAACTGCAACATGGCCAGTGGGCCACAACTTCACATCTTTTCTAATCGGCACCCAAAGAATCAAATCGGCAAATGAAAGATCTGCGAGTAACTGCCAGTCGGCGACTAGTTCGCGCAATCGATGAGCTTGGTCGAGTGTTACCGAACTTCGACCATGAATCAGCGTTTCAAATTGTGGCACGCTAAATCCAATTTACTAACTCTGGGGCAATCTCTTGCGTCGCAAACCACACTAACTCGTCATCATCAGGATAGATCAACAGAGCACACTGAACTTGGCTCCATGTTAAAGGTGCAATGAGGTTTAGCACGTTCTCGACACTGTGGCCGCACTGTGAATCCTCGAGTTCGATTGCTAAAACCAAACCGGGGGCCGTCATTGAACTCCGAAGTTCTAGGGCTTTTTCACCGGCACTAACGGATAGTAGGTATTCAATCTCTTCCTCATCGCAATCTAGATTCTCATTGATGTAGAAATCAGTCGCTGCAAAAACCTCTTTTGCTTGAAGGCTCTGGCTAGTTAGGAAGCTCGATAAGTCAGCATGACTAATGGGGAGATAAGCGCGCATGCTCCAATAGTATTAGAAGTCAGCGCTCAATCTCGCTGGCAATCTTTGCTATCGCTTTGCGCAGGCCAGAGCGCTCATTGACCTCTATTAGCGTGGATTTTTCGTGCTCGGCTGTGCTTACTGCTCGCAAATCACGTGCAATAACACGCACACTCAAAGGTCGAAGTGGCGTTGTTATAGCTAAAAATTTTGCCTCTTCTTCCCCACCTTTGCGACCTTGAGAGCGCATATTCAAAGTAAAACTCAAAGCACTCCGGATTGAAGTCTTTTCGATCAATTGACTTACCTGTTCCAGGCGATGCATGCCGAGCAGATCTGGGCGTGCAACAACCATTAGTTCATCTCCGTGGTCGCAACACCATGTTGTCATCGTTGATGTCCAACGCCGATCGGTTAATCGATTTGATAATCCAGATATTGAACCTAAATCGATAATAATGCAATCGAAGGATTTACTTGCCTGCTCCATCAATGAATCGACCGACATCGCCTGCTCTTGAATAATCTCTGTAATTGAAAGTGAAGGCGCAATCGTGCGCCATCCGGTCTCACTATTCACATTGCGGATAGATAGAAGGGCTGCAATTGAAGGAGCTCGAAAGTTTGCATCAATGAGCAGCGTCGATTTTTCAAGAACGCTCAACTCCATAGCGATGTTTATTGCAAGAGTCGTACATCCCGTGTTGCTCCCCGCCGAACCGATTGCCAGAACGCGCGCACGCCGTGTCTGTCGTGGGGTTTGAGCACTTTGGCGCACCATGGGGGCTCGTACAAAACCACGAACCAGGCTAATGAGATCGGTCGCACTCGCTGGTACCGGATGTAGTTCACCTAGCTCACTCTCACGTGCTGCCCCATCGGAAAATCCAACAAGCTGCTTCACTCGGAGCGTTAATTCAAGTACATGTTCTTTAGTTATCCCCGGTAAATCTGGTGCAAATATCAGAATGGCTCCACGAGCAATCTCAGGGTTGGCCTTTACGTAGCTCTCAAGGCACTCTAAATCAATAGCTCGAAAAACAACGCTCCAACCTTGCGCAAAGAGAGTGCCCGCAATAAAACTCTCGGTTTCGGCGTTTGCAATGGCAGTTATAACGGTGGGTAGCTCGAGGTCAGACATGAGAGCGGACCAAAACCAATCGGCCGTGAGTTGTGGCAGTTAGCAGTCGTAATACTTGCGTCTTTTCTACTGCAACAGTAATAGCGGCGTCAGTTCCAAAGTTCTTACTTTTTTGGTCAAAACTCACAAGTGTTACTCCCCCAAGAATTAATACTGGGGTAGTTGGTGCCTCTCCATTTTGACTGTCAACGACCCAATAGATATCAACTCCATCACCGATTTGTAGGCCCGCGGCGAGATCAACCGAACGGATACTGACTGGAACCGCGCTCGATGTCAAAGTACTGCTACTTGAATTCACGCTCTGATTAGTGATTATCTGTCCCGGAACCATCTTAGTTATCACCGTTAATCCAAGGGGATCATCTGTGGCAGCAACATAGAGGGACGCACTTGAATCCAAATCGAAGTGGTGGAGTTGAACATCGCCAGTTGCGATTTGGTGGCCTGGGGCCATATCGATAGTTGCGACCCAGAAATCACTACCGCGATGTGAAAAAGTTGCGAGTAAGAAAGCAGAGATAAATGATGCAACGATTAAAGTAATAGCTAGGGGTGTTCGTGAGTGCGATAGAGCTTTTTTGTATGCCATGGCGCTAACTCAATGTGATTAGAGCGGAATCGATTGAGCTTTGTCCACACTCATCAATTCGTATGAGCCCGAACCACCTTCTTGGTTGAGGTGTTCTCTTCATCGGTCCATAAATATAGTTCTATGACTACAAACCTAACCTACGATGAGTTCCCACTATTTAATTCAATTTCAATTTCCCAGATTTCAAGTGACGAAAATGAGGACTGGCTACATCCAGTCCTTGAAATATTTCGACCAAGACCAATAATTATCGCCGAAAAAAAGAGCAAGCTATACCTAGTACCAACGGTCTTTGATGATGAGTTTGATCCAGATTTCGCGCCAGAACCCACGTCGGCCGAAGAGCTTCCAGAGCTCAACGAGTGGTGCGCTAACTTTGCCCGAAATGTATTAGAGATTCTTGCCGGACGAAGGCAACCAACCCAGTTGATTAAGCAGTTTCACCATCGAATTTTTAAAGAGCTTCTTAAGAAATCAGGAAGTGAAAAGGAGGTTGGCAAAATTCGCAAACTTCATGTCAGCCAACCTTTGGATGGAATCTGCGAAACAACAGTCACTGTGCGATTTGGTCATCGCCTTCGTGCTCTCGTCTTTAGGTTCGAAGGCGTCGACGGCCGCTGGCTGTGTACTGCCCTAACGTTGCTTTAAGCCGCGCCGTGACAACGTTTATATTTTTTACCTGAACCACATGGGCACGGTGCATTTCGCGAAACCTCACCAGTCGTTTTAACACCTGACTCATCGGGAGACGTGTACTGCAAGCCCGTTGGCAGAGGTTTAGCCTCGAGTCCAGCACCAGTGACTTCATGGCTTGTGCTCTCGACAGTGATCTCAATATTAAATAGGAAACCAGCGATCTCTTCTTTGATTGCATCCATCATCGCTGAAAAGAGTTCGTAACCTTCGCGCTGGTATTCAACAAGTGGATCTCGCTGAGCCATTGCACGTAGCCCAATGCCCTCTTGTAAATAATCCATCTCATAAAGGTGCTCGCGCCACTTGCGATCAAGAACCGATAATAAAACCTTGCGCTCAAGCTCACGCATTACTTCAGAGGTCAAGCTCTCTTCACGGACGGCATAGGCTTTTTCGCAATCCTCAATAACACGGGCAGTGATGTAATCGGCATCGAGGGCACCGCGTGAACCAGCCGCTGATACTAATTCGTCGATGGTGAATGAGATTGGGTATATCGTTTTAAGCGCGTTCCAAAGAGTCTCTAAATCCCAATCTTCGGCATAGCCATTTGACGTTGCAATTCGAACATATGCGCTCAAAGTTTCTCGAACAAATTCGGCCACCTGATCTTTAATATCTTCGCCCTCAAGAACCATTCTGCGTTCACCATAAATTACTTGGCGTTGACGATTCATGACGTCGTCATACTTCAAAACATTCTTACGCATTTCGAAGTTTTGTGCCTCAACTTGAGTTTGAGCTGAACGAATTGCATTACTGACCATTTTGGATTCAATGGGCGCATCTTCGGGGATACCGGCTGCCGTCAAGAAACGTTCAACCATGCCAGAATTAAATCGGCGCATAAGCTCATCTTGAAGTGAAAGATAGAAACGTGACTCACCAGGATCGCCTTGTCGACCAGATCGACCACGCAACTGATTATCAATTCGTCGAGACTCATGTCGTTCAGTACCTAAGACATAAAGACCGCCCAGAGCAATAACCTCTTCGTGTCCCTTAACAACTGCAGCTTTCTGCCGAGCAATTTCAGCCGGCCAAGCCGCTTCGTACTCTTCGGCATTATCAACTGGAGAAATTCCACGGCGTTGAAGTTCGAAGTCGGCCATGAACTCTGGATTTCCACCAAGCATGATGTCAGTACCGCGACCTGCCATGTTAGTTGCAACCGTCACTGCGCCTAATACTCCAGCACGGGCAATGATCGCGGCTTCGCGTTCGTGGTGTTTAGCATTGAGAACTTCATGCGGAACGCCTGATTTGCGCAAGAAAGCAGAGAGCTCTTCAGATTTTTCAACACTCACTGTTCCAACTAGAACCGGCTGGCCTTTGCGATGCTTGTCGGCAATGTCGGCAGTTACTGCGGCAAATTTTCCTTCTTCTGACTTGTAGACCAAGTCAGGTTGATCGATGCGGACCATCTCACGGTTAGTAGGAATTGGAACCACGCCGAGTTTGTAGATCTGATAAAACTCAGAGGCCTCTGTCATGGCCGTACCGGTCATGCCCGCTAATTTGGAGTAAAGGCGGAAATAGTTCTGCAATGTGATGGTCGCAAGCGTTTGGTTTTCATCTTTAATTTCAATGCGCTCTTTAGCTTCAAGGGCTTGGTGTAGTCCCTCGCTATAACGGCGCCCAGCCAACATACGACCAGTGTGCTCATCGACAATGAGAAGCTCACCATTCATTACAACATAATCTTTATCGCGCTTAAATAACTCCTTTGCGCGGACGGCATTATTGAGATACCCAATCATTGGAGTATTGGCCGCTTCGTAAAGGTTGCCAATTTGCAGCATCTCTTCAACCTTTGTGACACCCTCTTCTAAGATTGCGACGGTCTTCTTTTTCTCATCGACTTCATAGTGAACGTCACGCTGTAACTTACCGACGTGATTTGCAAATTCGACATACCATTTCGTTGCCTTATCGGCAGGACCACTAATAATCAATGGTGTACGTGCTTCATCGATAAGAATTGAGTCGACTTCATCGACAACGGCAAAGAAGTGATCTCGTTGAACACAATCTTCGAGCGACCAAGCCATGTTGTCGCGAAGATAATCGAAACCAAACTCATTATTAGTTCCATACGTAATATCGGCTAAATAAGCTTCGCGACGTTCGGCGGGCGACATATTGGCAAGAATTACATCTACTTTTAAACCTAAGAAACGGTGGATACGACCCATCCACTCACTGTCGCGCTCTGCTAAATAATCATTTGTAGTTACAACATGGACGCCGCGTCCAGCCAAAGCATTTAAATATGAGGGAAGCGTAGAAACTAAAGTCTTTCCTTCACCGGTACGCATTTCAGCGATATTGCCACGGTGTAGAGCGGCTCCACCCATAATTTGAACGTCATAGTGGCGCTGACCTAAAGTTCGCTTTGCCGCCTCACGGACAACGGCGAAAGCCTCTGGCATTAACTCATCGAGAGTTTCGCCATTTGAATACCTTTCCTGGAAAAGCGTTGTCTGCCCACGCAGTTCTACATCTGAAAGTGCGCTTATCCGAGGCTCATGTCCATTGACGATTTCGACAACCTTGCCGAGTTCGCGAAGTAGGCGACCTTCACCGGCTCGCATAAGTCTGTCAAAAAACGCTGGCATCGCCGGACCTCTCGCACTTCATCGCTTGAATCAACCCTCCTATCGTAGAGGTTGGGCCACACAAGCGGTAACTGAGGCAAGCACGTGAAAACCCTGGGATTTAAGGACCCTAGCGGCCTCGCCTAAGGTCGCACCAGTTGTGACGACATCGTCGATAAGAATCAGATCTCCTCGTGGAAATACACCCCTCTTGAGACCAAAGGCACCATGCAGATTGTGCGAACGTGCTGTGGCATGCAAACCACTCTGATCACGTACTTTTCTTATCACCTCAAGGCAGTCAGATTGTGGCAACCCCATAATTTTTGCAACTGTTTCCGTAATTTCTACAATGAAACTGCGTCCCCGACGACGAAGTGCGGCATTAGAAGATGGGATTGGAACGAGCCGAATATTATGGCGGTCAAATTGCCCTTGTGATAATACGTGCACTAAAGAATCGATAATCAAAATATCGGCGCCTTTTAAGCCCTGTTCTTTAGCGGCTAAAAGGATTCGGCTTGCAGTTTTTGAATAAATTACAGCTGAATGTATGCGCAGTTTTGAAATATGGCTTAAATAATAGTGAGGGCTCCATTCCTGGCGGCATGTGGAGCATATAGATATGCCGACTGCATTACATCCGAAACAACGAGTTGGGAAAAGGAGTTGGCTTACTTCTTCATAGAGCGCCATCTCCCGATGATAATTGGCAGGCTTTGCGAATCAATTCAGTTGTGGAAATCAATCATGAAAATCATCGGGCACTAATTTAATCAATCGTGCAGCAATTGCTTCGCCAGCTTGTCGTGGGAGAGTCACTACAAAGTGTGCTCCTTTGCCAGGTCGTCCCCATGCCTCTAGTTCGCCATTATGCAACCGTGCATCTTCAAGTGCGATTGATAGCCCAAGGCCAGTTCCGCCTCGAGTACGCGCACGCGACGGATCTGCTCGCCAAAATCGGTCAAAGACGCGAATTAAGGCCGACTCTTCAATGCCCACTCCAAAGTCGCGAACACCGATTGCTACATCTTCATTGCTGGCAACAATTGTAATTGCTATCGGTTTTCCATCTGCATGGTCTATGGCATTCGAAAATAGATTTCTTAATATGCGCTCAACGCGGCGGATGTCGGCCCTTATTTGTATGGACTCTGAAATGGAATAAACGCGAAGTTCGGTAGATCGCTCCATGGCTACAAGGTTTAGATCCTCGGCACACCGTTTTGCTAGAACAACGAAATCGAAGTCAATCGCTTCAATCTCTGCAACCTCGGCATCAAAGCGACTAATTTCAAGTAAATCTTCGAGCAAGCGCTCGAAACGATCGAGTTGAGCGACCATAAGTTCGGCGCTTCTGCCCACAACGGGATCAAAGCCCTCGCGGGCAGAGTTGATGACTTCAGATGCCATGCGCAAGGTGGTTAATGGGGTGCGCAGTTCATGAGAGACGTCAGAAACAAAGCGTTGCTGAACTCGAGAGAGATTTTCCAGTCGTGCAATCTGTTTTTCAAGTGACTCTGCCATCTCATTAAATGACTGGCCAAGGGTTGAAATTTCATCTTGCGAATGCACGTCCATGCGCTGAGTGAAATCACCAGCCGTAAATTTCAATGCAATGTTTGCGGCCTGACGCACTGGGCGCACTACCTGTCGAACCACTAGCCACGTGATTAATCCAATCATCAGAATCAGAAAAAGTCCGGTGAGGAAAAGATAGCTTTGGATTAGATTTAGTGTCGCATTTTGATTTGCAAGTGAAAAAAGCATATACATTTCATATTTGCCTGCATTAGGAATATCGACTTTGTCGCCGATTGCTAATCCAGGAACTTGTTGACCGCCAACATATTTAATACTTACATAGTGCCACGCTAAATCGCTCGACTTTCTTACTGCTTTGCCTAGCGAGGCAGGTATTGAGCTTGGATCCACTAAGTTCGATGTTATTTCATAGTTCAATTTCTTAGTATTCCCGGGGCTTTTAAGAAAAATAACTTCCCGGGTGCTCTCATTAATCGTTAGTGAAGTTGCCGAAGAAATTACATCATTTACGACTTTTCTGACGGCCGCATCCTTTTCGCCTTGAGCCAAAATTAGCCGGTACTGGGCGCTAAAAATTGTGGAGCGGGCCTCGATAATCGCCGAATCAAGATTAACCTTTTTAATTCCATTAGCCAGCTGTGAATTAAGGGCAGATCCAGCGACATAGATCACTGCAAGAGAAAGTACTACTGTAGAAACAATAACTTTAAGTGCAAGGGACTTTCGAAATACAGATATGAATCGGTTCATTGCTACGAACCGCCCAAAACTCCAGCTTTATAGCCAACACCACGGACAGTAACCACAATTTCAGGTCGCTCTGCATCATGTTCGATTTTGGCACGAAGTCTTTGAACGTGAACATTGACTAGACGAGTATCGGTGGAGTGTCGATAACCCCACACGTCACTCAAAAGCGCATCTCTGGAGAATACTTTGCCGGGCTCTTTTGCAAGTGCTACCAGCAAATCGAATTCAAGACGCGTGAGGGTAATCTGCTTGCCAGCACGTAGCACTTGGTGAGCTGCAACGTCGATAGCTAAATCACCGATGGTCAGTAACCCTGAAATATCGGTATTAGTACGTCTTAATCTCGTCCGAATTCTTGCAACAAGTTCGGATGGGTGCTTGAAGGGTTTGACCATGTAATCATCGGCTCCGGCTTCCAGGCCCCGAACAACATCATATGAATCACCTTTTGCACTGAGCATAATGATAGGAACCATTGATTCGGCTCGGATTAATTTACAGACCTCAATTCCATCAAGGCCTGGCAACATAACATCGAGCAGAACTAAATCCGGTGGATTGTTCCGAAAAACATCTAGAACTTCATCGCCTCGACTTACGAGATCAACGTCAATTCCTGCTCCGGTTAAAACAATCCCAAGCATTTCAGAAAGGTCTTGGTCGTCATCGACGACCATAACCAAAGTCATTAGCTACCGTGCTCCCAAGAGTTCAAGTACATATCTTGCGCAGGAGTAAGAACGTCAATACGTCCTCCCATGCTGATGAGCTTGAGGCTTGCAACTTCCTTATCAATATATGTAGGAACATCGTGCACGCCTGGCTTTAAGTTCTTAGCCTCTTTAACTAAGTACTCAGCGGTCAGAGCTTGATCCGAGAATGACATATCCATAACCGATGCTGGGTGGCCTTCTGCAGCACCTAAGTTAACTAGGCGACCCTCAGCAAGAAGCAGTAGGCGGCGTCCGTCAGCTAAAACGTACTCATCGGTTTGGTGACGCATTTTGGCGTTTTTAACTGTGGAGTTTTGCTCTAGCCATGCGACATCGATTTCAATATCGAAGTGTCCGGAGTTGGCCATGATTGCGCCATCCTTCATCACTTGGAAATGCTCTTCACGCAAAACATCGCGGTTACCAGTAACGGTAATAAATACATCTCCGACCTTTGCCGCATCGATCATCGGCATAACTCTAAATCCTTGCATCATTGCATCGAGTGCCTTAGTTGGATCGATCTCTGTCACTACGACATCAGCGCCCATTCCCTTAGCGCGCTCGGCTACACCCTTACCGCAGTAACCAAAGCCAGCTACAACCAAGATTCGTCCCGCAAGTAGGAAGTTAGTTGAGCGAAATACAGCATCAAGAGTTGACTGACCGGTGCCATAGCGATTATCAAACATATGCTTTGTATCGGTGTCATTGACGGCAATCATTGGGAATTGAAGTGCGCCATCTTTCGCCATCTGGTTAAGACGAATGACTCCAGTTGTTGTCTCTTCGCAACCACCAGCAATATTTGGAATTAACTCTTTACGTGTTGTGTGAAGGGTATTGACGAGGTCGCAACCATCGTCGAAAACTTGGTGTGGTGCGATATCAAGGGCTGCATTGATGTGAACGTAGTATCCATCGCGATCGATGGCGTTGCGCGCAAAAACGCTAATGCCATATTCGTGGACAAGGGCCGCTGCAGTGTCATCTTGAGTTGATAATGGATTTGATGCACAAAGAGCGATATCGGCTCCGCCGGCTTTCAAAACTCGCATGAGGTTTGCAGTCTCAGTTGTAACGTGCATGCACGCTGCAATTCGAACGCCAGCAAATGGCTGTGACTTCTCAAATCGCTCGCGGATCTGAGCAAGAACAGGCATGTTGCGCTCTGCCCACTCGATGCGCTTGCGACCTTGGGATGCAAGAGATGCATCGGCGATGTCATGGCGTGGAAGAGTTGCTGTAACTGGTGAATTCACGAAAAGCTCCTTTATGGACGAGTCTGTAGGACCTTAGGTTACAGGCAAGGGGGCTAAAGGGAGCACTAGAGGCGCAAGGCTAGCCACGAATGAGCGAGAGAACTTCATCACGTAGCTTGGCCATCGCCGCGGCAGTCTTAGCTTCAACGTTAAGGCGCAGCAAGGGTTCGGTATTAGATGGCCTCAAGTTGAACCACCATGTATTGCCGATCACGCTCAAGCCATCAAGGTGATCAATTTCAACTCCAGCTCTGCCGGCAAAACTTTCTTCAACATGGTTTAAGGCCGACTCGGCATCCTTGACGGTGGAATTTATCTCTCCGCTAGATACGTAGCGTTGATACGGTGCCATGATTTTAGAGATCGATTTTTTAGTCTCACCTAACGCGGCGATGGCGTGAAGGGCGGCAAGGGCGCCGGAGTCGGCACGCCAGAACTCTTTAAAGTAAAAGTGGCCCGAATGTTCTCCCCCGAAAATGGCTCCGCTTTCGGCCATCATCGCCTTTATATAGGAGTGTCCAACTCGACTTCGTAGGCCAACTCCTCCATTTTCTTCAATAACTTCAAGGACTGAACGGGATGAAATTAAATTATAAATTATCGTTGCGCCCGGATGTCTAATAAGTTCGCGTTGGGAAATCAAAGCCGTTAAATCTGATGGATTAATTGCTGCCCCGTTTTCATCAACTAAAAAACATCGGTCGGCATCGCCATCAAAAGCTAAACCTAAATCTGCTTTGTGCTTCTTGACCGCCTTTTGTAAGTCTCGAAGATTAGCCGGGTCAATGGGATTAGCTTCGTGGTTGGGAAAACTGCCATCTAACTCAAAATACATTGGAATCAGCGTGCAGTTAAGTCGAGCAAAAATCGCTGGCGCCGTATGGCCAGCCATTCCATTGCCCGCATCAACAACAATAGTCAACGGGCGGATTGAATCTAAGTTTACGAGAGAGAGTAAGTGGTCTACATATTCGTCAAGCATGTCGCGCTCTGTTTCAACGCCAACTGATCGAATTTCAATTGGTGAACCTTGGCGGACAAAACTTTCAATTCTCTGCAGACCAGACTCTTTTCCTATTGGGCGGGCACTGCTAAAACATAGTTTTATTCCATTGTAGGCCGCTGGATTGTGGCTTGCGGTAAACATTGCACCCGGTAATCCAAGTTTTCCAGATGCGAAATACATCATGTCTGTTGATGCTAAGCCGATTCGAATTACATCAAGACCCGTAGACGTAACCCCGGCAGAGAATGCATCGGCCAATGCTGGCGATGATGGGCGCATATCTTGGGCGATAACAACCGTGGCGGGCTCGCGTTCTTGCTGCAAGAATCGCGCAAAAGCTAAGCCCGTTGCAAAAGTAAAATCTGGCGTTATTTCAGATTCAACTAGGCCACGAATATCGTAGGCCTTAAATACATCCGGTATTTGTTTCATAGTGACCGTCTTATTTTGGAACGGCGCGAAGGTGGCCTCTGCGACCAATCTGTGTTTGTGAACTCTCGCGCTTCGTATTTTCATCTGAATTAACAATTGGCATAGCCACTTCGCGGACTGCGTCGGCTATAGCCATCAGGTCATCATCGGAAGGTCCATGCTCTTCGCCACTAAGCTCTTGTTTAATTACGCTCCATCCATGCGGAACTTTTAAACGCTCACCATGTACGGCACAAAGATCATAGGCATGAGGTTCATTAAAAGTTGCAAGGGGACCAACTACTGCCATTGACTCGGCATAAATGTAGGTCAGAGTCATCGTCGCTGCAGATCGGCAACCAACGCGAGAACAGCCGCGTCCTAACTTTGCCTGTGAACTCATATAAGTAACTTTAGTGGGGAGCCGCTAGTTTTTTTGGGATTGTCATGGATTTAAAACACGGATGTTTGAACGGGGTACTTCAACTCTCGTGAGCAGACTTCCGGGAGCAATTGGAATATACCCGTAGCCATTACCATCGCTGGTTAGAGCTCCCGCATAGGTATCTATACTGGACTTAATAATCCTGATAGTTCGCGCGCCATTTGGAACGTGCCAGGCGGTCACGTCAACGCCTTTTACGATGACTCGCGACTTTTTACTATTGAAGAATGTGACCTCGATTTGAACTGAAATTGCCGGTGAAGTGAAGACGATGGCAGGGGTTAAGCCGGAGATGGCCATTGTCATCGGTGCCAGAGCAGGGGTTGGGGTACTCCACACTAAGTCTTTTCCGGTTTTTGTGCTCACTACTGAGGAAATTGCTGCAACTACTGGTTCGTCTGAAGTAATTCGAACGGCAAATGCGCTGGCAGCTACGATCGGCGATAACGCAAGTTCAGTTACTACCCCTGGCGCGAGATTCTGAGAATCAAATCCAACTGGAATAAAGTTTCCATCCGTCGATTGAAGTTCAAGCGTAAAGTTTGCCTTTATAGACGATGTATTCATAATGCGCACAATGTGACGAGTGGCAATCTTTTGACTCTTATTTACTTTTTGATTTGGAACGGCAGGAATAACTAAAGTAGTGGAGGGTGCGGAAACCGAATTTACAAAATCCCCGCCCATGCTTGTTAGACCCGTGCCTCTTTCATCAATCATAAATGCATTTATTCGCCCTGAACGTGGGATCACGTGCACCGTCAAAATCTTATTTCCTGTGGCTAGCGCATCCAAAGCAAATGCAGAATTACTCTTTGCTTTAATGGCTAGGGAGGTTAATTTCTGTTTACCTTTTTCAGAAAATACTTGAACATCAACGATGGCATCACTCAGACCACTATTAGTAACTATGAGGTGCCCTCTGGAGGTGACATCAGAGCTTCCACCAACAAACCACTGGGATGACGTCGGTCCTGAACAGATAGTCCCACCTGCCCACTTACCAGCACGAGTTTGCCAGATAATAGGCGTTACTCCGTTTGCCGAGACTATAAGTGCATCTTTATTAATTACGTAGCGATAGCTCTTAAAAACGTTGGTCTTAGCGCTGCGATTGGCAAGTGACTGGAAAGTTGTTTTGGGAGTTGAAATTTGAGACGTAAGTCCGCTCAGCGTCGGCGGACAAACCACAGCTGGATAACTCTCTGAATAAAGCGAACCGCTGGTACTTTGATTCAATAACGATGCGCACATAAATGAAAGTGCCAGTGTGATGAGCGCTGCAGCTGTGCGTTTCATGCTAACTCCTCATTGGAGATTTCACGCTTTCTGCGTCCAGCTGGGGCGGCAAAAATAATCAGTACGACCCAGGCAATGGTTTCAAAAGAGATCCAGGCTCGCCGTGTAGTGCCATCATGGAGGATGGAAATATCACCCGCCTGTGTCACGATAAATATTGGCAGACCCTGTTCATTTTTTTGCCGCTCTAAGCGAACGCCATTTTCTATGATTTGCCATGAACGATCAAAATTCTCGGTTAATAATATCTTTCCAGGACCAGTGACGCTGGTCTGAGAACTTAGATCGCTAATTTTGAGATTTTTTCGTACCCCATCTGCGCCAACAAAAATGAGTCGCCCGGTTACCCCAGTTACTCGCCAGACAACTCCTGAAGTTGTTGCCGACGTACGACTGAATCCACCAAGGCCATCGATCGTTCGAATAATATTAAGATCGATGGGTGCTTTCGCAAAAATGTACTTAACCCCGAAATCTGCAAAAGTTTTACTACTTGATATTCCAGAGCCGTCAATAAGACCTTGAGTAGCTGTCACAATCTGCATAGTCTGTTTCGGTGCAACATCGGGTTCGCCCAGAGTGATATCCCTACCGCGAGAAATGTAGTACTGAACATTCTTTGTTCCGTTCCCACCAACTTCGCGCAACACAAGTACCTTCGTGTCCTTCTCAACACTTAAGAATGCCGGCATAACTGTAGGCAAATTGCTCTGAACTGGTGAGGTTGCGCCTACGGAAATCGACCACCCAAGGGTGAGCAAGGAATATAAAGCCGTGAAAAGTAATAAGAGCGCGGCAAAAATATGCCGGAAATGGATATTGCTTGAAACTAAAACAGATCGCAATCGATCGAGTATGACAACGGCAGCAGCGATTGCTGCAATCGTTGCAGCAACTAAAAATGTGCCTGCCCAGACTTTGATAGGAGCGCTTTCTCCATGCGCAGATGTAGAAAGGGATGAGAAGAGAACGGAAGCAGATAAGAAGCCAGTTCCGTATAGTGCAAAAATTCTCGCTTTGCTTGATGAAAAGAGCGCGAAGATAAGAATCGGAAGCAATGGACTCATAAGCCACCACGGAAGTGCGCCAACACCACCTGGGTTGCCGAATAATACGAGGGTGGCATTGCCACCGGCTATCGGTAGTCCGGGCTCACTTAAAAATCGTGAGGGTGTAAGAATCGCCTCGAGAGAGTAAGGCGCAGTCAGAATAATAGGTGCAATCAGCAGCACTAAACGTTTAGAAATGCGATCGCGAAAGAGTGACGTATTTTTATCGCGTACAAAATCTTGGTAGTCCCCAAAAGCGCTCATAGCAACTAGCCCGATTAGGATTATGAAAATTGTAAGCGCAAATGAATAAAGTACTCCAAGCGCGAGTGAAAAAGTAGAAATCTGACGCCAAGAATGTAATTCTATCTTTTTCCAGTTAAGTAAGTACACCGGAATTAAAGGCATAATAATGAGCGCAGCTACTGTTGCAATTCGTCCAGAGTTGATTGCTGCAATTGCAACGGGTGAAATAGCATAAATAAAACTCGATGGAACAATTATAAAAGCGTTGCTACTGAGTTTTCTAAAAAAGCGTAGAGATGACCACATCATCAGAATTGGTGCACATAAGAAGAATAGCGTCAGTAAAAGTTGGGCTTTGCCAAAAAATAGGCTGGCGCCAATTGCCAGAATTGCCATCCAAGGCGGGGAAGCAAAGGAACTTCCCATTCCAACTTGGTGCCATGACTGAAAATACATCCGCCATAAATCTCTTGCACCACTCGGCGAAGGTGGCAACGCTCCACCTACGAGAGAGCCAAGTCGATTACGTGAAGCGATAAAGGTAATTAGCGCTAATAGCAAGAAGCCTGCTACCTCAGGTTTGCGAAATACATTAAACCAATGCGCGCCTTTAGTTGGCACAAGCAAATCTTCATCTTCAACTGAATCGAGAATAGAGTTCGAAACGCTAGGCGGATCTGGCATTAGTCGCGAGCGCAAAGAATTAAGTAAATTCGATGTTGCAAGGCGCCACTGTGACCAGCGCGGAGGAATATATGCTGCAACGATTCTTGAAGATACAAAGCGATGGGCTTTACGCGATCTACGTGCCTTAATAATGATGCCAGGCTTAATGATAAGAATTGCAATGGCAAGAATCTCATCACTTGCATAACCCGGAAGCTTTGCCAACAAGTAGCCAACGGCGCGCACCATAGCCGAAGCAAGGAGGCGTAGTGCCAGCCATGGGATTAACCACCATGAAGAGTTGGCTAGGAGAACATATGCAGCATTTCTACGATCGAGCAAAAGTGGGCGACCAAGAAGTGCGCCCTCAACATCGACTGTACGTCTCTCACTTGCCGATGCTTGTGCGTGAAAAACAACGGCATTGGTCGCCGCGATAATGGAGTGCCCCGCAACTCGTGCACGCCAACCAAAGTCAACGTCATCTCGAAAAAGCGGTAAATTTTTATCAAAGCCGCCAAGCTCTTCAAATATATCTCGTCGGATTAACGCACCGGCAGTGCTGACTGCAAGTACGTCATGGATTCCATCGTGTTGGCCTTGATCATATTCAAGTGGTTCTAAGCCGGTCCATCGCGCACCATTGCCAGCAATACTTATTCCCGCTTCAAGCAAGTGTGTGTGATCATGCCAACCAATAAGTTTTGGACCAACCATTGCAACTTGTGGCCGATCCTCAATGGCAGCTAGTAAAAATTCAAGCGCAGTTGGAGCTGGCGCGCAATCATCGTGGATTAACCAGATCCACTCATGTGCTTGTGCAGGTTTCAATGAATCAACTGCGACAGAGACTGCTTCACCGAAGCCGCACTCGCGCGCGGCATTGATAGTTGCAATTCGTGCAGATTTTAATAAGGCGCGTGATGAATCTTTAGAATCAGTATCGACTGCAACGATGAAGTCCACGGGCCGAGACTGCGAGTTAAGTGCTGCGACAGTTTCGGCTAACCACGCTTGACCATCGTGAGTAACAATAATCGCGCTAACGCGATAACGATCTATTGCCGCTGATGCAGCCATAGCTCAGACCTTAGAAAGGCTGCGAACTTACGCAGAGCGACGCTTTAAGCGACGACGCTCGCGCTCTGATAAACCGCCCCAAATTCCAAAGCGCTCGTCATGTGCCAATGCGTATTCCAAACACTCTGAACGGACATCACATGAAAGACAGACGCGCTTTGCTTCGCGGGTGGATCCACCCTTTTCAGGGAAGAAGGCCTCTGGATCGGTTTGAGCGCACAGTGATCGCTCTTGCCACGATAGTTCAAGATTCTCTCCGCTGGCCAGCGTTATTTTTGGGCCTGATGTGGGGATTGGGGAACTTACGGCTTCAGGTCGGATCGGCATACCGATTCTCCTTAATAGCTTTGAGTCTGATCCCTCTTGGAAAAGACTTACTTAAGAGTGAATTACACGCGTGTAAGTCACAATTGTCAAGTGGCTTGAGAGCCTTCATTCGCCTTTTTGAAGCAAAAGTTGGCCTAAATTGAGAGAATCTGATCCTTTGTGACAAAGGCGTGCGTAATTTGCGCATTTTTTTCGACGATCGCCCCTGATTCAACAAAGGAATCGATCACAATTGCTCCCGCATTAACAGTTGCTCCTTTATCGATAATTGAGCCAGAAATTTCTGCGCTAGCTCCGATAGTTGCCTGTCCCCCAATACTCGATCCACCAGAGATGATGGCAGTGGAATCAACAACTGCCTCCTCCATAATTAAAGCACCACCATCATGGCGTGCTACATGTGCCATCGAGAGTGCTGATGCATCGGCTACACCTAGTACTAAATCACGTGAGCCTTTTAATAATGCATCAGGAGTTCCAATATCCAACCAATAAGCGTTGTCGATAAAGCCAAATACTTTTGCATCCTTCGAAATAAGTTCGGGGAAAGTTTCGCGCTCGATGCTTATAACTGTATTTAACGAAATTGCTTTGATAACTGCAGGGTTAAATACATAACAGCCCGCATTAATCATATTAGTGACGGGGCTATCCATTTTTTCTAGAAATGCAGTCACGCGACCATTTGAATCAGTAGGCACGCAGCCATATGCCCGGGCATCTTCAACGGCCGTTAAATGTAGAGTGACATCAGCGTGATTGGCCTCATGTTGGCGAATCTGTTCCTTCAAATTATGCGAGCTTAAAACATCACCATTGAAAACTACTATAGATTCTTGGGTATCAAGCAATTGTGCGGCGTTAGCAATTGCTCCACCCGTACCTAAAGGTTTTTCTTCCACGGCATAAATCAATTTCATGCCCCATTTAGATCCATCACCAAAATATGGAGTAAAGAGTTCTGATAAATATGAAGTAGCTAGCACCACGGTTGTGATTCCAGCATTGCGTGCCATCGCTAATTGGTGTTCTGTTACTGGCAAACCAGCAATGGTTAACATAGGTTTCGGTGTGTGCTTAGTGAGAGGCATTAAACGCGTGCCAAAACCGCCAACGAGAAGAATCCCAACGGCCATTTCTTAAGCCTTCAAACGTGAAACCGCTGCGCTGATTTGCGCATCCGTGGCAGTTAAAGCGATTCGAATGTGGTGAGCACCAGCTGCGCCGTAGAAGCTGCCAGGTGTAGCCAAAATTCCACGTCGCGCTAACCATTCAACACTGCTCCATGCATCCTCTTGTCTTGAACACCATAAGTACAAGCCAGAGTTGCTGAACTCAATGGTGAAACCAACGGCCTCTAAAGCTGGGCGCATCGCTTCGCGCCTTGCGTTGTATCGTGAACGCTGTTCTGCAACGTGCAACTCATCGCCAAGTGCTGCCGTCATCGCTTTTTGAACAGGCAAGGGCACCATCATCCCGCTGTGCTTGTGGATCTCGCGGATACGCGAAATAAGTGCTGAATCGCCAACCATAAAGGCGGCACGATACCCAGCCATTGAGGAGCGCTTTGATAGCGAATGAACTGCGAGAATATTTTTATTGTCTCCGTCGGTTTGAGAGAGAACTGAAAAAGATTTCGCGGTGTGGTCGAAATCGATGTAGCACTCGTCGGATATAAGAATCGAATCGTGCGTTCGGGCCCAATTAATGCATGCTTGTATTTCCTCAACATTATGCACTCTACCCGTTGGATTTGAAGGCGTATTGAGCCACGCTAAATCTGCACTCGGCCATGTAGCGGCATGGATATCAACTGGGATTGATTCGGCACTAGCAAGCAATGCACCGACATGATAAGTCGGATATGCAATCTCTGGAATTAAAACTTTACGTGATTCAAGAATTGTTGGAAGCCAGGCAACTATTTCTTTAGATCCAATCAAGGGCAAAACGTCAAAATCGCCAGTTGCACCAAGTCGATCAATGGCCCACTTTTTTATGGCGGCGCGAAGTTCAGGAGTTCCAGCAGTTAGTGGATAGCGTGGAGAATCTGAAGCATCGCGTAGAGCGCTTTGAATAAACTCTGGCGTTGAATCAACTGGAGTCCCGATTGATAAATCTATAATCCCATCTGGATGAGCGCGCGCGATGTCGCCAAAAGATGTCAGAGCATCCCACGGAAAATCGGGGAGTTGCGCGCGCAAGAAGTTTTACTCGCTCTTTGGAGGAAGAGCTACTACTTGCGCGTGATCTGTATTAATAGGTCCCATCTTGGCGGCGCCTCCAGGAGAGCCAATTTCAATGAAAAACTCGGTATTTACTTTGCTGAACTCGCTCCACTGTGCTGGCACATCGTCCTCATAGTAAATCGCTTCAACGGGGCACACGGGCTCACATGCGCCGCAGTCTACGCACTCATCCGGTTGGATATAGAGCATTCGAGAACCCTCATATATACAGTCAACTGGGCACTCGGCAATGCAGGATTTATCTTTAACATCCACACATGGCTCTGCAATTATGTAGGTCACTTTTGTTCGCCTCCAGGTAAATTTTCAATCGACTTGGCTGATTGTAATCACATAGCCCTATTGCGCGCGATATTAGAGCAAGGTTTATCGTTGTGCCATGGCTCATGAGCTCGAAGGTCGATTTGAAGCACTAATCGGCAAACGCCTGACTATTCGACTCCACGATCCGGAGGGTGGCTTTCGTGACATCGTTGGGGTCCTAGAAAGCACTAACTCTCTTCGAAACCGGCACGGACAACTTTTGGAGTTCTCGCATGACGAGATTTTTATCTGGAGGGAAGTGATTGCTAAGGCATGACACTAGCTATCTATGACACTTTAACTCGGGAAGTTAAACCGGTCACATCCACAAATGGTCTGACAACAATGTACTGCTGTGGTCCTACGGTATACCGTGATGCCCACGTTGGAAACCTTAGAACTTTCGTGCTTTCAGATCTTATTCGTCGAAGTATTGAAATAACTGGCGGCACGGTCAATCTCATTCAAAATATTACCGATGTAGGGCATATGTCTGAAGATGTCGCCGGCGAAGACAAAATGCTCTCGGAGGCGCACAGTAAAAAGAGAGATCCCTTTGAAATTGCGCGCACCTTTGAGGCACGTTTCCATAAGGATCTGGAAATTCTTAACGTGAAAGCGGCACAGAAATATCCACGAGCAAGTGAGTCAATTGATTTAATGCTCGCGATGATTTCTCAACTCATAAGCAATGGCTTTGCATATGTTGGAAGTGATAGCTCTGTTTATTTTGACGCCCGTAAGTTCGAAAGTTATGGAGCGATAAGTGGAAATCGTCTAGATGCACTCAAGCCTGGCCACCGCTACGAATACACCGATGAAGGCGGAAAGAAATTCCACGCAGATTGGGCGCTTTGGAAAATGGCTGGAGCCCGAACGGAAATGGTTTGGGATTCACCATGGGGCAAAGGTTTTCCTGGCTGGCACATTGAATGTTCGGCCATGTCAATGCATTTTCTACATAACCATGTTGACGTCCATGTAGGTGGAATAGATCTGCGTTTTCCGCATCATGAAAATGAGCGCGCACAATCCAATGCCGTTAGCAATACAGAGATTGTAGATTTGTGGGTCCATGGTGAGCACCTTTTATTTGAAGGGCGCAAAATGTCCAAGAGTTCGGGAAATGTCGTTTTATTAAGCGACATTAGCGCCAGAAATATAGATCCACTTGCACTACGACTAAATTTTCTAGAAAATCGCTTTCGTTCCCAGATGGATTTAACGTGGGATTCGTTGGAAACGGCTAATGCAACACTTAAAAAATGGCGCAAAAAAATGGCGCAATGGGGAGCTAGCCTTGAAACTAAAGGTGACGAGAGTTTTCTGCGCGCAATAGAAAGCGATCTCGATACGCCAAGGGCGATACAAAGAATTCGAGAAGTTGAAAAGAGCAGTGAAATCTCGGACTTAGACAAACGCGCAATTTTTAACTACGCCGATCAAATCCTGGCGCTTAATTTAAATCAAGCCGAAGAAATTAAGGAGATTTCAGAGTTACAACAAAGCCTTCTAGAGGCTCGACGCATTGCGCGTTCGCAAAAGCGCTGGGATGACAGCGATGCTTTGCGTACCGAGATTGAGGCGACTGGTTTAGAGATTAAGGACGATGCAATGGGACAACAGTGGAGTTGGCGTTAAGCAGGTATTAGAACAGCAAGTACTAACACTATAAATCCGCCATTAATAAGTGAAATACCAATCGCACTTCCTTCGATTAAGTATTCATCGCTGGCGCCTGGAAAACCTGCTCGCAAAACGATGGCAATCCATATCGCACTTGCGACGATTCGTAATGCTCTTCCACCCCATGTACGTCCGATACTCCAAATTCCAACGCCAGTGGCAAGCAGACTTAGAATCAATCCAAATGGAACTAGTGAGGCGTGTAAAAAGATCGAACCTAAAGCTAACATGGCAGCAAAAAAAGCAGCGTAAATAAAACGCATCAGAGCAATATCCCCGAAGTTAAATCACTCTCTCGACCTTCACCATCAAAAGGTGCGGTTTTTAAGCCTTTTACGAGCGTGTAATACTCATGTCCCCAAATCTGAAGTCCCAGATTATTTGAGAGTGCAAAAAAAGGACCATCAAGGGCTATCTGCGTCTCGTGGGCTTTCATCGCGGCCATTTTCGACTCAACGAATTCATTGCCATCAATCAAAGTTGTTACAAATGAGTCGTCTTTGGCAAAAGGAATATCTTCAACGTTGTCGGTGCCAAAAAAATCTGAGCCAATAGCCTTCATCGCAGCTATGCCGGCAGCGATTACTGACTTAGGCATGGTATTCCAATAAATCTTTTGAATCTGCCATTGTGAAAGCTCGCTAGCGCGCATGGCAACTAAGTGGGCTTTGATGTGATCGGGATGCCCATAACCACCAATTTCATCATAAGTAATCAGAATGTGTGGCTTTACCTCTTCGATGATATCAACGAGAAGTTGTGCTGCTGAATCCAAATCGGCTAGCCAAAAAGTATCGGCACGATTATTTGCCTCCGTTCCCATCATGCCGCTATCGCGGAAATGACCTAAGAAGCGATGGTCTTTTATTCCTAGAGCTTTCATCGCCGCTGCAAGCTCCAACTCACGGTGAGCACCAAGTGCGTCTTCATTAGAGCTGGCCAAGTGTGAGAGTCCAGGTACAAGAACTTCTCCCTCTTCACCCCGCGTACACGTTACAAGTGTGACTTGTGCACCACGAGCGGCATAGAGCGCCATAGTGGCACCGTTATTAATAGTTTCATCATCTGGATGGGCATGGACTAATAGAATTCGATAACTGGCATATGAATTTTTCATTAGTAAACCGTACATGTCGTATCAATTTGCTGAGCCCAAGCCAAAACGCCGCCTTCGACATGTGTTGAATCGCCAAAGCCCGCGGTTTTTAATATTTCTAGGGCGGTAGCTGATCTGACGCCTGAGCGGCAGTGCAGAATTATCGCTTTATCTCGTGGCAGGTTTTCAAGAGCACTGCCATCAAGGAATTGTGAGAGCGGCATTAATATTGAACCAGGAATGCGAACGATTTCGAACTCATGGGGTTCACGCACATCTACGAGAATAAAATCGTCACCGTTGTCCATTTTCATTTTAAGCTCTACAACGTTAATACTTTCCTCCTTTGGGGTTGAACAAAAACTCTCATAATCTGTAAGCAAGGTTTTTTGAGCTGGATTGACTCCACATATTACGCACTGTGGATCCTTAAGCACGGTGATTTTCCGATACTCCATTGAAAGAGCGTCATATGTCATTAATGCGCCAATAAGAGGTTCGCCAATTCCAACTATAATTTTTATCGCCTCGGTTACTTGAATAGATGCGATTGACGCGCAAAGGATGCCGAGAACTCCAGCCTCTGCGCAGTTAGGTATATCCCCTGAAGGCTCTGGGTGCAGGCAGCGGTAGCAAGGTCCATGTTCGGCCCAGAACACACTGGCTTGCCCGTCGAAGCGAAGAACCGATCCCCATATATATGGTTTTCCCAATAGTACGCACGCATCATTTATTAAATACCTGGTCGCAAAATTATCAGTGCCGTCAATTATCAAATCATAATCTAAGAAAATCTCCAATACATTCGAAGTATCTAAACGAACTTCATGGGCAACGGTTTTAATGAGGGGATTTATCTCGGCAATCTTTGATATCGCACTTTGGACTTTGCTTTTACCAATATCGCTTTGGCCATGAATTATTTGCCGTGCAAGATTTGATTCATCAACCGTATCAAAATCAACTATCCCCAGAGTCCCTACTCCAGCAGCAGCCAAATACATCAGAGTTGGAGACCCTATGCCACCTGCACCAACGCAAATAACTTTGGCACCCTTTAATCGTTGCTGACCTATGGCCGATATCTGAGGAACTACGACATGACGGCTGTATCGGCGTGCTTCATCGACACCGAGTGCTTGACCAGGAGTGACGAGGGCAGGTATTTTCATATGCACGTAATTCTGCCGTAGTCATGCCCAGGTCGCTACTTTTTAGAAAGCTAAGTATTAGCACAAACCGACAAAATCCCCCTACGATTACGCCAATGACTACTGCCGATGCTCCCAATAAGGCGCGCTTACCCCGAGATGAGCGCCGAGCGCTCCTGCTTTCAGCCGCCCTTGAAGTATTTACCGTTGCTGGATATCACTCTGCCGCCATGGATGAGATTGCAGATCGCGCAAATGTCAGTAAGCCAGTTTTATATCAACATTTTCCATCCAAGCTTGAGCTCTATTTAGCCGTACTTGATTTGCACATTGACTCCCTTGTCTTTGAAATTCAAAAAGCAATCGCCTCTACGCCTGATAATGCCAACCGTGTACATGCAACTGTTGATGCATATTTCACCTTTATCGAAAAGGAGGGCGAAGCTTTTAGATTGTTATTTGAAAGCGACATGAGTGTTGAGCCCTCGGTTCGTGAGCGACTGAATCGAATGACCTACGACTGCGCGGCAGCGGCAAGTGCGGTTATCTCAATCGATACGGGACTTCCAAAAGAGGCATCCATGTTGCTCGGGGTTGGAATGATTGGATATGCCCAAGTGACCGCACGCCACTGGTTAGACCGAGACAGCACGCTGACTCGCGAGCAAGCGGTAGAACTTGTTAACAACCTCATGTGGAGAGGTATTTCTGGTTTTCCACGCAATTAAAGGCCGATAGGATTAGCGCTATGAGCGTTAAGAAAAATGAAGTCGCCGTAAAATCAGAGGTCCGCATCGCAGTTACTCGCGTTGCTAGCGACATCGTATTCGAGAGCGCAATGAGTGCAACTGATATCAAGGCTGCCGTTACACAGGCCCTTGAGACTGGCAAACCACTAACACTTAGTGATGTTCGTGGTCATGAGATTATCGTTCCGGCAGACAAGATTGGATTCGTTGAAGTTGGCGAATCAGCTTCGCGTCGTGTCGGCTTCGGCGCTGCGTAACGTGGCACCAACTTTCGCTGAACTTCCACTTCGCCCAGAGACAATTGAAGCGTTGCACGCGCACGGCTTCATCTCACCTTTTGCAATTCAAGAGATGGTTTTACCCATTGCACTCGGCGATGGAGATGTCATTGGGCAAGCTAAGACCGGAACTGGCAAAACTCTTGCTTTTGGAATTCCAGTTATTGAACGAGTCATTGCGCCAAATGATGTTGAATGGGCAGAGTTTGCAACCAAGGGGATGCCACAAGTTTTAATTGTTGTTCCAACACGCGAACTGTGCACACAAGTTACTCGCGACATCGAAGAGTTAGCTAGCAACCGTGGAATCCGCACTTTAGCCGTCTATGGTGGCCGTGCTTTTGAACCTCAGATTGAAGCGTTGCAAGCTGGCGTCGAGATTGTTGTTGGAACTCCCGGGCGGCTTCTAGATTTATCAAGACAGGGACAGTTGAAGTTAAAAGAGGTCTCCCGACTTGTACTCGATGAGGCCGATGAAATGTTGGATCTTGGCTTCTTGCCCGATGTTGAAAAGATTCTGGCCAATACTCCTAAACGCTCGCAGACGATGCTTTTTTCGGCAACAATGCCGGGAGATATCATCGCCCTTGCCCGTCGCTTTATGAACCAACCGATTCATATTCGTACGCAAGATAGCGAAGATGAAGGCGCAGTAGTAAGTCGCATTGAGCAACATGTTCTTCGAGCGCATGCCATGGATAAAATCGAGATGTTAGCCCGTATTCTGCAGGCCGATGGGCGCGGGCCAACAATTGTTTTCTGTCGTACCAAGAGGACTTGCCAAAAAACTGCCGATGATCTTATCGAGCGTGGATTTAGAGCGGCAACAATTCACGGTGACCTTGGCCAGAGTGCGCGTGAAAAAGCTCTCGGTGATTTCAAGGCAGGTAAATCAGATGTACTTGTAGCAACTGATGTTGCAGCGCGCGGTATCGACATTGAAGGAATTACGCATGTAATTAACTATCAGTGTCCAGAAGATGAAAAAACTTATGTTCACCGAATTGGACGTACTGCTCGTGCAGGTGCAGATGGAATTGCAGTTACTTTCGTCGATTGGGATGAACTCGCACGTTGGAAAATGATTAACCAGACCCTTGAACTTGGTTTGGCTGAACCTGAAGAGACATACTCATCATCGCCTCACCTGTTTGAGGTTCTCAATATTCCGACGGGATCAACTGGCCGTATGGTTAAAGCTAAACCAATTGTCCGTGTTGAAAGCAAAAGTGCGCCACGAAAAGATGTTGCTCCGCGTAAAACTGTTGCTCCGAAAGAAAAGGTAGAACGAAATCGCACCCGTACAAAGAAGTTTAAAGAGAGTTAATTAGCAACAAATATGCGAATAGCATTAACTAGCATTTGAACTGCGATAGCTGCAAGCAAAAGTCCGGCAATTCGTGCGACTAAAGTGACCCCAGCCTCTTTAATTACTTTCAAGATTGACGTCGAAGCCATGAGTACCGCAGCAATAGCAATATGAACTCCGACGACTGCGGCAATTAATCCAGCAATCATTGGCCCAGTATTTGCACTTTGCACGAATATCATCGTTGCAACAATTGCCCCCGGCCCCGCAAGTAAAGGTGTTCCAAGTGGAACAAGTGCGATATTTGCATCGGCACTTTCGCTCTTGCCACCGCCCGTTCCCCCAGTGAGAAGATCAAGGGAGATAAGTAGTAGTAGTAACGCACCGGCAGCTTGGAGCGCGGCCATGGAGATATTGAGGTAGCTCAAAATAAATCGCCCAAATAATGCAAAGAGCGTTATTACAGAAAAGGAAACGGCAGCGGCTTTTACGGCAAGTAAGCGTCGCTCTTTAGGACTTTTATGAGCGACGAGGGCCAAAAATATTGGAGTGGCGCCGGGAGGATCCATGATCACGAAGAGAGTTACAAAGGATTGAATTGCAAAAGTAAGGGCGCTGATCTGAACTACTTTCATGCCCCGACCACCCTTCGTTGATTTGCTTGCGACTCTAGTTTTTCCCATTGCAGAGGTGCGGTTCTGTACTCACCCAGTGAATTCAGTTTACCGCTACCGTGATAATCGCTGGCACCAGTTATAACTAAATCTAGTTCGAGCGCAATTTCACGCAACATCTGCCTCTCCTCAGGGTTTTGGTCACGGTGATCGACTTCAATACCGTTTAAGCCGGCATCAACTAACTCCACAAAATTTGAGGCGCTTAGAATTTGACCCCTATGAGATGCAAATGGGTGTGCAATCACTGCAACTCCACCAGCGCGTCGAATCATAGCTATTGCTTGAACTGGAGTCGGTGCAGCGTGAGAGACATAGAAAACTGAATCATTATTGAGCATTCCTTGAAAGGCTTCATCGCGCGATTTAATAATGCCCTTATTGACCATTGCATCGGCTAAATGAGGACGACCGAGAGTTGCTCCAATGGGTCTGGCAGCTTCGACATCGTCCATTGAAATATCTATTCCGGCAGAACGCATTTTTGCAACCATCTTGCGCATTCGGGGCAGGCGACCATCGCGCGTCTCCTCCAACATTGTCGCCATCTCTTTATCTTTGCCGTCAAAGAGAAGACCAAGCATGTGAACACTGACACCGTCATCGGTTAGACATGAAATCTCACTGCCGAGAGCTAAAGTAATTTCGCCACGTACTGTGTGCGTGGCCTCTTCCCATCCAGATGTCGTATCGTGATCGGTGATTCCTAAAACAGTAATACCTAATGAGATCGCCTTGTTCACTAACTCTCTTGGACTATCAGTGCCGTCGCTCTTGTTTGTATGTGTGTGTAAATCAATCATGGCGTGATTTCTACGAGAGGAATTCGCGTTCGCTTAACTACCATTATGCAGCCCGTTAAAATAAGTGCAATACCCGGCAGAATTCCAAGTGGTGGTTTCTGCCCTATCCACCAAATTGCCAGCACTGAACTAACTGGAACTTCAAAGAAAATTATCATTGACACAACCGCCGGTGAAACACGCTTTAAAGTTGAGTTAAACATTGTGTGACCAAGAATCTGTGCCCCGAAAATTAATCCAAGTAAAATCCACCACTGTCTTGCGGTGAAATCAAAGAGGGCCGCTCCAGACATAATGGCAATTGGCAGCGCAGTAATCGCACAAACAAAATAGCAGATAGTTGTGTATGTGGTTACCTCAACGGTTCTTTGCGCCCGCGATCCCGCCATCATGTAAAGCGCGGCGACTGCGGCAGAGACAAGGGCTGCGATGTCACCAATAAAAGCATGTAGAGAAATCCGTAGATCAACTCCGGAAATCAGCAAGACTCCGGAAAAACTAACAACCATTCCCAGCCATGCTTTTGAGGGTATGTGGCCACCCGTCATTTTTACAAATATTGCGGCGAAAATTGGTTGCAGGGCAACTAGGGCTGTGCCTGCGGCAACGGTTGTCCATCGCATTGCCAGAAAAAAACCCATAAAGTGAGTTGCAAGCAGAACTCCAGCAATGAGCGACCACTTAACGCCGTTTCGATTAATTGGATTACGGAGAGCAAAAGGCAAAGTCACTAGAGATCCACCAAAATTTCGCCAAAAAATTAAAGTAGGTATAGGCATCGTACTTAAAGCAATTAGCGGTCCAGATGTCCCGACGCCGAGAATTCCAAGGCCTAAACGGATGAGATCAGGTTTAGCTGGGAGGGTTGTATGGCTGTCGCGTCCGTGCGGTTCCTTTAAATCTTTGCCATCGCTCATTGGGCAAACGTACATGATGGTGCTGGATTTGCCTGCGTTGTTGGAAGTTTAAAGCTTAAACCTACGTAGCAATCCCTAGTCGAACACCGAGTAACGATTTGCTCCGTTTAATAACTTTTTCTGCAATCTCAAAGAGCGCTAATGCACTCGCTGAATCGGGGTCGGAAATTACCACTGGAACTCCAGCATCTCCCCCTAAACGTAAATCAACACTAAATGGAATCTTTCCAAGTAAGGCAACATCACTACCGACTAATTGCGATAGCCGCTTAGCGGTTTCTTCTCCCCCGCCATTTCCAAAGAGTGAAACTACTGCCCCGGTTTCTGAATCGATGTACTCCGACATATTCTCAATAACGCCTACTACTTGTTGATGTATTTGATGGGCAATTCGTCCAGCCCGCTCAGCAACTTCGGCGGCGGCAACTTGCGGCGTTGTCACAACAATAATCTCTGAAGTTGGAATTAATTGGCCAAGTGAAATTGCAAGATCACCCGTACCAGGTGGCAGATCAATGAGCAATAAATCGAGGTCGCCCCAATAAGCATCTGAAAGTAACTGCTCAAGAACACGGTGAAGCAGTGGTCCGCGATAAGCAACTGCATCACTTCGTTCAGGTTTAAACATCTCCATTGAAACTGTTTTGACCCCAAATGATTCAAGTGGAATAAACATCTGGTCAATCGCTGTCGGACGCTGGCCCATTAGACCCATCAGACGAGGGATTGAGTGACCATAGACATCGGCATCTAAAATTCCAACGCGCAGACCCTTTTGAGCTGCGGCGACCGCGAGATTTGCAGTCACCGATGATTTTCCGACTCCACCCTTGCCGGAAGCGATTCCGATCACTCTCGTCAGTGAATCCGGCTGAGCAAATGGAATAAACTTTTCTCGCCCGTTACGCATAATTTTTTTGACATTATCGCGCTGAGCTTGCGACATAACACCGAAACTCAACTGCACGCTTTTTACGCCAGCAACCGCTGTAATTGCACTTGTAATATCGGTTCGTAATCTATCTTGCATGGGACAGCCCGAAATTGTCAAAAGAATAGAAACACTAACTTCCCCATTTACCTCATTAAGATCTTCGACCATTCCCAAATCTGTAATCGAACGTCGGAGTTCGGGATCTTGAACAACAGTTAGCGCTTCGGCAATCGCATCTATCAAACTCATAATAGATCTGGATCAATTTGCGCATGGAGGTTTTTCGGGGCAGGCATAGGTTTATCCTCCATTAAATCGGCAAGCTGTTTTTTTATGAATGTTTTTGGATGTAAGTCCTGGGGCTCTAAATTCTCAAATCCTGGACCCAAATTCTCTTTCAATTCAGCCGTTGCAATTTGAGTCAAGTTCCGCAATTTCTTCAAAATTTTCGCTGCTTCAACGGCGACTTTTGGAAGACGTTCAGGACCGACCAGAATCATTGCAATGATCGCTAGACCTACAAATTCTCCTGGACCAATATTAAAGAGCATGGCTCAAGCCTATAGGTAAAACAACCTTTAGTTTTTGGCCGCGATTAGCGTCAAGGTTGCCGATTGCTCTTTAGTCCCGCGCAAATAAGAAAGTGTAATTGTATCGCCAACCTTTTTGGCGCGGACGGCAACAACCAACTCCTCAGGTGTCGAAATCTCCCGGTTCTCAAACTTGATAATTATGTCTCCTGGCATTAGGCCTGCTTTTTGTGCAGGCCCACCAGCCATGATCCCAGCACTTGTTTTTGCGATGAGTGCCCCGGTACCAACAAAGTTCATGTCAAGAGAAACTCCTAATATCGGATACGTTGCTTTACCGGATTTTATAAGTTGATCAGCGGTGGTGCGTGCCTGATTGATTGGAATTGCAAAACCTAAACCAATTGATCCAGATTGGGATGATGAACCCAAAGATGCAATCGCGGAATTAACTCCAATTACTGCACCCGTTGAATCTACAAGTGGGCCCCCAGAGTTGCCTGGATTAATTGCAGCATCGGTTTGTAATGCGTTGATAAAGGAGTTCTCTGCTGCAGTTCCACCGGCAGTAACTGGTCGATTCTTTGCACTAATAATGCCAAGAGTTACGGTGCCAGATAAACCAAGTGGTGAACCGATTGCAATGACGGGATCTCCTACAGCAACTTTGTCGCTGTTACCAAATTCAAGTGCCGGCAAATTTGTTGCCGCAATTTTTAGGACAGCTAAATCATATGAAGAATCTCGACCAATAATTGTTGCGTTATAGACCTCACCATTGTTCAGCGTAACTTTAAGGGTTCCGCCAATTGAAGCGAAGGATTCAATAACATGGTTGTTTGTCAAAATATATCCAGAACTGTCAATGACAAACCCTGAGCCTGTTCCACCACCCTCAGCTGTACGTGTTGTGATTGAAACAACCGATGGTAGAACGCGTGCAGCAATGCCGGCAACTGAATCTGGCGCGCGTTCAATGCTGCTAGACGATGTGACTATATGTGCATGTCCAAAAACTGTGCCGTTTGTAGCGTTGACTCCTAAAAAACCACCTACGCTTCCAGCAAGAATTGCAACGAGAACTATTTTGCCTCGAGGGTTTTTTCTTGCGTGGGAAGACTCCCACCATGGTTGCGTGAATTCGGGAGTTTTTTTACGTGGGAATATCATGGATTTATTCTGCTACAACTTGGTCGCAACTAACAATCCATCTCCGGCTGGAATGAGGGTACTCACCCAATGCTCTGTGTCATTTTTAATGATATTCCCAGCATCCCGGAGTGAAACCGTCTTTGGGTCGCGTTGTGCTGGGTCACATACCTTTGAGCCACCAAAGAAATTATCAATGACTAATGCACCCCCACTTCGCAAAACACGGTTGGCCTCGGAGATGACAAAGGCTAAATCTTCGGGGTTGTGTCTTAATACGATCAAGTCATAAGCACGATCTGTAAGTTTTGAGATTACATCTAGAACTGAATTCGTGATGAGGCGATACCTAGTCTGTGAAATGTCGGCATCGCTAAAGGCCATCTTTGCAATTCTCGTGTGCTCCATCTCATCATCGATAGATGTCAAAGTTCCGCTAGATAACATGCCATCGAGAAGCCATAAACTACCTACGCCTGATCCAGTACCCACTTCAACTACTGACTGGGCCGATAAGGTAAATGCCAAATGGCGAAGGTAGGCACCGGCGCCGGGAGTTACATCAACAGTTCCTAGTTCAACACCTCGTGCCCGAGCTTGAGCTTTGAAGTGATCTTCGGTTATAAAGTTTTCGGCGTAGGAGTGCGGATCGGTCTTCATTCAAGCGTCATAATCCACTGCGTCAGTAAGCGAACCCCATAGCCAGTGCCGCCCTTTGGATTCTCTCCGGCATCGACATCACTCCGACCAGTTCCGGCAATATCTAAATGTAACCAGCGGCGATTGCCCGCGAAGTGTTCAAGAAATAGCGCGGCAACCACCGACTTAGCCGAAAAATCCTCACCGTGGGCGATGTGATTAAAATCTGCAACATCACTGCGTAGTGCATCTTTATAGTCATCGATTAAAGGCATTCGCCAAACACGATCACCTGAATCAGCACCTGCCTTTTCAAATTGAGCGGCAAGCTTGTCATCGCGTGTATACATCGCGGCAAATTGTCGACCAAGACCTACCGTGGCAGCTCCAGTCAAAGTTGCTATATCAATTAAATAATCCGGGTCTAAATTAATGTCGGCATAAGCCAGACCATCGGCCAGTACTAAGCGCCCTTCGGCATCGGTATCCGATACTTCAACTGTCGTGCCACCATAATGCTTAATGACATCACTTGGGCGCTGCGCGCTGCCAGAAATCGCATTTTCAGCACACATCATCAACGCCGTTACTCGAACACTGGGCTGTAACTCTTCAAGGGCTGTAAGTGTTGCAAGAATCGCGGCCGCTCCCGCCATATCTGATTTCATAGGAATCATTAAGTCATAGGGACGCTTGAGTGAAACTCCGCCAGTATCAAAGGTGATGCCTTTGCCAACTAGAACTACATGCGGGAGGGCTCCATGAGATTTCTTCTTATTCTTAGGAGAATATGACACTTCGATGAATCGTGGCCCTGGGTTTGGCGAAGAGTTACCAACAGCGCGCAATCCCCCAAAATCCTTGAGCTCTTTGCCGCCACGCACGGAAACATTTAATCCATTCGTTTTTGCGGACTCTTGAGCCTGCGCAGCCATCCACGCAGGAGTCTTAATATTAGAAGGCGTATGAACCAAATCGCGAGCGCGCGAAATCGCTTTCGCAAAAGTGTGAGCATCATTGATTATCTCCTTATTATTACTGGCCACTATAAATACCGGTACTTCACTTGGTTTACCGCTTTTCAAACTCCATAAGTATGCGCCCATGGTGAGGGAAATTGCATGCGCGTGAATCTCTTTGAGTTCTACTGCACATGCCGAGTACACCGTTATTTTCTTCCCACGAACTTTTCGAGCGATTGCAGTTGCTGCGACTCTGAAAGATTGAACGCTCGCATCTCCTACTGCTACTAAATAGATTCGCTCGGCTTGTGAGTTCTTCGCACTGACTGGAATCTCAAATAGCTCACCAACTTTTCCCGTTGGTGAAAAAAAAGAGAGTTCATCCGCGAGATTTATATCGAAGTGGGTTTCTAACTCTTGAATTAACGAGCCTGGGCCCTCAAAAATAAAACTGTCGGCACCGTTCGTTGTATAACCCACAGCGATTGCATCACTGGATAGTGCGCTAACTAAATCAACTGGTGCGCTGGCAAGAATCCAAGACATGCGTGGAAGGCTATCGCCTGAGACTGGTTTACTTCTTAACTAAAGCGACCGCGGCATGAAGTGCGGCGCTGAGATTATTTGCCTCTTCGGCGTTGAGCTCAACGACTAGGCGTCCTCCGCCTTCAAGAGGGATTCGCATAATGAGGGAACGGGCCTCTTTGGTGACCTCCATTGGACCATCGCCTGTGCGGGGTTTCATGGCTGCCATGTGAAGACTCCTCAAAAATTACGGTTGGGGAAATGCAAGGAGAGAAGTATCTCGCATTTAGTCGACTCGTGGGAAATCGCCTTTAGATGCCTAGAATTGCGCTCAATCGGGCCTTGCCGCTGGCTATAACGGCATCTACTGAGCGGACTGGTACCGATAAGGCAACTGCGATTTCTTCGGATCGAAGCGATTTGAGATAGTGCAACGTCAAGATAAAGCGCTCCTCCTCGGGCAAAGATGCAAGCACCTCAGCCAAAGTTGTCGGAGCGTCCATGAGGTTAAGGCTACTGGTCAAAGTACGGGGGTTGACCCCAATTTGAACTCAGCGCAGGGAGCGGGCAAAACGGCCCAGAGAAATACGGACACCTACAAAGAGCCCTGGTACCAGGAGGAGGAAAAGTGGGCGAGGAACAAGAATTTCTTCCGACCAATCAAATCGAGTGCTGTGTGCATCGAGTGCAGTGAGCTCAAAGCGGCCAGTGCCCTTAATGATTTTCCCAGTATGAACAACCTCGCAGAGAAGTGGTGGCTGCCACGTGCAGACTTCCATCGTATCTAGGATTCCACGAGATTTAATTCCAGTCACCGCACTAATTTGCGTTCCAACTCCGTTTTGAATCTTCGATGTAACCCAGACCCTCGTTTGTAACATCCATTGACTTTGTTTTTCCCAATTCACTAACTCATCCCAAACGTTTTGAACGGGTGCCTTGATTGTCAGTGACATTGCAATGTGATTACTTCTCATTGCTCACAAGCTTTAAGTGCATCTGCAACATTAGTTGTCCATGTTATTAAGTCGCGCATACCTGGTTTAATAAAATTCTCGGTCTCCAAATGTGCGACTAACTCATGCAACGGGGCATAGATTCCAAATGGATCAAGAATTACCACTGGTTTATTATGAAATTTTAAATAACGCCCTACCCAAATTTCAAAGAACTCTTCAAGTGTTCCAGCGCCTCCAGGCAGAGTTATAAATGCATCGGAAATGTCGGTGATCATCGCTTTGCGCTCGCCCATAGTTTCGACGATATGAAGTTCGTCATTATCGTGATCTGCGAATTCAATATCAACTAAGGCCTGAGGAATTACTCCTACTGTTCGTCCATTAACTGCACGTGCTCCACGGGACACAGCTCCCATCATTGAAATATGACCGCCCCCAGTAACAAGCTCCCATGAAGCCGAACCAATCCCCTCGCCTAATTCATAGGCAAGGTCAACATACTTAGGGTCAATAGTTGGCGATGAAGAGCAAAAGACAGCAATACGCATGTGAGAAAGAATAGGGGTTAGGCTAAGGACATGACGACCATCGCATCCGGCCACGCAATCACAACCATGGCTCATGGAAAACTCCTTGATGCTTGGTTTCCAGAACCAGTGCTTGCGCCCCTCGCTGCCGAAATTCCATCGCACTTACACGCGTTGGTTGGGGTAGATGAAGCACGCGGAGTGAGTCGTGAAATTGCGAGCATCGAAATCGATATCTCAACTGCACCGACAACGACCCTCGATGTATATCTGCGCCTACATTTACTGTCGCACCGCTTAATCAAACCCCACAGCGCCAACCTTGATGGCGTTTTCGGTCTGCTGAACAATGCTGTCTGGACTTCGGTTGGACCCTGTGAAGTAGATAATTTCGAAGTAACCCGCGCGCGTTTGCAGGCAGTACATGGCCATGTAAGTGTTTTTGGCGTTGATAAGTTCCCGCGAATGGTTGATTACGTAGTCCCCAGTGGTGTGCGTATCGCCGATGCAGATCGCGTTCGCTTAGGTGCTCATCTTGCCTCCGGAACAACGGTCATGCATGAGGGCTTTGTTAATTTTAACGCTGGAACATTAGGCGCATCAATGGTGGAGGGACGAATCTCTGCAGGTGTTGTTGTGGGAGATGGCAGCGATATTGGCGGTGGTGCCTCGATTATGGGGACTTTGAGCGGCGGCGGAAAAGAAATTATTTCAATCGGTGAAAAAACTCTCCTCGGTGCTAACTCTGGTTGTGGAATCTCACTCGGTGATAATTGCGTCATTGAAGCTGGTACTTACATCACTGCCGCATCTAAGTTGCGATTACCTGATGGTGAAATCGTAAAAGCTGCGACTCTGTCTGGAGCTCATAATCTATTATTTCGCCGTAACTCTTTAGACGGCGCATTAGAAGTTGTAAGTCGCACCGGTACTTGGGGTGGACTTAATTCAGTTTTGCACACCAACTAAATCAAAATAAGCCGAAGGAATTTTAGCTCGGCTTCTAAAAGTTTCTCCCCGCAAAGTAACTTGTACACCAGTACTCGAAGTCGCCCGAATTTGGCCAACCGTTCCGCTGTCGTTCCTAGTTAGAACCTCCAGAGTAAAAACATCGGGTAGCAGAAAAGCCGATGCAACTAGAGCTTGAGGAACGCTTCGAATCCAAGAAACATAGTTGGGGTTGAGTTTTGTGTCTAAACTCCCAGGATCATCGACAATTTGTGTGTATGCCCTTGCGCTACCCCAGGCATTGAGAGCAAGTTCAGTTTTGCCACCTGAGGATGAGAAGAAATATGCAGAAATCGGCAGACCCGCTTGCGTGATAGTTAAACCAACTGTATCGCTAACCGCTTTTTTCCAGATTACGCCGAATTTTTTTTCAGTCTCTTTGGCATACCCCAAAAATAATTGGTCCGACATTTCTCCATACAAATCGCAATCACAAGCAGTTTTAATAAATCCAGCCTTATTGAGCGCATATGTCCGAGAGGCAATCACTTGGGCTTGGAGCGCGGCAACGGGCCAGTAGGAAGGCATTTCGCTCACCCCCCACAAATACTCATCCGATAAACGCACCGAGTTTGTTAGCTCTAATCGATAACCTAAAACTCGATCTTTAACGGCCTTGACCTGTATCTGGCCGTAGCGGTACTTGCGCGTTGAACCCAACTGGGAAACTGTCATTAATGCATCGGTGCCAGCTAAATATCGCGTGCCACTCCATCGAATAGTAAAGCTACGAGCACTATCAAGAGCGCTAGTGATCTTTGAGGTGGTCACGCTCGGCACAACCTTGTTACCAAGCACCGAGAGATTAAGAATGGATTTATTTGAAAAAATAGCCACAGGCACGGCATCAACTTGATTACCAATATCGCCACTGAATACTTGAACTTGGGATCCATCTGTACTTGTGAGAATCTTTGTAGCGCTCAGGAGGTGCCCAATATTTACTCGTAGTATTACCGAATCATCTAGCGGTTGTATTAAGACATCTTTAAAGAAATATTGGAGAATATCAGTTCCACTTTGCCCAGCCAAAGCCATAGATCGCGCACCCATTTGCGACATTCCTACGCCATGGCCATAGCCTGAACCTTGAAATGAAAAATCCGAAGGCACCTCTGCCGCTACGGCAGGAACTGTCAAAGTTGATAAGAAAAAAATAAATGCAAGGAGTTTCTTAGACATCCTCATCAATAGCTGCACTCTTTCCGACCTTTAAAAACTCTTGATACGCATCGATTGTTGCATTCGGCTCGCCGCGTTGAACTAACTTACCTTTATGTAACCAAGCAATGTCATTGCACATTTCGCGCAATGTTGCCATGGCATGACTAACTAGAATCAGAGCGCGATCATCACTGCGCAGTTCCTTTATACGGTTAAGTGATTTCTCTTTAAACTTTGCATCTCCAGCGCTCAAAGCCTCGTCAACAATTAAAATGTCGGGTCGAACCGTTGCAGCCACCGAAAAAGCCAATCGTGAAAACATTCCTGATGAATATGTACGCATCGGGGCGTCAATTGCATCTCCTAGCTCTGAAAAATCAGCAATCTCTTGGAAGTGATCTTCAATTTGATCGCGCGTCATTCCAGCAGCTAGCCCCCCCAGGACAACATTGGCGCGGCCCGACATCGATGGATTAAAGCCAACCCCTAAAGCTAATAATGTGCTGACACTGCCAAAGACTTCAATCCGACCTTGAGTTGGCGGAATAATTCCAGCGATGACGCGCATGAGAGATGACTTACCCGCACCATTTGCTCCAATGACGCCTAAGACCTGACCGTATTCAACGTCAAGGTTTATGTCATCGAGGGCGTGAATAACGCGTGTTTGTTTTCCCCCACGTCCAAGTGATTTCACGCGTCCCTTAAGCGTTGGGCGGCGATCAATTGCAGTTGTGTACGTCAGACCCAGACCGCGCACCGAGACTGCTATCTCGTTGGTCATATGTTTATTAGAGGCGGACGGCAAATTCGCGCTCCCTCGAAAGAAAGAAATAAGTACCAATCAAAAATATTCCAATTGCCCATGCTAAGCCGGCTAATAAGCTTGAAGCGTGAGGAGCCTGGCCATGCACTAATGAAAGTGACCAACTTTCAAGTAGTGGAAAGAGTGGATTGAAAACTTCAAAGGCCCTCAAATTTGGCTTAAGTGCCGATGCTTCATAAAGAATTGGAGACAGATACAAAAGCGTTCTGGTCAAATATGGCAGGAAACTTGCGATATCGCGGAAGTAAACATTGATACATGAGATCGTAACTGCCAATCCCAGCGCTAATAAAATTGCGATCATAAAAACTGGAATAGCCCAGAGCATTTCCCAAGTAAATGGCAGACCTAAAATCGCTTTAATTACTAGAAAAACCACCATAGTTGGAAGAAATTTGAAAATCGCAATTATAACTGCCGAGACAGGCAACATAATTCGCGGGAATGAAGTATTGAGAATGAGCCGCTGTCCGGCAGTAATTGATTTGACTCCGCCAACAAGTGAGTTCGAAATAAGGTAGAAGAGAAAAAGCGAAGCAGTTAGGTGCGCATATCGCGTGCTATCGGATGAGCCTCGAATAATTACAATTAAAAGGAAATAGACACCCGAGAGAAGGAGGGGATTCAAAATTAGCCATAACTGGCCAAAAACTGAATCAAAGTGCTGCTCGTGGAGTTCAGATTTCGAAAACTCCGAAATAAATGCCCTACGTCCCCACAATGATTTTACATAACGCGATAAAGGTGGCAGGCCTGCACGAAATGGCTCGTAGACCTGCGTTGGTGCGCTCACGGTCGTAAGACTACCTCATGGAGCAAGTGACTTCGGTGAAGTAAGAAAGCCACTTCCCCAAGAGATATGCATGGTTAGGAGAATAAGTGGCAAACATACGACTTCGCTTAAACTCTTCCCGATTAATATCGATGCTATAAGAATGAAGAGCGAATAGACCAGGGCGGGTATAAAGAAAATATTCGAAATCAAAACCCCAAGAATTAATGAGAGGCCAGTTACAAGTACAGTGAAAGGCGGTGCTAAATACCTATAGTTAATTGTTCCTTCATGTTGGCGTGAGACAACTCGACGCCACCGTCCATACTCGAAATATTGACGGGCAAGGGCTTTAATAGTTGAGCGAGGGCGATACGTAACGACTAAACGCGGATCAAAATAAACGAGACCACCGGCTGCGCGCAGACGAAAATTCAACTCCCAATCTTGTGCGCGAGTGAAGCGTTCATCAAAACCGCCAACTGCGAGCAGCGCCTCTTTTCTAAATGCACCCAAATACACCGTATCCACGGAACCGGCGACGCCTCCTGTATGAAAACGTGACGTTCCCACTCCCAATGGACTGCGCATTGCACGCGCAACTGAACGCTCAAATAAACTCTCTCCTATTGCAGCCATAACACCGCCCACATTGACTGCGCCGCTTTGCTCAAGAATTTCAAGAATTAAACGTAAATAGTTATGTGGAATCTCTGCATGGCCATCGACGCGCACAATATTTGAGTACCGCGATTGCTTCACTGCCAGGTTTAATCCAGCAGCAGTGCGACCTGTCGGATTCGAAACAATGACTACACGGTTATCTCTTTCGGCTATTGCTGCGGCAATTTGCTCAGTGCCATCACTTGATGGACCTATGGCCAAAATTACTTCGAGTGAGCCGTGAAAATCCTGTGACATAATTGCATCCAGAACCTTCGCTAAGTGCGCAGCTTCGTTACGTATTGGCAGAATTACTGAGATTTCTGCCTTCGGTGAGCCATATAACTCGTTTGCGGATGTCGTCATAACCCCCCCACCGTATCGCTCAAGTACTCTTCACCTGTGAAAGCGACGCGACCTATCAAGATTATTACCTCACTCTCCATTGCAGTAGTGGCGATTTCAGCCATTGCATGGCTGGGGTTAGGTCAAGTCAGTGGAGCGCTCAATCGCATCGATGTATTTAGTTCGGCTGGAAAGCGGCCCGATAAACCTACATCGGCAATTAACTATCTAGTTGTTGGCTCGGATACTCGCGTGGGTCTGACTCCAGCACAATTAAAACTTATGCGAGTCGGCTCAACCGCATCAGCTGCAGGCGCGCGCTCAGACACAATGCTTCTCGTTCACATCAGCAAAGCCCGCGATAAAGCAACAATCATTTCAATTCCACGAGATTCACTCGTAACAATTCCGGCGCATCAAAATCCAATTTATAAGGATAGAACGAGCCCCGCCGGAGCCGGAAAAATGAATGCAGCTTTCGCTTGGGGCGGTGCGCCACTTCTGATTCAAACAATTGAAGCTGAAACTGGAGTGCGCATCGATCACTACGTTGAAATCGGTTTTGCTGGTTTTGCTGGAATGGTCGATGCTCTCGGCGGAATTCAAGTCTGTTCAAAAGTTAATATTAATGATCCGAAGTCACACTTAATCATGAGTGCGGGAGTTCATACCCTTGATGGAGTGGAAGCGCTGAAATACGTTCGAACGCGCGATATCGATGGCATGGGCGATCTGGGGCGAATGCAGCGTCAGCAACAATTTGTTAGCGCAGTGCTTCGCAAAGTCACGAGTACTGGCGTCTTGCTTAACCCCATTAAGTTAGTGAATTTCTTCAACGCTGCCACCGCTACAGTTAAAACTGATTCACAACTCAATACTAGCGATTTACTAACTTTAGCTAAGCAGCTAAAAAATCTATCGGCTAGCAAAGTACGAACTCTTACCATTCCGCTTGGAAATTCAAATGCAAATGTGGCAGGTCTCGGATCAGTTGTAATTTGGGATAAAGTCCTTGCTCCAGAATTATTCAACCGTTTGAAGCTTGATTTACCTCTAGTGGACGTTGCTGCGCCGTCACCGTCGACTGGATCCACCTCAGCTAAGCCTGCAAAGCCGACAACCATCGATAAATTTAAGACTCGCACTGCCGCTGAAAATCCATGTGGGGCACTGAAGTAAACTCATGGGCATGAACCCAACGCTTTCAGTTATTGGCTGTGGCTATTTGGGTGCAACGCATGCCGCCTGTATGTCCTCACTTGGCTTTACCGTAATCGGAGTGGATACCGATCCCGAAAAAGTTGCCATGCTTTCACGCGGGGAGCTTCCATTTTATGAACCAGGTCTAGATACTTTATTAGCGCAAGAGATTGCCACTGGGCGATTGACTTTTACTACCGATTTTTCTGCAATTGCCGATGCCGATGTCCACTTTATTTGCGTGGGTACTCCGCAAAGCGCCGATGGCTTTGCCGCTGATTTAACTTACGTTAAGTCGGCAGTGGTTGCCATTGCACCTTACTTAAAGGATGGCGCACTCGTAGTCGGCAAGTCAACGGTACCTGTTGGAACTGCACAAGGACTGCACGATGAGCTAAAGAAATCGGCACCGCAAGCCGACTTAGCCTGGAACCCAGAGTTTTTACGCGAAGGTTTTGCTATTGAAGATACTTTGAAACCTAATCGACTTGTAGTTGGTGTTACAAACGATCGCGCAGAACAGATTCTCAAAGAGGTTTATAAACCATTGCTGGCTCTAAACACTCCTTGGATTCGTGCCGATCTTGCGACATCTGAGTTAGTGAAAGTGGCCGCTAACTCTTTCCTTGCTACAAAAATCTCTTTTATTAACGCGATGGCCGAAATCTGCGAGGCGGCAGGCGGAGACGTAACGGTTTTAGCTAAAGCGATTGGTTATGACCCTCGAATCGGTAGCCGTTTCTTGCAAGCTGGCATTGGTTTCGGTGGCGGATGTCTGCCTAAAGATATTCGTGCTTTCATGGCTCGTGCTGAAGAGCTTGGCGCAAAGTCGGCAGTGGAGTTTCTTCATGAGATAGATGCAATTAATTTACGCGCGCGCCAGCGAGTTATAGATGTGGTTCGCAATGATCTTTCAGCGGATTTAACGAAGTACAAAATCGCAGTACTCGGCGCGACCTTCAAACCCGATAGCGATGATGTTCGTGACTCCCCCGCGCTAGATATCGCCGTTGAACTGCATGCAGCTGGGGCTAACGTTCTGATCCATGATCCCAAGGGAATCGAGCCTGCGCGCAAGCGTTTTCCTAACCTTAACTTTTCAGAGACTATAACTGAGTGCGTAAAAGATGCCGACTTAATTCTGCACTTAACAGAGTGGAAAGAGTATCGAGCCCTTGATCCATCCATCATTGGCCAGTTAGTTAAAAACAAGATGATTATTGATGGCCGTAACGCGCTAGATCGCGAGCTATGGCGAAGTGCCGGCTGGAAATTTCACGCTTTGGGGCGTACCGATTAACGAGAGTGAAGTTATCGATGCCGTACTTGCAATGAAAGTATGGGCAGTCGTTGGGCTTGGCAATAACCCAGATCGTGCAGCTTTTGGCGTTGCTAAGTTATTGCAAGATAAGGGCCATCAAATCATTCCCGTTTATCCTCGAGCCGAAGTAGTACATGGCCAAACTGGATACAAAACTCTGAGCGAAATTCCGGTGCAAGTCGATGTGGTGGACTGCTTCGTTAACTCATCACTAGTTGGAAAAGTTGTCGATGAAGCGATTGCAATCGGCGCAAAAGCGGTTTGGCTCCAACTCGATGTTATAGATCATGATGCCGTTGCTCGCGCGCAAGCCGCTGGTTTGTTAACGGTTATGGACCGCTGCCCCGCGATTGAATATCGGGCGCGCTAACTAAAATCCAGTTTTTTGATTTCTGCGTGATGTTAAGTTGGCGCCTTTTGCTTTAGCTTCGGCGTTGATTGTTTGCAAACCTTCGCTTATCTTCGCTGAGATAGCTACATCGGTAACTCCTAAGATTCGCGCAGCTAAAAGCGCGGCATTTTTAGCGTTACCTATCCCAACAGTGGCAACGGGAATTCCAGCCGGCATTTGAACAATTGAGAGTAGTGAATCCATTCCATCTAAGTTTTTTAGAGCAACTGGGACACCGATAACTGGCAGGGTAGTTAACGAGGCGACCATTCCAGGTAGATGTGCCGCCCCACCTGCGCCCGCGATAATTACTTTAAAACCTTTAGCTTTAGCGCTCTGCGCAAACTCCACCATTTCAAGTGGCATGCGGTGGGCTGAGACAACATCGGCCTCGTAAGTAATTCCTAAAATATCTAAAGTCTTGGCAGCATCTTCCATGATGGGCCAGTCTGAGTCTGATCCCATAATGATTGCAACATCACTCATCAATTTCTCCGCTCATATAAGCCAAGGCATGCGCAACTTCTTGGGTTAATTCTACGACGTCATCGCCTAAAAGGTTAACGTGTCCAATTTTGCGACCTGGTCGTGCTTCTTTTTTATAGTGATGAAACTTTAACCCTGGATTTCGGGCCATGAGGTGTAAGTAAGGCCGATACATGTCGGTCTTCTCACTTCCTAAAATATTTCCCATTACTGCTATGGGGGCGGTAAGTGATGGATCCCCCAATGGAAGATCTAGTACCGCGCGCAAATGTTGTTCGAATTGCGATGTAACCGAGCCTTCAATAGTCCAATGTCCCGAGTTATGGGGGCGCATGGCAAGTTCATTGACAAATAACTGATCACCTTTGACGAACATCTCAACTGCCATAACACCGATAACGCCAATCTCTTGGGCGATATCTAAAGCCAAACGTTGTGCTTTCGCACTCATCAATTCACTAAGTGCTGGAGCTGGCGTAATTGTCATTGTGCAGATTCCATCAACTTGAACAGTCTGGGTTGGCGCCCACGTAGTGGCCTGTCCATGTGGAGATCGAGCCACCATGACGGCAATTTCATAGTCAAATCCGATGAGCTCTTCGATCAGCACGCTGCCCACTTGCGCAATAATCTCCTCAAGCTCTTGTCGACTCTGTACTTTCCACACTCCGCGACCGTCGTAACCGCCGGCGATAACTTTAGCTATTAGCGGATACTCATTAACATCGCTCGCACTTGTTATGGTCCTTGATTCAGGGGCCGGAAATCCCGTAAGGCGCTCACGCATCGCAGCTTTGTCCTGTGAATACAGAAAAGCTTTTGAACTTGGTCGAACTACGACACCACTGGCTTCTAGCGCCTTAATTACGCTCAAAGGAACTAACTCGTGTTCGAAAGTAACGACGTCACATTTTTTTGCGAACTCAAGGACCGTTGCTACATCTGCATAGTCACCGACTACATGGTTAGTAATTTGTGCCGCGCTATCACTTGAATCACCGGCTAATAGAAGCAAATTAATTCCGAGAGCCGCCGCTGGTGCAACACTCATCCGCGCGAGTTGGCCCGCACCGATTATGCCGACTGTAGGAAAGGTATCGCTCACTGGATTATCGTAGATGAACTATGTCACCGGCGTTAACATGGATGCCAGATGCTAAAACTAGCTCGCCTCCCGACGATATGGCGACGGCAGAACCAATTTCTCTGCGTCCATCTGGGTATTCCACGGCAACTTCACGACCAATGGTTGCACTTAAAGCCACGTACATTGATGAAATTTCATCACTTCCCTGATCCCATGCAAAAAAGTTTTTCTCAAAGTTTTTAAGGAATTTGCTGAGTAAATCATTGCGAGTCATGTTTCGAGCACCTTCAATTAATAATGAGGTTGCTGTAGGGACTGGGAGTTCGTCGATGCCCATTCCAACATTAATTCCAATTCCAACAACCACGCCCTCATCGGTGGCTTCGGCGATAAGACCGGAGACTTTCTTTTCATTAATTAAAATATCATTGGGCCATTTAACTTGTGCACCGAAATCAGAGAGAACTTGAGCAACACTTACCCCTGCAATCAGAGGAATCCATCCCCAGTCACTTCGATCGCGATTAGGTTGGATGTAAAAAGAAAATAGAAGTGCAGTGCGCGCAGGTGCATCAAAACTCCGTGTTAATCGTCCGCGTCCGCTACTTTGGTATTCAGCTGCAATTACTTCACCAGCGATTGCAATTCCTTGGCGCACTTTTGCAACTAGATCACTTTGTGTAGATGCCGTGAGTTCGACCACGCTTACTCGCCAGTACTGCCCCACGGCGGCATTGATAAGTGAAGTATCGAGTGCCGTACTTAGCATTTCTATGTCCACGCCTAGTACCGTAGGGGCATGAGCCGTAATCTGCATACAACTGCCGGAAAAATCGAAGATCTGCGCGCACGCGTTGAAGAGGCAGTCCATGCCGGTTCGGCACGTGCAGTTGAAAAGCAACATGCCAAGGGTAAGCACACTGCGCGCGAGCGCATTGAGATGCTGGTCGATGCGGATTCATTTACCGAAATCGATGAGTTTGCGCGTCACCGCTCAAACCAGTTTGGTATGGAAAAGAATCGGCCTTACGGCGATGGCGTAGTAATTGGAACGGCAACCGTCGACGGTCGACCTATTGCTTTGTATTCCCAAGATTTCACCATCATGGGTGGATCACTTGGCGAAGTTCACGCCGATAAAATCGTCAAGATTGCCGCCTTTGCTCTTAAAAGCGGAATCCCTCTTATTGGAATCAATGACTCAGGCGGTGCGCGCATTCAAGAGGGTGTTGCATCACTTTCTGGTTATGGAAAAATCTTTCGCCTTAACACTCGCTCCTCTGGCGTGATACCCCAAATCTCACTCATCCTTGGGCCCTGTGCAGGTGGCTCTGCCTATTCACCAGCTTTAACTGATTTTACGGTGATGGTTAATGAAACATCACACATGTTTATTACTGGCCCAGATGTAATCAAGACTGTTACGGGCGAAGAAGTTGATATGGAAGAACTAGGTGGAGCCCGTACTCATAACACCCGAACTGGTAACTCGCACTATTTGGCCGAGAGTGAGGCCGATGCAATTGATTACGTAAAAGCTCTGCTCTCATATCTACCATCAAATAATATGGACAGTGCTCCGCATCTTCCTCCAACAGAGTCATTAGATACAAAGGCATCAGATACAGCCCTTGATACTTTGATTCCCGATAATACAAATCAGCCATATGACATGAAGGTTTTGATCACCGCCCTAGTTGATGAAGGCGAGTTCCTGGAAGTTCATGCACTCTATGCGCCTAACATCGTTGTGGGCTTTGCGCGCATTGAAGGTGAATCAATTGGAATTATTGCCAATCAACCCTCTCAATTAGCCGGAACTCTCGATATTAATTCGAGCGAAAAAGCCGCGCGCTTCTTGCGTTTTTGCGATGCCTTTAATATTCCAATTCTTACGCTGGTTGATGTACCGGGCTTTTTACCGGGAACTGAGCAAGAGTGGGATGGAATCATTCGTCGAGGCGCAAAGCTTCTGTACGCTTACGCCGAAGCATCAGTGCCCCTTGTTACTTTAATTACTCGCAAAGCCTATGGTGGTGCCTTTATTGTTATGGGTTCAAAGTATCTGGGTAGCGATATTAACTTTGCTTGGCCAACGGCTGAGATTGCCGTCATGGGTGCACAAGGCGCCGTGAATATTCTCTACCGTAAAGATTTGGCAGAGGCTAAAGATCCAGTAAGCAAGCGCGCCGAACTAGTTGATGACTACAACGAATCACTTGCCAATCCATACTTAGCTGCAGAACGCGGCACCATTGATACGGTGATTGAACCGAATCAATCGCGCGCATACATAACTAAGGCTTTTAGAACGCTTAAAACTAAGCGCGATACTTTGCCAGCGCGCAAACATGGAAATATTCCGCTGTAATGCAGTTTTTAATAGTAAAAGGAACGCCAACTGCAGATGAACTCATTGCAATCGAGGCGGCCATGGCACTTCATAAGCGTGAAGAGTTAACGCCCGTGATTCGCCGCAGTGCATTTGGTCTGCCACAACTTCGAAAACCCTGGAATAACCACTTTCGTTTCGTTACCCGGACCAACTAGAGCAATATGCCAAAGATCATCCTTGCTTCTGCGTCCTCATCGCGCCGCCGATTATTGGAATCTGCCGGCTTATCGCTGTCGGTTATGGTCAGTCATGTAGATGAAGAGACTGAATTCTTTAATCAACTGTCGCCATCTGACATGGTCATTGCCCTGGCAATAACTAAGGCACATACGATCCGCGAGCAAATTGATTTTCCAGCGATAATAATCGGCTGTGATTCCACTTTTGAGTTTGAGGGTCAATCATTAGGCAAGCCCGGAACGCCTGAAATTGCTTTCGAGCGCGCTAAACGTGTGCAAGGAAATTCAGGTTTATTGCACACCGGTCATTGCGTAATTGATACGGAAAAAGATCGTGAGATTTCCAGCATCGTTACAACCAAAGTTACATTTGACTCCATGAGCGATGAAGAAATTAGTGACTATGTTGCAAGCGGTGAGCCACTTCATGTCGCTGGAGGTTTCACTCTTGACGGCTTCAGTTCGCCATTTATCCCAGTAATCGAAGGTGATTACACAAATGTTGTCGGTATTTCGATGCCATTTATTCGAAAAGCTTTTGCCCAGCTTGGATATTCATGGCCAGAGGTTAAGGTTATGCAATGAAACGCGTACTGATAGCTAACCGAGGCGAAATCGCGGTTCGAGTAATTCGCGCATGTAAAGACCATGGTCTCGAAAGTGTGGCGGTTTATTCTGATGAAGATCGCACCGCAATTCATACGGGTATGGCAGATTCCGCCTATTCATTAGCTGGGACCACCGCCACTCAGACGTATTTAAATATTGAAAAACTAATTGCGGTTGCCATCGAATCTGGCGCCGATGCAGTTCACCCTGGTTATGGATTTTTATCAGAGAATGCAAACTTTGCCCAAGCTGTTATCGATGCAGGATTAATTTGGATTGGGCCCCCTCCAAGTGCAATTCGCGCCCTTGGCGATAAGGTCTCTGCGCGCAAAATCGCTTCAAAGGCAGGTGCACCATTAGTTGCTGGTACAAAAGATCCAGTTGAAGGCCATGAAGAGGTCACGGCCTTTGCTAAAGAGCATGGTCTGCCAGTTGCAATTAAGGCCGCACATGGTGGCGGGGGACGTGGATTAAAAGTTGCCCGCACTATGGAGGAGATTCCAGAGTTATTTGCATCGGCCGTACGCGAAGCAATTAGTGGCTTCGGTCGCGGTGAGTGTTTCGTTGAGCGCTACTTAGACAAACCTCGCCACGTTGAAACTCAAGTTCTCGTTGATCAATCCGGACATGCCGTAGTCGTTAGTACCAGAGATTGTTCTCTGCAGCGCCGGCATCAGAAGTTAGTTGAAGAGGCACCTGCACCATTTTTAACAGATGCGCAAAATGAAGAGCTGTATCGCTCTAGTAAAGCAATTATGAAAGAGGCTGGCTACGTCGGAGCAGGTACCTGTGAATTTCTCATTGGTCTAGATGGAACAATTTCTTTTCTCGAAGTAAATACACGTTTGCAAGTTGAACACCCAGTTAGTGAAGAGATCACTGGTATCGATTTAGTGCGAGAGCAGTTCCGAATTGCAATGGGTGAATCCCTTGGTTTTGATGATCCGGTAATTCGCGGGCACTCAATCGAATTTCGTATTAATGGCGAAGATCCCGGTCGAGGATTTTTGCCAGCCCCAGGTCGCATCACTCAGTGGGTTATTCCAACTGGTCCAGGCGTGCGCGTCGATGCCGGCTTTCAAAAAGGTGACACCATTGGTGGAAACTTTGATTCGCTCCTAGCAAAATTAATTGTTACTGGGGCAACACGCAAGCAAGCTATTGAGCGTGCGCGACGGGCGCTAGCTGAATTCACAATCGATGGACTTGCAACGGCGCTACCTTTCCACCGAGCCATCGTTGAAGATCTGGCATTCACTGAAAATTTTCAAGTTTATACAAGCTACATCGAAAATGAATTTACTAACAATATTCCTGCATTTACGGCAACGGTCGAGCCCCTTCAAAGTCATATGGCGCCAGAGCATTTAATAACCGAAGTAAATGGAAAACGCTTTGAGATCTTGGTCCATGCGCCTAAGCCTCTAGTTAAACGCCACCGTGCAAAAGCGAGCATGTCCGGCGGGTCTAGCAGCACGGGTTTAACAAGCCCAATGCAAGGCACTGTTGTAAAAATCGCCGTTGAAGTAGGGTCCATCGTCGAAGTGGGCGATTTAATTATCGTTCTTGAGGCCATGAAAATGGAGCAACCGCTCATGGCCCATAAGTCCGGAGTTGTTTCTAACCTCACGGCTATCGTTGGTGCCACGGTTTCAAGCGGGACCGTACTCTGTGACATTATTGACGCATGACATCGACCGAACTTCTCTATAGCGATCCATTAGCTGCCGCATCTGCTGCAGCCCAAGAAATTATTGAGCGCACTGGAGTTGCATCTCACGATGTAGCCCTCGTTATGGGTTCGGGTTGGGTTGGTGCAGTTGATGTGCTGGGTGCGCCAGCATATGAATGTAGCGCCGAAGAGTTAACTGGTTTCTTACCTCCCACAGTTGAAGGTCACTCCGGAAAAGTTCGATCCTACATAATTGAAGCTGACGGTAAAAAATTGCGTGCACTAGTTTTTCTTGGCCGAACACATTTGTATGAGGGTAAAGGAGTCGAACCAGTTGTTCACAGCGTGCGTACGGCAGTTAAAGCCGGCTGCAAAGTTGTAATCCTCACGAATGCTTGCGGTGGTATTAATACTAAATTCCACGTTGGACAACCTGTGTTAATCCGTGATCACATTTCATTGACTGCAGTCTCACCCTTATCTGGTGCAACTTTTATTGATCTCACCGACTTGTATAGCAAGCGAATCCGCGAAATCGTAAAGCAAGAGGATTCAACCCTTGAAGAGGGCGTATACGTTCATTGGCGTGGACCGACTTATGAAACCCCTGCTGAGATTCATATGATGCGCACAATGGGTGGAGACTTGGTGGGAATGTCTACTGTCCCAGAAGCGATTGCCGCTCACGCACTAGGCGCCGAGGTTCTAGGAATTTCGTTAGTTACAAATGCCGCAGCTGGAGTTACCGGTGAAAAACTCAATCACGAAGAGGTTATTGCCGCTGGTAAGGCGGCGGCAGATCGAATGGGCGCACTTCTCAAAGGCGTAATTCCAAAGTTATTCTAAGCACATGAATTTAAGGGCCGAAGTAGAAGCGTGGATCGCCGATGATCCAGATCCTCTAACTGCCAGTCAGTTACAAGGTTGGCTAGATACCAATAATGAGGCAGAACTGCGCGAATCTTTTTCTGGCTTTCTACAGTTTGGAACTGCAGGTCTTCGTGGACCTGTAAGGCCTGGTCCATCGGGAATGAACCGAGCAGTTGTTGGTCGTACTGCTGCAGCGATTGCGGTTTATATGAAAGCACGCAATTTAACGTCAGTGGTTATTGGGCGAGATGCACGTCATGGCTCTGAGGATTTTACTTTTGAAACTGCCGAGATTATGAGTGGGGCGGGAATGCGCGTTTATATCCTTCCTCGCCCATTGCCAACGCCAGTTTTAGCTTTTGCTACCAATGAATTAAAGTGCGATGTTGGAATTATGGTTACTGCTAGCCATAATCCTCCGCAAGATAATGGTTATAAAGTTTATTTAGGTGGCACGGTTGATGGAATTCATTATCGCGGATCACAAATTGTCTCCCCAACCGATACATCAATTGCCGCACATATAAATGAAATTGCCTCTCTAGCCAGCCAACCTCGCGCAAAGGTCTGGAGCATTGTTGAAGAAGAGTTAATTAGTAAATATGTATCTATCACTGCCTCAATCGCGAAAAAGCCTGGCAATTTAAAGATCGTGTACACCGCTATGCATGGCGTCGGAACTGAAACAATCTTGCGAGTTTTTCATAAGGCCGGGTTCCCCTCGCCAATTTTAGTCGATGCGCAAGCGCAACCCGATCCAGATTTTCCTACCGTTGCATTTCCTAATCCCGAAGAGCCAGGGGCTATCGACTTATCCCTTGAAACTGCCCGCACATTTGATGCCGACTTAGTTATTGCTAATGATCCCGATGCCGATAGATGCGCTGCCGCAGTAAAAGATCCCATCACTGGCTGGCGAATGCTTCGTGGGGATGAGTTAGGTGCAATATTTGGCGAAACTATTGCGCGCAATACCGACAAGGGAATCCTGGCGAACTCAATTGTTTCATCAACAATTTTGAGCAAGATTGCTGCACATTACAACTTAGAGTTTAAACAGACCTTAACTGGCTTTAAATGGCTTGCTAAAATCGATGGCCTCACCTTTGGCTATGAAGAGGCACTCGGATATGCTGTTGATGCAATTACCGTCAACGATAAAGATGGAATTTCAGCGGCCATTAAACTGGCCCAAATCGCAACTGATTTGGCCGCCTCAGGGAGAACTCTTTTAGATTTACTCGATGAGATCTGGGCTAGACACGGCTTTCATGCAACTGAACAGATTTCAGTTCGCTTAACCGATCTTTCACAAGTTGATCAGATAATGGGTCGACTTCGAAAAAATACTCCCACACATATAGCCGGCAAAGAAGTTACCTCGGTCGATGATTTAGCAAAACCTACTGATGATTTACCGCCAACTGATGGTCTGCGCATTTGGTTAGATGGCACGATTAGAATAATTATTCGCCCCAGTGGAACTGAGGCAAAGATGAAGTGTTACATTGAGGTTATTGAAAAAGATTCAACGCGAGCACAGATCGTTCTGGATCAATTACGAGCACCATTGAAGGAATTACTATCGTGAGTTTTTACGGCTTAGTTGATGGCAGTGATGCCTCGCTTAAGAAGTACTTAGGCGCGCTTTCAGGCGTAGACCAAGTCGGCGCCGATGCACGCGCCGCGATGTTAGCAACGCGCAGCATCAAAACAACATCAAAGCGTTGGGCAATTGATACTGCGATTTCGATGGTGGATTTAACAACACTGGAAGGCGCAGATACTGCCGGCAAAGTCCAAGCATTGTGCACTAAAGCCGTACGTCCCGATCCAACGGATTCAAGCGTGCCCAGTGTCGGCGCAGTCTGTGTCTATAACGACATGGTGGCTATTGCACGAGCGCACTTAGATTTAATTGGTGGCTCCCACGTTGGTGTCGCTGCAGTTTCAACGGCATTTCCCTCAGGGCGCGCATCGATGGCCGTTAAGTTACAAGACACGCAGGATGCAATCGATGCAGGTGCATCTGAAATTGACATGGTGATCGATCGTGGAGCTTTTCTAAGTGGAGATTACATCGGTGTCTTCAATGAGATCGTTCAAATCCGAGAACTCTGCGGCAACAAAGCACATCTCAAAGTTATCTTTGAAACTGGCGAACTTGTAACGTACGACAATGTTCGCAAGGCATCTTTTCTAGCAATGGCCGCAGGCGCCGACTTCATTAAGACTTCAACCGGCAAGATTGCACCCGCTGCAACCCCTCCAGTCGTTTTGGTTATGTTGGAAGCGGTACGCGACTTTTTCTCCATGACGCAGAAGCGAATTGGCGTTAAACCTGCAGGGGGTATTAGAAATACTAAAGATGCCATCAAGCAGTTGGTATTGGTCAATGAGACTGCTGGACCAGAATGGCTAACGCCCTCTCTTTTTCGTATTGGTGCTAGCGCTTTACTCAATGATCTACTGATGCAACGCATGAAAATGGATGATGGCTACTACGCTAGCCCTGCCTACGTGACGATCGATTAATGGAGACCCCAGTGAGCTTTGAATATGCACCCGCACCCGAGTCGCGCTCTGTTGTCTCTATTAAACCTAAGTATGGCCACTTCATCGGCGGAAAATTTGTAAGTGGCACTAAGCATTTCCCAACTATTAATCCGGCAACTGAAGAGGTCTTAAGCCGCATTGCTTTAGCGGGAAAAGCAGATGTTGATGCTGCGGTAAAGGCTGCGCGCAAAGCATATGTCGGTACGTGGTCCAAAATGAGCGGTAAGGAGCGCGGAAAATACTTATTTCGAATCGCTCGAATTATGCAAGAGCGCTCCCGTGAATTCGCAGTCCTTGAAACTCTCGATAACGGTAAACCTATCCGTGAATCGCGCGATGTAGATGTTCCACTTGCTGCTGCACACTTTTTCTATCATGCTGGTTGGGCCGACAAGCTTGAATTTGCCGGACTTGGCACTTCGACAAAGGCACACGGTGTTGCAGGTCAGATTATTCCTTGGAACTTTCCATTATTGATGTTGGCATGGAAGGTTGCACCCGCCCTTGCCGCTGGCAACACGGTCGTTCTTAAGCCTGCTGAAAATACTTCTCTTACCGCACTTCTATTTGCCGAAGTCTGCCAGCAGGCCGAACTTCCTGCAGGTGTCGTCAATATTGTTACCGGCGATGGAACAACTGGAGCGCTAATTGTTAACCACCCCGGCATCGACAAGATTGCATTCACGGGTTCGACCGAAGTTGGAAAGATTATTGCTCGCGCAGTTGCCCCAACTCAAAAGAGTGTGACGCTTGAACTCGGTGGAAAAGCTGCCAACATCATCTTTGAAGATGCTGCAATTGACGAGGCAATTGAAGGAATCGTCAATGGAGTTTTCTTTAACCAAGGCCACGTCTGTTGTGCCGGTTCGCGATTAATTCTTCAAGAGAGCGTCGCTGACGAAGTAGTAGAAAAGCTTAAGCGGCGCATGGCTCTGATTAGAGTTGGTGATCCGATGGATAAAAATACCGATCTCGGGGCGATCAATAGCAAAGAGCAGCTCCTAAAAATTCGTGAACTCTCAGCTGCCGGTGATGCCGAAGGTGGCGAGCGTTGGAGTGCACCATGTGAGCTTCCGGCAAAAGGTTTTTGGTTCCCACCAACAATATTTACTGGCGTCACACAATCCCACCGTATTGCACGTGAAGAAATCTTTGGTCCAGTCCTATCAGTCTTAACATTTAGAACGCCTCAAGAGGCCATAGATAAGGCTAATAACACGCCTTTTGGCCTATCTGCCGGCATCTGGAGCGAAAAGGGTTCGCGTATCTTGTGGGCCAGCCAACAACTTCGCGCCGGAGTCATCTGGGCAAATACATTTAACAAATTTGATCCAACATCCCCATTTGGAGGTTACAAAGAGTCCGGTTGGGGCCGTGAAGGCGGACGACATGGCTTAAGTGCATATTTGAAGGGAGTCGGCCATGAGTAATCGAATCGACGTGAAGAAGACGTATAAATTATTCATCAATGGTGCATTCCCCCGTACTGAGTCGGGTCGCACTTATGAAGTCAAAAGCGCTAAGGGAGTATTTATCGCTAACCCTTGCTTAGCATCGCGCAAAGATTTAAAAGATGCCGTTGTTGCCGCTCGCGGCGCTCAACCAGGTTGGAATAAGGCATCGGCTTATAACAAAGGACAGATTCTTTATCGAATTGCCGAAATGCTTGAGGGCCGCCGTGCTCAGTTTATCGATGAAATTATTCTTACTACGGGAGTTACTAAGTTAAAGGCCGACAAGGAAGTCACTGATTGCGTAGATCGTTTAGTTTGGTATGCAGGTTGGAGTGACAAACTATCCTCACTATCGGGTGCGCTTAATCCAGTTGCTGGGCCTTATTACAACTTTACGGTGCCAGAGAGTATGGGGGTCATCGCAGCGATTGCCCCTGAGACCCCATCACTCCTTGGTTTAATCGATGCAATTGCACCGATCATCGTTGGTGGAAATACTGTAATAGTTTTGGCAAGTACAAAGGCGCCACTATCAGCGATGAGTTTTGCTGAGGTCATAGCAACGAGTGACGTCCCTGCTGGAGTTGTCAATATTTTAACTGGCAAGAAAGATGAAATCGCTCCTTGGATGGCATCGCATATGGATATCGATGGCTTAGATATCTCAGGTTTGCCAACAAAGGGCCATGGCGCTATTCGAATTGCAGGTGCAGAGAATCTAAAACGTATCTTCACTTTCAAATCGGCCGATCCTGGTCGAATCCTTGCTTTCTTAGAAAACAAAACTGTCTGGCACCCGATAGGGCTCTAAAACGCGCCTTTATCAATGGTTTTTAACCATAATTGACGGACGGCTTCAACATCTAAATCCAGTACCACGCGCACTGAAGCTGAATCTTCAAGGCTGAGGGGCTCTAAATCCTTTAAGAATGCATCTCGGCGGTCGCAAATAGTCTGACCTCGTGCTGGACCCGAAGAAGTATCGACGACAACGTCGAACATCTCAGTCGTGAATAGTTCTGGATGAATAGCAGTTGCTACCGCTCCAAAATCGCCAAGAGTGATGGGTGAGACATGCAATCGCTCGATAAAAGCTTCGATAAGTTTTCCAGCAAATTGTGCCGAAGGTTCATGCGACTTCCGTAATTGCGCAGCCTCTTGACTAGTAATACCGGGTCGCATAAAAACATCGAGACCGTACATAGTAATTGGTACTCCGCTTTGAAAGACAATGGCGGCGGCTTCTGGATCATGCCAGACATTGAATTCAGCGGCAGGGGTTGCATTACCGGCCGATGCCGAACCACCCATTAAAACAATGCGATGGATTTTTTTAGCGGTTTCTGGAAATGCGCGCAAGAAAAGTGCGATGTTAGTAAGTGGTGCAACTGGAACTAAAGTTACTGGCTCCTTAGAGCTCTCGATCAAATCGCGCAATAATTCAACGGCCGATCGGGAATCTACTTTTCGCTTTGATGGCGCGATTCCAAGATCACCCATGCCGTCGGCGCCATGAACATATTCAGCATATTGAGACTTGCCAAGCAAAGGGCGCACTGCCCCGCGTGCCACTGGAATATCTCCAGCACCAGCGGCATCTAGCACCTTCAAAGTATTAGCCACTACTTGATCCACATTCGTATTGCCATCAACGCATGTGATTCCTAAGAGATTGATTGCAGGATGCATTGCCGCAAATAGGACGGCAAAGGCATCATCTACACCAGTATCAACATCTAGAATGATTGAAGTTTTTTGCATAAGCGATAGCCTAGCGCTATGAGTAAAGTTGTGGTCGCTGTAGTCGGAAGTGCCATGATGGACTTAACGGCCTATGCCAAGTATTTACCCGAGCCCGGCCAAACCCTTCTCGGCGAGCTTTTCACGACTGGTTTTGGCGGCAAAGGGGCTAATCAAGCGGTTATTGCGGCGCATTGCGGTGCGCAGGTTCACTTCATCGGCAAGCTTGGGCGGGATTTATTTGGCGATTCAATCGCATCTAATTTTTCAAACGTCGGCATACGCAGCGAATATGTAGAGCGAAGTGATAGCCCAACTGGCGTTGCACATATCTGGGTCGACGGTAATGGCGAGAATCGAATCATTATTATTCCGGGTGCCAATCATGAAATTGAGAGTGCAAAGGCAGTAGCAGCAATCAATAGCATTGAGAATCTTTCTGTCGTAGTAGCCCAGTGTGAGATCAAGCAGGAAGTTACGTTGGCGGCATTTAAAGCTGCCAAGGCACGCGGCTGTGTTACTATTTTAAATCCAGCACCGTATCAAGGACTCTCTCAAGAGTTACTCGAACTATGCGACTGGATAATTCCAAATGAGACTGAGTTTCGTGAGCTTCATGGCGAGCTTCCAACAAATGACGAAATTTTGAAATCCTTTAGACCCGGCAGGAATTCAGTAGTAACTCTCGGCTCTGCAGGCGCTGTATTAATTAACGCCGATGGAACAATTAATCGAGTGTCGGCGCCAGTTGTCAATGCAGTTGATACAACGGGTGCCGGTGATGCCTTCGTTGGAACTTTTGCCTTTGGACTAGCCTCAGGAATGAACTCGATGAAGGCTCTCACACTTGGAATCAAGGTAGCATCCTTAAGTGTTACTAAAAAGGGCGCACAATCTTCGTATCCAACTCAGGCCGAGATAGCTACGCTTTCGTAACCTCTAAGCACAAATGTTGGCCGACGTACTGGCTCGCTAGCTAATGACATTTCCGGAAATTTCTCCCATAGGGCCGGAAGTGAAACACCCATCTCTAATCGGGCAAGTGGCGCGCCTAAGCAAAAGTGAATTCCAGCACCAAAGCCGATATGTGGATTTGGATCACGCGCAATATTCATTTCATCTGCGTTTTCAAATATCGCAGGATCTCTATTTGCCGAACCAATAAGGGCAGCGATCTTTTGGCCGGCCGCTATTTCGACTCCCCCTAGCTCGGTATCTTTCGTCGCAGTACGCTCAAAAAGCTGCAGCGGGGCGTCAAAACGCATGAACTCTTCTAGCGCCGTCTCTGTTAGTGCTCTTGGGTCGTTACGAAGAAGTGCGCTTTGATCTGGGCGGCGCAGAACTTCAACCATCCCGTTACCAAAGGCGTTCACGCTGGCCTCATGGCCGGCATTGAGCAGAAGCACACATGTGGCAACTAACTCATGCATATTTAACTTCTCACCATTTTCTTCAACCATAGCCAAGTCAGTAATTAAATCTCTTCCGGGACGCTTCTTTCGCTCTTCAGCCAACGCGCGAACATACTCTGCGAACTCGCTCGCGGCAGTCTTTGCCTCGCTTTGATACTGCAGCGATGGATTTACTTCATACATTTTGACGATCGCCTGCGACCAAGGGCGAAGCAAGTGCTCCTCTGATTCTGGAAAGCCCAATAGGTCGGCGATGATTTTAACTGGAAGTGGTTCGGCATAATCGGCTATAAGATCAAAGTTTTCACCTGAGGAAACTTTGGTCTCTATTGCATCCAAGAGTTCGGCTGTAATTCGCTCGATTGCAGGGCGCATGCTCTCAATTTTGTTTCGATTAAATGCTTTAGCAACGAGAGCGCGCAGCCTCGTGTGTTTAGGTGGTTCGCTATCTAAAATTGAATCCGAGTGCAGCCAATTAAAGGTCTCCCACTCAAACTCGGGTTTTTTATCAATAAAGATTCGCCCAAGGGATTTATTTCGAAAAACATCATTGGCGTCGCCGTGGCAGGCCGCTAAATACATACCTAAACCCTCATGCCAAACGGGTTTGCCAAACCCGCGTAATTCGCTTAACCCGAGATAGGGATTTGCTACAAAAGTAGGGTCGCTAAAATCAATCATTACTCAGATGAGATTTTCTGATATCCCGGCTTAATTACGTTTTCAATTATTTTCAACCGATCAGGGTATGGAATAAAGGCGCTCTTCATTGCATTAATGGTGACGCGTTGTAACTCAGTAAAATCCCAACCAAATGCTTTTACGGCCTCTTGCATTTCAAATGACATTGATGTCTGGCTCATTAAGCGGTTATCGGTATTCAGGGTCACTCGAAAACGTAACTTCGCTAAGACGCCAATAGGGTGCTCGGCATAGCTTTTAGCTGCTCCCGTTTGAAGATTTGACGTGGGACACAGCTCTAGTGGAATACGGCGATCACGAACGTAGGAGGCGAGTTGGCCTAATTTTGGTTCGGGTCCTGAGAAATCAATGTCATCGATAATGCGTACGCCATGGCCTAAGCGCTCTGCGCCACAGAGTTGAATCGCCTCCCAAATTGATGGAAGACCATATGCCTCTCCGGCATGAATCGTAAAGTGCGCATCTTCTTTACGCAGATAATCAAAGCTCTCTTTCTGATCACTTGGTGGAAATCCATCTTCAGGACCGGCGATATCAAAACCAACAACACCCTCATGGCGGTATTTAACAACTAGCTCGGCTACTTCTTGCGAGCGTTTGTTCTGTCGCATTCCACAGAGTAATGAGTAGACGGCAATCTCGTGACCCTCGGCTTTAGCTTCGGCCATTCCCTGCTTGTAGCCTTCAAGTGTTGCCTCAACGACATCGGCCATTGAAAGTCCTTTTTCAGTAAATAACTCCGGCGCTCCGCGAACTTCGGCATAGACAACCCCGTCGCGCGCAAGATCTAGAGCGCACTCGCGGGCAACGCGAATAATATCTTCGCGTCGTTGCATAACCGCAATCGTGTGAGAAAAAGTCTCTAAATATCTAACGAGTGAACCTGAGTCACAAGATTCGCGAAACCAGGTTGCAAGTTCCGTTGCATCATGCGTTGGCAGCGAGGTGTAACCAATCTCTGCAGCAATATCAATAATCGTTTGTGGTCGCAGCCCGCCATCTAAGTGATCATGCAACATGACTTTTGGGATGCGCTTAATTTGATCCGAATTAGGTGTGCTATTCATTGCCATTTTCTAAAAGCTCCTTAATCGGTGATTCGTTCAAGTATAAGTGGCAATCGATCTACTGTCCCACCAGCAGGTAGATCACCGATTTTCACGCTATTGCTAAGGGAATCTTGGGCACGCGCAAAAGCTGCAGGTGTATCGGTATGCAAAGTAAATAAAGGCGCACCAGATTTAATAAAATCACCCGGTTTAGCGTGAATTTCAATGCCTGCACCGGCCTGCACGGCCTCACCTTGGCGTGATCTTCCAGCACCTAATCGCCACGCGGCAATACCAACTTTCATTGCATCCATAGCCAAAACTGTTCCAGAGGTCTCGGCAGTAATAGTTAAATTCTCTTTTGCAACTGGAAGTTTTGCATCGGGATTACCGCCTTGCGCACTAATCATCTGGCGCCATACATCCATTGCTTTTCCATTTTTTAGCGCAGCTGCAGGATCTGCGCCTTTAATTCCGGCGATCTCTAACATCTCACGTGCGAGTATGACTGTCAGTTCTACTATGTCTGCTGGTCCACCACCGGCAAGGACTTCAATTGATTCACGGACTTCAAGGGCATTGCCAGCGGTAAGCCCGAGTGGAACATCCATTGCAGTGACGAGCGCAAGAGTTTTTACACCTGCACGTTTTCCGAGACCCACCATCACATGGGCTAATTCTGCAGCTTTAGCTGGATCGCTCATAAAAGCACCGCCACCGGTCTTAACGTCCAAGACAAGAGCACTAGTACCTTCAGCAATCTTCTTACTCATAATTGAAGATGCAATAAGTGGAATCGCCTCGACCGTTGCCGTTACATCGCGCAATGCATATAACTTCTTATCGGCCGGAGCTAAACCCGCACCGGCAGCACAAATAACTGCGCCACAATCCTGCAAAACTTTTAGCATCTCCGCATTTGTTAGCGATGCTCGCCACCCTGGGATTGATTCCAACTTATCTAACGTTCCGCCAGTGTGCCCAAGTCCGCGACCCGATAATTGAGGCACCGCAGCACCACATGCAGCAACCAACGGAGCAAGCGGCAAAGTAATTTTGTCGCCAACTCCCCCAGTTGAATGTTTATCTACCGTTGGACGAGAGAGCGCAGACCAGTTCATGCGTTCGCCGCTATTGATCATGGCGTCGGTCCACCGTGAAATCTCCCGTAACTCCATACCGTTGAGCAAGATGGCCATGAGAAGTGCAGACATTTGCTCATCGGCAACTGCGCCTCGTGTATAGGCGTCAATGACCCAATCAATCTGTGGGTCGGTCAGTGAATGATGATCACGCTTTGCCGCAATAATTTCTGCGGCAGAAAAGGCTTCTACCTGGGTCATTTAACGCTCGTTACGGTCTAAATCATCTGGACCAAAGGCCCATGGCAACATGGCAGCCATAGTTTGTGGTCCATCATCGGTCATTAATAACGCATTCGATCCACCGTGCTCAAATAATAATTGACGACAGCGACCACATGGTGCCAAGTGATTTCCTTGACCATCGACACAGGAAATTGCGATTAAGCGACCGCCACCAGTTGCAATTAAATTAGAAACTAAGCCGCACTCGGCGCAGAGACCTAAACCGTAACTAGCATTTTCAACGTTGCAACCAGAGACGATACGGCCATCATTAACAAGGGCGGCAACTCCGACCGGAAACTTAGAGTATGGCGCATAAGCGGTTTTCATTGCAGCCACCGCTGCGCTATGAAGTTGTTCCCAATTAATCTCAATCACTTCATACCGCCGCGTCGATACGGTACTCCATCGGCTGCCGGCATTCGAAGTCTTTGAGAGGCCACGGCCATTACCAAGAGCGTTGTTATGTATGGCGTCATCGTTATTAACTGTCCAGGCAAGTTATCTACCGCTAGGTAGTACCACAGCGATAGAGCCGCTGAAGCAAATGTGAGTCCAGCCTTAAGCAATCTTCCCTTTCTGATGTCTCTATAAACTAAGAAAGCTAAAATTAGAACTATGAGGAGAATCAGCGCATGAATCGATGCAGAGTCTCTGAGTTGAAGTGCATCTGCAAAACCAAATAATCCCGCACCCATCATGATTCCGCCTGGGCGATAGTTACCAAAGAGCAGGGCGGCAAGACCGATATATCCGCGTCCGGCAACTTGATTTTCTTGATAATGATTTGCGGCAACGATTGCTAAATAGCCCCCGCCAAGTCCTGCAAGGGCACCTGAGATTAAAACACCGGCATATTTCATCGCATAAACATTTACGCCAAGAGATTCAGCGGCAGTAGGTGCTTCTCCCGCACTGCGAAGACGTAGACCAAAGGCCGTCCGCCAGAGAACAAAAACCGAGAGCGGAACGATAGCTATCGCAATTATCGTTACGTATGAGAGATCACCAGTAACGCCTCGGAGAACTGCAGCAACGTCGGAGATGAAAAACCAGTGTTTATTAGCCAAATTGGTTAATAAATCAGGGCTATGCCAACCGAAATATTTTCCGCCAGATAAAACAGGAATCCCGTTAGTACCAATTGAATTTACATCGGGAGATTGTGAAGGCCCGAGCCAAGACCCACTCTTATATAAAATAGTTGATATATATCGAACTAGCCCTGCGGCAATAATATTAATTGCAACGCCTGATACAACATGGTCGACACCAAAAGTAATCGTTGCAACTGCATGAAGTAATGCACCAGTTGCCCCGAAACAGATCGCGGCTACTAAGCCAATCCAAGGGCCGTGCTTCGTACCAATCATTCCGCCGGCCCAAGCGCCCATAATCATCATGCCTTCAAGGCCAATATTGACAACTCCCGAGCGCTCGGAAAATAAACCACCAAGGCCAGCGAGGGCAATTGGGACTGAGAGTAGTAACGCCGCTGAAGCAGTACCAACACTAGTTAAATCTGACGCACCAGTAATCATTCGGATGACCGAAAGTACAAAAACTAATAATGCTGCATATCGCAAGTTCTTCAATAGTTTGGTTCTCATGCTCCGACCGCCTTTGCAAGCTCTTTACTTTGCAGTGTTATCTTGTATCGACGGACAACTTCATAGGCAATAACGGAAGATAAGAGAATTGAACCCTGCATGATTACATACGTTTCAGGTGCAATATCTATGAGCTCAAGAGCGCGTGAACTCACTTCGAGAAAACCGAAGAGCAAAGCGCTAATCGCCATACCAACTGCATTGTTTCGACCAAGGAGTGCTACTGCGATTGCAGAGAAACCAATTCCAGTTCGAAAGCCCATATTAAATGCATGTGTATCACCCAGCACCGCGGGTAGGCCGGCCAAACCAGCTACAGCCCCAGATGCGGCGAGTGCGATGAAAGTCATGCGCTTTGAGTTGACGCCGCTAACTCGCGCAGCAATTGGATTAGCTCCAGTTGCTCGAAGCTCAAAACCAAATCGAGTGCGGTTAACAACGAACCAGAAAGCAACACCAAGAATGATGGCAATAATGAGCATGCCGTATACGCCGCCGCCGGGTTTATCTTTGATACCCAGCTTGTTTAGCAGGGGCATTAAGCCTGGGAATTGGCCTGAGGTCGGGAGCGTCTTGGTGGACATGTTATTTGAGTTAGTAGTTCGATCCATGAATCGATTAGCAAGTAAGTATGAGGACAGACCGCCCGCCAAGGAGTTCAACATAATTGTGGAAATAACTTCACTTACTCCGCGCTTAACTTTTAGATAACCCGCAATTGAGGCCCATAGTCCGCCAATAGTCATGGCAATCACCATGATTATTAAAATATGAAGTACGGGTGGCAATACAAACATCGCACCAATGTAAGCACCGAAAAGGGCACCTAATCGAAGTTGACCTTCGACACCGATATTGAATAGACCAGCACGAAAAGTAATGGCTATCGCAATTGCCGCAATGTAATAAGGCGTAGCTGTGTTGAGCATTTGCATCAGGGAGCTTTGAGTTGTTCCAAAATCCCACATGGTTTTATAGGCATCCATTGGAGATTTATGCGTGGCAAGAACGGCTAAGGAAGAGATGATGATTGAGACAACTGCAGCGGCAAATGGGGCGGCTAATGCAAGCAAAATAGTTGAGAGTTTAAGTTTTTTCATACTGCACCTGTCATCGCAGAACCTAGCTGTTCCGGCGTTGTCTTAGCTGGATCGAGTTCGGCAGTTACAACGCCACGTAACATAACCAACAAGCGATCAGACATTCCGATTAGCTCCTCAAGATCTGCAGAGATTAAAACGATTGCCATTCCTTTTTCGCGCGCCCTTCGAAGCTCTTCCCAAATCGCGCCTTGCGCGCCAACATCTACGCCGCGAGTTGGGTGGGCAGCAACGAGTAGTGCAGGGGCTTTACTCATTTCGCGTCCGACAATAAATTTCTGTTGATTACCACCCGATAGCGCTGTAGCTAAAGTCTGTGGCCCGGGTGCTCGCACGTCAAACTCTTCCATGATGCGAGCAGTGTCGGCGATGGTTGCCTTTTTATCTAAAACAAAGCCACGCATAACTGGCTTAGATCGCTGATGTCCGAGGATTCGGTTCTCCCACAACGGTGAGTTCATCATTAGTGCCTGACGTTGACGATCTTCAGGGATAAAACCAATACCTAAATCATGGCGGTGAGCAACACTTAAGTGGTCGATGGATTCACCATTAAATGAAATTGAACCCGTATATTCGCGCAGACCCAGAATCGCTTCAACTAGCTCGGCCTGACCATTACCTTCGACACCAGCAATACCGACAACCTCGCCGGCGTGTAAATTAAAAGTGATATGTGAAATCAAATCACGGCTACCTGTTGATGTTGGAATTGAAACATCTTTAAGTGCTAGCGCAACTTGGTCACGACGAGTGACCCCGTGGGTGCTTGGCTGCGGTAGTTCACTGCCCACCATAAGCTCGGCTAGTTGGCGCGCAGTTATATCTTTGGATTTAACTTCGGCAACGGTCGAACCTTGTCGAACAACTGTAACGTCATCGGCAACACGCAAAACCTCATCTAGTTTGTGCGAGATAAAGATGATGGCCATACCTTCGGCACGAAGACCTTCAAGAGCGTTAAATAAATCATCGACCTCTTGTGGAACAAGAACGGCAGTTGGCTCATCAAAAATTAAAATGCGGGCGCCGCGATATAGAACCTTCAAAATCTCAACGCGCTGGCGGGCTCCGACGCCGAGCTCTTCTACCAAAATATCTGGATCGATTTCAAGACCATAGGCCGCCGACATTTCAGCGATCTTTTTACGCGCGGCAACAAAATCAATTGTTACTCCATGCTTTGGCTCAGATCCAAGAATTATGTTTTCAAGTACGGTGAAGTTATCGGCCAACATAAAGTGTTGGTGCACCATTCCAATGCTTGCATCGATTGCATCATTTGGATTCTTGAAATGTACAGCCTTGCCATTAACTAAAATCTCGCCACTATCAGGGCGCTGCATTCCGTATAAAATCTTCATTACGGTGGATTTGCCGGCACCATTTTCGCCGACGAGGGCGTGAACTGTGCCAGTTTCTACGCTCATTGAGACATCTTTATTGGCAATGACACCAGGAAAGCGTTTGGTGATGTGCCGTAGTTCAACTGCCACTGACACTTATGTTGTCTCCTTCAGTTGTATAAAAACGTTTGGCCCAACAAGGAGATTTAACTCCATTGTTGGGCCAAACGCCACTTCTTATAACCTCTATCTCAATGTGAGAATTAAGGCTTTGTTGGAACCTTGATCTTTCCTGACTTGATTGCAGCTGCTGCCTTGTCGATCTGTGCCTTGTACTTAGTGATGTATCCACCAGAGTACGAGACGCCAACGCCGTCAAGTGCTAGGTCATAGTGACGACCGTAAACGCCAGCCTTGGCATCTAGAACGTCGTTAACAGATGATCCTGCAACAGAAGTTGCGATTACATCGTAGACAGCACGGTCAACGCGCTTGATCATTGATGTGAGCATGTTCTTCTTTTCTGCAGCTGAAGCTGAAAGGTACTGATCAGAGTCAACTCCGATAGTCCAAACCTTAGTGCCAGAACTTGCAGCCTCGGTTGCAGCTGCGAA
>SESE01000011.1_pt1 | contig 78651 bp, 69 predicted proteins | sample 3171371 | NCBI WGS metagenome assembly SESE01 (sample SAMN06051881, study PRJNA518727) | freshwater metagenome | biome: subpolar coniferous forest; feature: holomictic lake; material: water; isolation source: holomictic Lake 442, 13 m depth | place: Canada: near Kenora, Ontario | collected... | reverse complement strand
ACAAAAGGTTTGTTATGAAGATTCACGATGGTTTTAGTATAATAATAAAAGTACGATAAACAGCGTTCAGGAGCAGATGAAGGATCAGGTGGAGTTACTGTCGGTCAGCGATTTGCGGGTTCAATTTCCCGGAAAAAAGAGTGGGGTTATGGGTAAACCTCTTTTGATACCTGTTGTTAACGGAGTGTCGTTTGATGTTTACAGAGGAGAGACCCTTGGCCTGGTGGGTGAGTCTGGTTGTGGAAAAACTACACTTGGCCGGGCGCTTATTCGTCTTGGTCATCCTCTTGTGACCGGCAGGATTGCCTTTGCAGGGCGGGAGATCTCCAGCATTGGCAGTCGCGAGTTTCGATCGCTTCGCAAAGAGATTCAGATGATTTTTCAGGATCCTTTCGGTTCTCTTAATCCTCGCTTGACGGTTCGCCAGACGCTTGAAGAGGTGTTGCTGGTGCATGGAATTGCCCGTGGAGAGGCTGCGAGCAAACGCATTGCCGAGCTGCTTGATGTTGTCGGCTTGAACAGGGAGTATCGTAACCGCTATCCTCATGAGTTTTCAGGCGGGCAGCGGCAGCGGATCGGCATTGCCCGGGCGCTGGCCGTCAATCCGAAATTTATTATATGCGATGAGCCGGTCTCGGCGCTTGACGTCTCTATTCAGTCGCAGATTATCAATCTTCTCAAGGATCTTCAGCGCGACATGGGGCTGACCTACCTCTTTATCGCCCATGACCTCTCGGTTGTTGAATATATCTCTGACCGCGTGGCTGTTATGTATCTTGGCAAGATTGTTGAAATTGCCGACTCCACAGAACTCTATGCCAACCCGCAGCACCCCTACACCAGAGCACTTTTGTCTGCCATTCCCAATCCTGAATTTGGAGCAAAAAAAGAGCGAATTTTATTGAATGGTGACTTGCCAGGGCCACTGAGTATCCCTTCCGGCTGCCCCTTTCACCCGCGATGTCCGGTTGCAACGGCAGCGTGCAGACAGCGTACACCGAAGCTTCAGGAACGACATAATAATAATAACGGGCACAAGGTAGCCTGTCTCCTTTATGAATAATAGCAACATACCAACAAAGCGGCGCGGCTGTTTCCGTAACGGTTGCCTCGCCCTGATTATTGTTCCGCTTCTGATTGCGGTTGGGCTGTTTTTTGCATTTCGCTCATCTCACTCAATTCCCGACCGCTTTGTGCTGGTACTGCCTCTCAAAGGCGGGGTGGATGAAATCCGTAACGAAAGCTCATCACTGCCCTTCATGCCGTCGCGGGGGCCACTCTCTCTTCAGGAGATGCTCTTTGTGCTTGATCACGCCGTTGCTGATGAGCGGGTCAGGGAGGTACTGCTTGATATTGACGGGTTGCAGACCAGCCCTGCCAAGGTTGCCGAATTGCGCAGTGCCATTGAAAAGGTACGCAAGGGGCGGAAAAAGGTCACAGCGTTTCTGCACTCTGCTGAAGACAGCGACTATCTTCTTGCCTCCTCCTGCGATTCCATTATTGTGGAACGCGGCGGCTCACTTCTTCTTGATGGACTGAGGGCGGAGTCTCTTTTTTATACAACACCACTGGGCAAAATTGGTGTTCAGGTGCAGGCTGCGCAGTGGAAAAAGTACAAGAGTGGCATTGAGTCTTATGTGAGAACAGGGGCAAGCAAAGAGTATTTTGAACAGATAAGCGCTCTGCTTGATGAGGTTTACCATGATTATCTCACCTCTGTGTCGACGCGGCGGAACATCAGTCGCACCGCCTTTGAGGCAATTATCAACAATGAGGCTCTGCTGTCGGCCAAGAGAGCCAAAGCGCTCGGACTGGTTGATGGCATCTCTTCATTTTGGGAGTTACAGCGTGCCCTGACCAAAAAAATAACCGGAAAAGAGCTGGGCAGTGACAACGATGCCTATGTCAGTGCTGCCGAGTATCGTGCGGCTGTTCCATGGCCACAGAAGTCCACCACTGATGAGGCTCTTGCCGTCATTACCATGTCTGGCACCATTGTCCGCTCCCTCGGAGAGCTGGGGGAGGGTATTGATGTGGAGACACTGAAGAGTTCCCTCAATGCCGCTCTGGAGAACAAAAAGGTTAAAGCCATTGTCTTGCGCATTGACAGCCCCGGTGGAGATGCCCTGGCTTCGGCTGATATGCTCCAGATGCTCGATTCTGCAGCCGTAAAAAAACCTCTTGTGGTCTCCATGTCAGGGGTTGCCGCTTCCGGTGGTTATATGACCGCCCTGGCAGGGAAAACCATCTTTGCCCAGCCGCTGACCATCACAGGATCAATCGGTGTCTATGCCCTGAAGCCCAATATCAGCGCACTTGCCGACAAGATTGGTCTGAAGCGCGATGTTGTGACGAGAGGCCGATATGCTGATGCCAATACACCCTTCAAGCCGCTTGAGGGCGAGGCCTACAACAAATTTGTTGCGGCGGCAGGTGAGGTGTATGATGATTTTATCGGCAAGGTAGCGGTCTCAAGAAAGATGCCTCTTGCCCAGGTAGATTCTGTAGCCGGGGGAAGGGTCTGGACGGGCAGCCGCGCGCTGAAGGCCGGTCTGGTTGACCGTATGGGAGGGCTTTTTGATGCCATTCAGGCCGCGCAGCTTCTTGCGAAAATCGATGCAACAAAAAAACCGAAGATCCTGTTCTATCCGGTGCAGAAGAGCTGGCTTGAAACTCTTCTTGCGGGAAACAATGCCAGTTTTTCGGAGCGTGTCGTGGTTGCCATCAAAAAACAGTTGTTGTATGAGATGCTTCCTCAACGGCAATTCTCATCAATGGAGGTTTTCTATGAGATGCTGATGCGTTCGGGCCAGCTTCATATCCTTGCAGTGATGCCAAGTGATATTGTCATTAATTGATATTCATCTTGCCTCCCTTATGGGGGGGGAGCAAGGTGAATATTTGTTCAGCGCGGGGCGCTAAAATTTGTAGGTCAATGAACTTTGAGCACGGAGCGCATTGCTCTCTCCAGCTCCCTTGTAGTCGGTTTTCCACTCCGAGAGCTGAAGCCCGAGAATGAAGTTTGCTGTTATTTTGGTAATGACATTGGCGAAGATGGTCTGGTTTTGTGAGCGTGCACCGGTCGCCAAATCATTATCCTTTGGATCATCAATACCTGCACCGAGGCTCACCGATGTTTCCGGATTTATGGTATACCTGAGCGCTCCCCATCCACCCTGAGCACGAATCTCCCTGGGGTCAGTCGTTACCGTACTGTTTACACCCTGCCCGATTCCACCCAGATAGTCATCCAGATTGGAACCGGTAAAGTATTCGCCTGCAAAGAGCATCTTTTCGCTGAGCGGCATTGAAAGCTCAAGGTTGCATGACCATGAGTCAAGCGTTTTGTAACTCCCTGTGCCATTGGTGTCCCACTCTTCCTGACCATAATGGCCTGAGAGGGCAATGGTCGCAGGCTGGTTTTTTACAATAAGTGGCTCAGAAAATGCAATGCGTCCCTGAAAGGAAGGTATGGAGGCATCTTTGCCTGTGTCATTTTGAAGAGCAAGAGTTTGAAAAGTGGTTCTATCACCAATCGTTCTTGATGCAGCAACTGCCACTTCAAGGCGTCCATTGTTGCCAGTCGAAAATCCCTTGGTGAGTCGTATCTGCGGGTGACGTGAACCGATATTACCGGCATCCCAGAGAAGGGCGGGGTCATCCACATACGGAATCAAAGAAGAGAGCACATCCCAAGTCTGGCCAGCAAGAATACTGAAGTCGGATGCTGGCCAGTAGGCTTTAACGTAGCCATGACGCAGGCGCGGTGCCTGGTTGGTTTCGGTTGCAATACTGGTGAGAAAATCCAATTCGATATTGCCCGTCAACTTCATACTCTCTGTATCAGTTCCAATGAGGTTCAGCCCTATCCTTGTGGCACCTGCTGTGAGATTCCATTCGGAGTCATTTTTCCTGCCATTTTCAGGAAGTGCCCAGAAAGCGTAATTGCCTGGATATATTGCCCCTGTATCACAGGATGTGTCAAACCGGGCAAAGCCGTAAAACTGCACTTTTGCGCCTGAAGTTGCCGAGAGCGTTACCGGAGTTGCTGTGGCAGCGGGCTTGTTGCGCACCAGCGCTTTCAGCTCGGCAAGCTCCTGATCAAGACGGCTGATGCGGGTTTCGATGCTTTCAGCAGTTTCTGCGGCAAGAGAGGGCACAGCAGTGCAGAGTGAGCTGGCAAGCAGCAGGGTGTAACGGAATTTTCCCCTTGCGTTCATGGATGTTCTCCGTGGGAAGGTTTGTTAATCTGTCTGAATTTGAATATTGAGGCGGAAATATAGGCAGTCAACAGCAAATTTCTCTGCACCTTTTTGGTGAGCCTTCATGTTCTGGGGCTCTCAGGTGACGGAGGAAATTGTAGATGAACTCAAGGCCAGTCTTGACGATTGGGGGCATCCCACTCAGAAGCTCCAGAAATCGCGGTCAAGGTTGCGGTACTGTATGCCCTGGATAAGGTGTTTCATGGCAATCTGTTCGGAGCCGTCGAGGTCGGCGATGGTGCGGCTTACCTTGATGATTCGGTCATGCGCCCGTGCAGAGAGGTTCATACGGTTCATGGCGTCCATCAATTTTTGGGAGCTCTCCCGGTCGAGCCTGCAGAAGCTCTTGATCTGCCGCGTGTTCATCTGGGCATTGGTATAGATTTTTGGGGATGCTGTGGTGGCAAACCGCTGTTGCTGGATGTTGCGGGCGGCGATCACCCGCTGCCGGATGGTGGAGGAATTTTCGGCGGTTGAAGAGGTAAAGAGGTCGGAGTTTTCGACTTTCGGTACGTCGATATGAATATCAATACGGTCAAGCAGGGGGCCTGATATTTTTGAAAGGTAGCGCTGAATCAGCCGGGGAGGGGCGGTCAAATTGCCGTCCCGGTCTTTCAGTGCTCCTGCGGGGCTGGGGTTCATGGCGGCAATCAGCATAAAGCCTGCCGGATATTTTGTGGTAATGGCAACTCTTGAGACGATGACCTCCCGATCTTCAAGTGGTTGACGGAGCACTTCGAGGGCGTTGCGGCTGAATTCAGGCAGCTCATCGAGAAAAAGAATGCCATTGTGGGCAAGGCTCACCTCGCCGGGTTTGGCTGTTGCTCCGCCGCCGATCAACGCCACATTGCTTGTGGTATGGTGGGGGCTGCGGAATGGCCGTCTGACCATCAGCGGGCGATCTTTTTCCAGCAAATTTGCCACCGAGTAGATTTTGGTGGTTTCCAGTGACTCTTCAAAACCAAGAGGCGGCAGAATAGCTGGCAACGCTTTCGCAAGCATGGTTTTTCCACTGCCGGGAGGGCCGATCATAATAACATTATGGCCGCCAGCCGCTGCAATTTCCAGCGCTTTTTTTGCCGCGCCCTGCCCCTTGATATCTGCAAAATCAACAGGGTACTCCTGCTCTCCCTCAAACAGCTCCGCCACATTGACGGTTACCGGTTTGGGGAGAGCGGTTCCCCCCATAAGGGCGACAGTTTCATTCAGGGTTTCAACTCCATAGACTTCAATAGTGGAACAATGTGATGCTGATACGGCTACCGCCGCTTCGGGCGCGTTCGGCAACGGCACAATCAGCCGCTTTATCTGCTCTTTTCCTGCCATCATTGCTACCGGCAGCGCTCCGTTGATTCTTCGCAGTGAGCCATCAAGTGCCAGTTCACCCATAATCAGGGTATCCTCAAACCGGTTGCTGATAAGATCAAGCGAGCCAAGCAGTCCGATGGCAATCGGGAGATCAAAGGCGGTACCCTCTTTTTTAATATCAGCAGGAGCAAGGTTGACCGTAATTTTTTTTGGCGGAATGATAAACCCTGAATTTCTTATGGCAGTCAGAATTCTCTCCCGGCTCTCCCTGATAGCATTGTCCGGCAATCCCACAACGGTGAAGGAGGGAATGCCGGAGGTAACATTTATTTCTACAGTAACTTTGAGGGCATCAATCCCAATCAGTGCAGCAGCGGTGAGTGTTGAGAGCATGGTCGATAATAAAAGAGATTTCAGCAATTATACGCAAGATAGGAAAATAACCAGAATACGTAAATATCTCTTTTGATTTTACCAATCACCACTCATCCCGTTGTGCGCAACCCCCCTGAAATGGCATTAATGGTCAGGAACAGCTCCACCAGAAGATTCTCCGCCTCCTCCTTTTGCCCGGAATGTTGCAGCTTTCTCCATTGCCTGAGAAGCTTGATCTGCTGAATGTGCAGCATCTCAAGCCCTTCGCGTCTTGGAGCAATAAATTTGTTGACATTGAGACGCTGGCTTATCAGGGGAGGTGGTTGGCCAGCTCACCCTCGCCAAGGTCGCAGAGCACCTCCTGAAAGCGGTGGAGAAGAAACAGAAAATCACGCTCTGCTTTTTCAAAATCAATAATACTTGTGGTGGTGGTGATCATAAGGAAACAACAGCTCTTTTGGATGAATGGCGGAATTATTTTCTCTATTGTAAAAACAAGAAAGTTATAAATGAAGTTATTTTATTGAGACTCGTGGTGATTTAGCAGATTCCTGATGGAAAAGGGAGCCATTTTCCGAGTTTCTGTTTGTTGGCTTTACTATTTATGCTTATCTTTTCGTATAATTTTTGGCTAAGACACTAACACCTTAATTCACTACCTGTCATGGACAACAAATCAAATGGTAAGCTTCTTGCTGTTGCAGCAGGTGGCGCTGTCTTAATGGGGTCGTTTTTTTTCGGGTTATCGTTCCTGACCGGTTATAAGTTACCGGCAGAGACCCTTTCGCCGTTTTTGACCCCTTTAGGCTCTTTTGCGGGGTGGCTTTGCTTGATTCTTTTTGCCTCGGCTGTTATTATGGGACTTGGTAAAATGTCCTCCAGAATCAGCTCGAAGTGGTTTTTAAGTTTTCCGCTTAGTATTATTGCTATTGTTGCGGTCATGTTTGCTTCGCTCTGGTTCAGGCCTTCCGGGATATTGATGTCCACAACTGGACGCACGACGACGACAAAGGGTGAGTATATTCGCTCTGTTACTGAGTTGAAGGCGTATCTTGAAAAGCCGGTCGTGTCAGCAAATGTTCCTGTGGCACCTCCAGGTTTTGATTTCAAGGGGGCAAAGGCGCTTTGGACAGCAAAATGCAACATCTGTCATTCGCAGGAGTCTACAATGGATGCATTCAAAACCAAATACAAAAAGACCGGCAAAATTGACATTATTGTAAAGCGTATGGAGGGATCCGCAGGTGGTGTGATTACTCCTGAAGATGGTATAATAATCATGCAGTTCCTGAACGAGGGGCTTGATAAGTACTGACAAGGTTACTGCGGAACAAAGTGTAAAGAAAGCCTCAGAGTGCCCCTCTGGGGCTTTTCTTTACCCCTATTCAGCTTGTTGCACAGTAGCTGACCGTGACAGTTTCGGTAATTCCCCCCCTTGCTTTCCACTCGGTTATCACCGTCAGCGTTCGTGGCTGGAGGAGAGCGACAAGGTCATCCAGAATTTTGTTGGTGATATTTTCGTAAAAGATGCCCGCATGACGAAATTCAAAGAAATAATATTTGAGAGACTTCAGCTCAACACAACTTTTGTCTGGCACATAGCGAATGGTAATGGTGCCAAAGTCTGGAAGTCCGGTTATCGGGCAGACTGAGGTGAATTCGGGGTTAACAATTTCAATGGTGTAGTCTCTGTTTGGATAGGTATTGTCGAAACATTCAAGAATCTCTTTTTTCATGGTCTGGCAGCGTTTTTGTTTTCTCGAAACAGGGCTCTTTTGGATGCAAAATAGAAATCGATGGCTATTTTTGGTAACTTCAGTATGTTTTAATTCCTCTATGTAACCATAGCTCATGATGCAGGTATCCAGGGAAAAGGAGAACCCGGATCTCCAGTTGCTTTATAAGGCGTTGTCGGAAGAGTATGATTTGACTGAAACAAGCTATACGTTTGGAGGGGAATCGTTCAGCTTTTTGAGTGTGCTCGACAGTTACGCACTGCTTGATCGAATATCGCCCGAGGATTTTATCAAGGATGAGCAGATGCCCTACTGGGCGGAAATATGGCCGTCGGCAATAACTCTCTCCTCCTTTATAGCCGGGGAGATCTCTGTTAAGGGGTTACGCGTGGTTGAGATAGGTGCTGGTGTTGGTATGGCATCCGTTGTTGCTGCACGTAACGGGGCCAGCATGCTGGCGACAGATTATTCCCTCGAAGCGCTCCGTTTTGCCCGTTATAATGGCTTGAAAAACAGGGTGGCGCTTGATTATGAGCGGCTCGACTGGCGAATGGTGCTGTGTCGTGAACAGTTTGACCTGCTCTTTGCGGCTGATGTGCTCTATGAAAGGGTGAACCTCCTTCCTGTAGTGATGGCTATCGATAAATTGCTTCAACCAGGTGGTGTTGCCTATATCGCCGATCCCAGAAGGAGGATGGCAGAACAATTTCTTGAGCTGGCAGAGGAAAACAATTTCTCAATAACTTCGTTTCCAAAAATCTATTCCGGTGGCATAAAGCCTGTGTCGGTGAATATCTATAAATTGACACGAAAATGAAGCCTGGGGATGAGCCGCTTGCTGTTCGCTGGCGTTATGATGCAGGTCGAGGTGCCCTTGTGTGGCAACTGATGTTTACCGAAACCGGCGACCTTATCGGGCAGAAGCGTTTTTCCAGCGACAGGCGGGCGCTTTTTTTTGCCATTCAACCCCTTACGGGGCGAGTATTTTGTGATGATTATCTTTTGATGGACGATGGGCAGGGTACTCCTGCAGGTGAAGGGTGGTTCACAGGAATTGAAACCATACGCGGGGGGCTCGTCTATTGTTATGTCTCTCTGCCGCATAGCCCCGAGCACAAGGGTATCTGGTGCATTGATTTCACGACCGGGCAAGTGGTGTGGTCACGCAGTGATATTGAGTTTATCGCCAATCTTGAGGAGGAGTTTCTTGTCTGTCAAACCTCTCTTTTTGGTGGATTTCCTGAACGGCAGTTTTTGTTTGTTGATGCTCTTACCGGTTTGGAGATCAGCAAGCCACCCCTTGATGCTGCACAAGTCAATGCCATCAGGGCGGCTGTTGTTCCCGAAGAGCTTCGACAGAGGATTATTCTTCCAGGGTTTGTCAGGGATGGCATTGCTGATGAACTCCCTGGGTTGGAGGGGTTTACTGTGTCGGAGACAAGCCGTTATGAATCGATTGTTTATGGAGCGCTGACGGTTGTTGCGTTGCATGAACAGCGCATATTGTCCGCACTCTGGCGCTCATCAATCAAAGTCTGGCGAAAGAGTAGTCTTGTCTATGAAGAGTGTATGGAAGCTGGGGTTGACAAGCCATGTCTGAACAATTTTCTGATCCAGAGAGATAATCTTTACTATCTCAGAGAGAGAGAGGAGCTACTCTGTGTAGCACTATCATGAAGTGTTCTTCAAACACACTCTTGCCTGCAATCTTTCAGCGGGGCACTCTTCCGGTGGGTGAGTTTCTTGGCAAGCTGACGAGCAGCAGGAATTTATCGCCGAACACAGTAGTTGCCTACAGAACTGATCTCGTACAGTTTTTTTCATTTCTCGTGAAGCATTTCGGGCTTCAAGATTTGGCCTGTTTTGATCCGGAGCAGGTAACGCAGGTTGATATAAGGCTTTTTATGGGAGCCCTGATGCAACGGGGAGTGCAGCCGCGGTCGGTTGCCAGAAAACTTGCCGCCATAAAAAGTTTTTACCGGTATATGCAGGAGTGTGGATATATCAGGAGTTCCCCCTTCACCTCTCTTGTTACCCCAAAATTTCCGCAGCGGGTTCCTGCCTTTTTGAGTGAGGAGCAGACGGACAAGCTTTTTAACGAAGTGCTACCATCCAGCCTCTATGATGTTCATACGATGGAAGAGGGTGCTCTTGAGACCTCTTTTGTTCGTGAACGCGACAGAACTATTCTGGAATTGCTCTATGGCAGCGGACTTCGGCTTTCCGAACTGACAGGATTGACAATGGAAGAGCTCAATCTTGCGGATGGATATGTGAAGCTGACTGGAAAAGGGAGGAAGCAGAGAATTGTCCCGGTTGGGCAACCAACCATTGATGCGCTTAAAAAATATTTTGAAGTCCGAAGAAACTTCTTTAGAATAAGAGATGAGAGGGAGGCGGGGTTGCCGCTTTATGTTTTTGTAACCAAAAGGGGCAAAAAGCTTTATCCCATGCTTATCCAAAGATTGACCAGAAAATACCTCAAATCAGTTACCGAGCAGAAAAAGAAAAATCCTCATTTGTTGCGCCACTCCTTTGCCACTCATCTGTTGAATAGTGGGGCTGATCTCAAGAGTGTCAGTGAGATGCTTGGTCACAGCAATCTTTCAACCACTGAAATATATACTCATGTTACCTTTGAGCGCTTGAAGGAGGTTTACCTCAAAGCGCATCCCAACGCATAAATCTACTGTGGACTCTGACTGTTCCATTTGTCGGGGTCTTGTTCATTCATTACGTTTAACTTATTTCAAAGGAGACTATTATGACAAAAGTTGTTGCCAATGATACGGCCAGTGTAACCGTTACTCTGCGCCATTCCAGCAATCACAGCACCATAGAGGAGTATGCCCGCAATGCAGTGCGGACGTTGACGAGAGTGTATCCGGGCATTATCAGTTGTCATGTCATTCTGGATCATCAGAAAAATGATTTTGAAAAGAACAAGCTTGCAGAAATTACGGTGCATGTGCCACAGAATGTTTTTGTGGCAAAGGAGGCTGGTGTAGCTTATGAGCAGACTATCGATACCTGCGTTGAGGCATTGAGCCGCCAGCTTTTAAAGCATAAGGAAAAAGTGCAATAGAGGTATGATCGTGGACGACTGCGAGTTGCATCAGAGGCGACTCGCAGTTTTTTGTATTTATTAATGTCTCGATTGCTGAAGCCATGAATCTTGCTCAAAAAGGATTAAAAAAGCGTTCTATAACGGTTACCGAGTTTTTTAACACGATCGGCAAGAAGTACGATATTAAGCTGAAGTCTCTCAATGCCGTTGATGAGAGCAACCGGCTGATTTATGAGCGTGATCTTCATCGTCCGGGGCTTGCTCTGGCCGGGTTTACTAATTTGTTTACCTATAAACGGGTACAGATTTTTGGAAACACGGAGACAAGGTTTTTGAATCACCTTGATGACAATGCCCGCATTAAGGCGTTTCAGAATATTGTGCGCTTCAAAGTGCCCTGTATCATTTTAACCAGCAATAACAAGCTCTCTCCGGTTTTGCTTGCTATGGCCACAGAGGCTTCAATTCCTGTATATGGTACAAGATGTTCCTCTACTAGAGCCATCTATAATGTTACTGATTTCCTTGATGACTACTTTTCACTTCACCAGCAGTACCATGGCTCAATGGTTGATGTGTATGGCGTTGGTATTTTGCTGACAGGCAAGAGTGGACTTGGAAAATCTGAGATTGCGCTCGACCTGATAGAGCGGGGGCATGGTCTTGTTGCTGATGATGCGGTGGTTATTAACCGTAAAGGCGAATCTACGACGCTTACGGCCAAGAGAAATCATGTCATTGACCATTTTATGGAGATTCGAGGTCTGGGGGTGGTTGATATGAAGGCAACGTTTGGTATTCGTGCTATCCGTGAGGCCAAAGAGGTACAGGTGGTCGTTGAGCTGCTGGAATGGAACAAGGAGATTGCTTACGAAAGGCTTGGACTTGATACCAAATATACCAAAATTCTTGGCGTTGAAGTGCCGCAGGTGGAACTGCCAATTTTTCCTGGTAAAAACATCACGGCAATTATTGAGGTTGTTGCGCTTAATTTCCTGTTGAAACGCGATTCCAATTATGTCGCAGCCGAAGCGCTGAACAAAAGAATCAACAATGTGATTAATAGTGAGAACCATGATTAAACAAGCCCCGGTGAGATTTTCTGCCTCTTTGCGCTTTGTGGTCTCTCTGTCACTCTTTTTTGTTGTTTTTGCACTCTCGTCCTGTGGTGGTCGGCAGGCGGGCAGCGGGAAGGCTCGTACTGCAATGGATTCCACGCTGGTGATTGCCATGCTTGGTGATGCCGATTACCTGAATCCCGTCCTTGGAAGTACCGTTACCTCAAGCAATATTATGGGTCTCATCTACCCCTCTCTGCTGCAAAGTGAGTTTGATACATCGACCGGGCTGTTGAATTACGTTGCCCTCAACAAAAAACTGCGACAAACAACTGCCGGAGAGGCAAAAAAAATCCCTGAAGGGGCCGTTGCCAGGAGCTGGAATTTTTCTGCGGATCATAAAACCCTCACCTACACGCTCCGAAGCGATGTGTTCTGGAATGACGGAAAGCCTGTGGTATCGGGGGATTTCAAGTTTACCTATATGTTGTATGGTAATCCGGTTATTGCCAGTGCCCGTCAGCAGTATCTTGCCGAGCTTGTCGGTGCCGAGAAGGGGCAAGTTGATTTCGACAAAGCCATTGAAACCCCCAATGATACAACACTGGTATTCCGATTTTACAAACCGGTTCCTGAGCATCTGGCTCTTTTTCATACCTCACTGACTCCCCTTCCCGCTCATCACTGGAAAAATGTCAAGCCTGGTGATCTTCGTAACTCTCCTCTCAATATAGAGCCGCTTGGCGCTGGTCCTTATCATTTGAAAAGCTGGACGCAACAACAGGAGCTCGTTCTTGCTTCCAGCCCGAAGTCTCTCCTTCCCAAGCCTGGCAATATTCCGCTTGTCAGCTTCAGGGTTGTGCCTGATTACACGGTACGCTTGACGCAGCTTCAGACTGGCGCGGTTGATGTGGTTGAAAATATCAAGCCGGAGGATTTTACAGCTCTCTTGAAGGCGAACAGGCAACTGGAGATTAAAACGGTGGGGCTGAGGGTCTACGATTATGTTGGCTGGTCTAATATCGACCAGAAAGAGTATCACAAAAGCGGCAAAGTGATTCCACACCCTCTTTTCGGCTCTGCAAAGATACGGCTTGCCTTGACGCATGCCATCGATCGTGAGTCAATTATCGATGGCTATCTCAAGCAGTACGGTGTAGTATGCAATACCGATGTATCCCCTTCACTCAAATGGGCCTATAATGCCCGGATTACTCCTCATGCTTTCGATCCAGCCAGGGCAACAGCGCTGCTCAAAGCTGAAGGTTGGCTTCCCGGCTCGGATGGAATTCTGCAGAAACAGGGCAAGAGGTTCAGTTTTGTGCTCTATACCAATTCAGGTAATGCCAGAAGAAACTATGCAAGTGTTATTATTCAGCAAAATCTTCGTTCTATTGGTATCGACTGCAAGCTTGATGTTCAGGAATCCAACGTCTTTTTTGAAAACCTCCACCAGCGAAAGCTTGACGCATGGATGGCTGGTTGGGCGATTGGGCTGGAGATCGACCCTCTCGATGTCTGGGGTTCAGACCTGAACAAGAGCCGCTTTAATTTTACCGGCTACCAAAATCCCCGAGTTGATCAACTGTGTGATTTGGCGAAGCAGAAAATGGATCCCCTTGGGGCAAAGCCTTACTGGCTTGAGTATCAGGAAATTCTTCATCGTGATCAGCCGGTCACCTTTCTCTACTGGATGCAGGAGACGCAAGGGTTCAGCAAGAGAATTGAGGGAGAGGAGCTTAATATTGCCGGCTCCTTTTACAATATTGATGACTGGAGGCTGCGCCCTTCAGCCAACATCGCACAGTAGAATGTTATGCTGAGATATATTCTTAAACGGTTACTGATTGCCATACCGCTGATATTCGGGGTATTGACTCTCACCTTTTTCATTATTCGGCTTGCTCCAGGTGATCCTGCAGCCTTTTTTATCCAGCCAGGGATAAGCCCGAATGTGGCCGAGCAGATCAGGGCTCAATATGGTTTGAATGACCCGTTACCGGTACAGTATGTCAAATGGCTTGCCAATGTGTTGCAGGGTGATTTCGGGCGAAGTTTCAGTCGTGCCCAGCAGCCGGTTGTTGAGGTGATTGCCAGCGCATTGCCAATAACTATCACCATCGCGCTGCTGACGCTTGTAGCCAATTTCACCTTTGGCATTCTCATAGGTATTATTTCAGCCGTTCGCCAGAACAGTTTTCTTGATCGTTTTTTGACCGTGACGGCTCTCTTTTTTTATTCCATGCCGGAGTTCTGGTTTGCATTGATGATGATTATTCTTTTCGCGCTGAAGTTTCCGCTGTTTCCCGCTTCAGGCTTGAATGAGATTGGCGCGGAGGGTTTTGGCCCTGTTGGCTTTCTGCTCGATCGTGTATGGCATCTTGTCTTGCCGGTGACGGTGCTCAGTATTAATGGAGCTGCCGGTATCGCGAGGTATGTCAGGGGGAGCATGCTTGAGGTTATCCGCCAAGACTACATACGAACAGCTAGAGCCAAAGGGTTGCCCGAAAAGCTTGTCATTTTCAGACATGCACTTCGTAATGCCCTTTTGCCGGTTATTACCATTATGGGTAGTTCGCTCCCCTTTATTTTTAGTGGAGCCCTCTTTATTGAGGTTATCTTTGCCTTTCCCGGTATGGGACGAGTAACGGTTGAGGCTATTTTTTCGAGGGATTATCCGCTGATTATTGCCAATACCTTTATTTCGGGCACACTCATTGTGCTTGGTAATCTTTTTGCCGATGTGCTCTATGCTGTTGCCGATCCGAGAATAAAGATCTGAGTGCTCATGTAACCTGTAACATTTTGTCTGTTTGAGAATAGAATTGCTGAATACTCCCCCCGATGTGGTCGAATCAAGGATTGAGGAGCAGATACGGCCGATTCGCATGGAGGATTTTGCTGGTCAGCAACGATTGACCGACAATCTGAAGGTCTTTATTTCTGCGGCCAAAATGCGGGGGGATGCTCTGGATCACGTGTTGTTGTCGGGGCCTCCAGGCCTTGGGAAGACGACGCTTGCCTATATCATTGCCTCTGAAATGGGGTGTAGTATCAAGGCAACCTCAGGTCCATTGCTCGACAAAGCGGGTAATCTTGCTGGTCTCCTGACAGGTTTGCAGAAGGGCGATGTGCTCTTTATTGACGAAATTCACCGTATGCCACCCACCGTTGAGGAGTACCTCTACTCGGCAATGGAGGATTTTCGTATCGATATCATGCTTGACAGTGGCCCCTCGGCAAGGGCGGTACAGTTGCGTATTGAGCCCTTTACGCTGGTGGGCGCAACAACTCGATCAGGACTCTTGACCTCTCCACTCAGGGCAAGGTTCGGGATCAACAGCCGCTTCGACTACTATGAACCGGAGCTTCTGGAGCGGATCATTGTCAGGGCTTCTGCTATTCTCGGTATTGGCCTTGATCGTGATGCTGCCTCTGAAATTGCAGGACGATCACGGGGAACTCCCCGTATTGCCAACCGACTGCTTCGACGAGCCAGGGATTTTGCGCAGGTTGATGGAGTTGCAACCATCACCAGGGCCATTGCCATGAAAACCCTTGATTGTCTTGAGATTGATGAGGAGGGGCTGGATGATATGGATAAAAAAATCATGGATACCATTGTAAACAAATTCAATGGCGGACCTGTCGGTATAGCCTCGCTTGCTGTTTCTGTAGGAGAAGAGCGGGATACCATTGAAGAGGTGTATGAGCCCTATCTCATCCAGGGAGGTTATCTGAGCAGAACGACAAGAGGGCGAGTCGCTACCCGTCAGGCGTTTATCCGTTTTTCAACTGGTTCCGAAACTTATGAATCTTCATTGTTTGATGCAAAGCCGGATTAGCAGGTGGCTGTTTTTCTGCGCAGTTATCTTTTCGGTATGCCTGCCTCGCCCGTTGTTCTCCAATGGCAGAGCACTTCCCGACTCTCTTGCGGATGTCAGCAGACGGGAGCTTGTTGCAGCTTCACTGCAAAGCGCGAAAGGTGAGTATCAGGGAGCTATTGACGGTTATCGTAAGCTTCTGATGACGCAACCCAATAATGCAGCGCTCCATTATGCGTTATCAAACGCATATATGGGTCTTGGTATTATCGATTCAGCCCGGGTGCACAGCGAAAAAAGTGTTCAGCTCAATCCCGACAACAAATATTATGGAAAATTGCTTGCCGGTATATCCCATCAGATGAACAACTACAAGCTGGCGGCCGATCGGTATCGTCAACTTGCCACTCTGGAGCAGGGTGAAGGGAAAGCGAGGCTGCTCTATTCCCTGGGTCAGCTTTATCTGAAAACTTCCCAGTATAACCTTGCCATCCAGACCTTCAGGGAGCTTCTTCGCGAGAATCCAGGAGCATTGTCGGCATGGCTTGCGCTCTTTGAGAGTTCAGTACAATCAGAAAACAATCCTGTATTTCGTGAAGATCTTGATCTCTTTTACTCGACGGCTCAAGCAACTCTTGACCAGAAAATAAAGTTGGTTCGATTGTTTGTGGTTCGTTCATCGAAAGAGCGCACCTATATTGAGCCCGCAAATCTCATGATGACCGCCATTGAAAAGCATCATCCTGCCAATCAACGTTTCAAGTTGATCCTTCAGGCTCTGAAAGGTGAGCTTCTTTTTCAGGCGGGCAATACCACAGAGGCTGTGCGTCTGCTCGAGAAAGCGGTGGGTTCAAAAAACCCGAAAATGGAAAAATGGCTCTATCTGCAGGCCAACAGTACCCTTGCCCTTTGTTATGACAAGTTGGGGCATTACGATAAATGTATTCGTCTCTATGGGAGCATTCTTCGTGTTGAGCCAAACAATGTTCTGATGATGAACAATCTTGCCTACATTCTTGCCGGTCAGGGTAAATCGCTTCCTCGTGCCAAAAGGCTGGCAATGAAGGCCGTGGCTCGGGAACCAGCCAATGCAAGTTATCTCGATACGCTCGGTTGGGTACTGTTCAAAATGGGCAGGTATGAAGAGTCAAGGGAGCTTCTTGAAAAAGCGGGCAGGCTGAATTCAGGAGAGGCTGAAATCCTTGAACATCTCAGTGCAGTCTACGAAAAGCTCGGCAACAGCCCGAAAGCCGTGGAGATGCAGGAGCGGGCGAAAATGCTCAAGAGCAGATAAAGAAAGTTCAAGGTTCAAAGTTCAAAGAATAAAACCTTGAACCTTGAACCTTGAACTACAACGTGCCGTTACTCAAAGCTGCGTGCTGCGAGGTATTCGTAATGTTTCCAGCGCGCATCCACCTCTTTCTGGATTGACGCGTAGTAACTCTCCGCAAGAGCTTTATGGCTCTTTTTGAGCATTCTGAAGCGGTTTTCCATATCAAGGAACTGTGCAACCGGTATTTTTGGCTTTTTCGAGTCAAGAATCAGCGGGTTTTTGCCTTCAAGCAGTCGTTCAGGGTTGTAACGGTAAAGAATCCAGTGTCCTGAATCAACAGCCGCTTTCTGATTATCCAGAGCCGTTGCCATGTTGATGCCTTGAGCGATACAGTGTGAATAGGCAATAATGATTGATGGGCCGTTATATGCTTCCGCCTCAAGGAACGCTTTCAGAGTCTGTTCGTCTCTGGCACCAAAGGCGACGGAGGCGACATAAGCGTTGCCATAGCTCATTGAGATCATTCCAAGATCTTTCTTGGTTATCGCTCGCCCGGCAGCCGCAAACTTTGCCACAGCGGCTTTTGGCGTTGCCTTTGATGCCTGGCCACCGGTATTGGAATAGACCTCGGTGTCGAGGACAAGCAGGTTGACATTCTTGTCGCCAGCCGTGACGTGATCAACGCCACCGTATCCGATATCATAAGCCCATCCATCACCACCAACACCCCATACACTTTTCTTGACCAGCATATCCGCCAGCGAAAGCAGATTCCGTGCATCGGAAGAGGTCATAAGCGAAAGCTTCTCTTTCAGTATGGCAACTCGCTTTCTCTGCTCAAAAATTCCAACCTCATTGGTTTCGGTTGCTTCAAGAACCTCCTGGACGAGTTTCTCGCCGATCTCTGATGATACTCTTTTCAATAGCTCACCAGCATATTCCCGCTGCTTGTCAATCGAGAGTCGGAAACCCAGGGCAAATTCCGCTGCATCTTCAAAGAGGGAGTTCGACCATGCGGGGCCATGGCCGCTGGCATTGGTTGAGTAGGGGGTAGTCGGCAGATTTCCCCCGTAAATTGAGGAGCAGCCTGTTGCGTTACCAATAACAAGGCGATCTCCGAATAATTGTGTCAACAGTTTGACATAAGGGGTTTCACCACATCCCGTGCACGCGCCGGAAAACTCGAAGAGAGGCTCCTGAAGTTGTTGCTCCTTGATCAGCTTTGTATTGATTTTTTTACGGTCATATTCCGGGATGTTCAAAAAGAACTCCCAGTTCGCAGCTTCAGCTTTAACAAGAGCTGGTTGCGGACTCATATTAAGGGCTTTTCTGCCCGGATTGTTTTTGTCTTTTCCTGGGCAGATACGAGCACATATTTCGCATCCGGTACAATCTTCAGGGGCAACCTGGATGGTGTAGCGCATACCTTCCCAGTTCGTACCCTTGGCTTCAGTATTCAGGAATGTTGCGGGTGCGTTCTCCAGATTTTTTGGATCATAAAGCTTTGCGCGGATTGCTGCATGAGGGCAGACAAAGACACATTTGGCGCATTGAATACATGCTGATGGCTCCCAAACTGGAATTTCATCCGCCAGGTTACGCTTTTCAAATTTTGCCGTTCCCGTTGGGTAAGTGCCATCCGCAGGAAGGTCGCTGACAGGGATATTGTCTCCATCGCCGGCAATAATTCTTGCGAGGACGTTGCAGACAAAATCAGGCGCGTCACCGACGATCGTTGGGCGAAGCTCTTTATTGCTGCTGGCAACAGAACCGATGGTGACCTGATGCAGGTTCGAAAGGGTATCCTCAACAGCTTGAATGTTCTGATTGACCACTTCGTCACCTTTTTTGCCGTAGGTCTCTCTAATGGAAGCCTTGATTTTTTCTACCGCCTCTTCACGGGGAAGTACACCGGAAATTGCAAAAAAACAGGCCTGCATGATGGTGTTGATGCGCTGACCCATGCCACTGGTGTGCGCAACCTTGTAGGCATCAATAGTATAGAGCTTTGCCTCTTTGCTGATCAGATGCCCCTGAACAATTTTCGGGAGTTTTTCCCAGAGTTCCTCCGTTGCATAGTGAGAATTCAACAGCAGGGTTCCGCCTTTCCTGAGATTTTTCACCAGGTCAAGCAGTTCAAGGAAAATCCAGTGATGGCAACCAATAAATTGTGCTTCAGTTATCAGATAAGCTGATCGAATCTGACTGGGGCCAAACCGCAAGTGCGAGGTGGTAATCGAACCTGATTTTTTGGAGTCGTACACAAAATAACCCTGCGCAAAATTCTCTGTATTTTCGCCAATAATCTTGATGCTGTTTTTGTTGGCACCTACCGTTCCGTCCGATCCAAGCCCGTAAAAGAGAGCCCTGAACATCTCATCGGGTTCAATGGAGAAGGTGGGATCGTAGTCGAGACTGGTGTTGGTAACATCGTCGTTGATGCCAACCGTAAAATGATTTTTTGGTTGTATAGATGCCATGTTGTCAAACACGGCTTTTATCATTGAGGGGGTGAACTCTTTGGAGGAGAGGCCATATCGGCCGCCAGTAATTTTCGGAATAGTTTTCAGCAAGCCGTTCTGCACCCCTTCAAGCAAGGCATTGACGGTGTCAAGATAGAGCGGCTCTCCAGCGCTCCCAGGCTCTTTGACGCGGTCAAGAACAGCAACCGAAGTAACTGAGGCGGGAAAAGCCTTCACAAAGCGGTCAACATCAAAGGGGCGGAAAAGGCGGGCATGGATAACGCCAACCTTCTCACCCTTTTTGTTGAGATATTCCATGGTTTCACGGGCTGTGTCGACACCCGAACCCATCAGAACAATCACTCGATCAGCATCAGGCGCACCATAGTACTCATACAATTTATAATGACGGCCAGTAAGTTCGGCAAATTGTGCCATCGCTTTTTCAGTGATCTCCGGGCAAGCATTGTAGAAGCTGTTGACAGTCTCCCTGGCCTGGAAGTAGACATCAGGATTCTGCGATGTTCCGCGAATAACCGGTGCCTCCGGACTCAGGCGGCGGCTTCTGTGGGCAATGACGAGATCATCAGTGATCATCGCTTTTATGGTTTGGTCAGGAATCACCTCAATCTTCGATATCTCGTGGGATGTTCTGAAACCATCAAAAAAATGGAGGAAAGGAACTCTCGACTCAAGTGTTGCTGCTGCTGTAATAAGAGCCATATCCATCACCTCCTGAACGGAGCTCGAAGCCAGAAGCGCAAAGCCGGTTCCCCTGACCGACATGACATCGCTATGGTCCCCAAAAATTGAGAGTCCCTGAGCAGCAAGCGATCGGGCCGATACGTGAATAACGCAGGGGGTGAGTTCGCCCGCAATTTTATACATATTCGGAATCATGAGCAGCAAGCCCTGTGATGCCGTAAAGGTTGTGGTCAGAGCGCCAGTCTGCAAAGCGCCGTGAACGGCAGCCGCAGCGCCAGCTTCACTTTGCAGTTCATCAACTTTTGGAACGGTTCCCCAGATGTTTTTTTTCCCCTCTGCTGACCATATCTCTGAATATTCACCCATTGGGGATGCCGGGGTAATTGGGTAGACACAAATTACTTCGCTGGTGCGGTAAGAGATATGAGCCAAAGCTTCATTTCCCTCCATTGTTTTAAACGTCGGGGTCATACGGGCAGTCACCTGATTTGTATTGATGAAAGGCATGCGCATTCAATAAGCGTGCAGTGTATTGGTATGCTGTCCGGGAAGCAACCTTGACAATGTTGCCTTAGGAAAACAAACCAATGTGGCAAGAAAGATATTAAAAAAAATGATTTTTGATAAATTTAATTAGATTCCGGTTTTTCCCGTTGAGGGGTACTCAGGAGGCATGGGTATGATATCGTGAATTTCCCTGCAAGCCTGCCCTTTGCTTACTTTATCAATACACTCATTTCAGGACAAGGGGTTTATCATGGACGCGGAACACTCCGAAAACATTGTTTATGGCAGAAATGCCGTCCTTGAGCTTCTCAAACAAAAGCCCGAGAGTATCGAGAAGATCTATTTTCAGTTCAACACCTCACATCCAAAACTCAAGGAAATTGTTATCACCTCCCGGCGTCTGAAGCTGGTCAGTGGCAAGGCCCGGCTTGAAAAGCTCTCCGAGATCGCAGGCACCACAAAACACCAGGGAGTCTGTGCGCTCATCAGCGCTGTCACCTACTATTCGCTCGAAGAGGTTCTGGCACAGCCTCGCAATACCTTTCCGCTTTTTGTGGTGCTGCAAGGGCTGGATGATCCCCACAATATCGGTGCCATTATCAGAACTGCCGAAGCTGTAGCCGCCGATGCGGTTGTGCTGGTTGAGGGTAAGGGGGCACCGGTGAATGCGGTCGTCCATAAAGCGGCTGCCGGAGCGCTCTCCCATATCAGGATTTGCAAAGTGAAGAGTCTGGTGCGTGCCCTGGAGTTTCTGCATCAATGCAATGTTCAGGTTATCGCGGCTGATATGGATGCCGAGCTGAACTATACCGATGCTGATATGAAAAAAGCGACCGCTATCGTGCTTGGCATGGAGGGAAGCGGACTGGCACCGGAAGCGGTAAAATTCTGTGACCATGTTGTGCGGATTCCGATGGCAGGCTGTGTTGAATCGCTCAATGTGAGTGTCACCGCCGGGGTGCTGCTTTACGAGGCGATGAGGCAGCGACTTGCATAACTTGCCCTGCCCTCTGATTTGAAGGGATTCCAAAAAATAGTACCTTGGCTGTTCACCAACGTTGCACAGCAGACTCCATCAACACTCTATTTCTTTATTGACCATGACTATTCCTGCCGCTCTTCACTATACCAAAGACCACGAATGGATTACACTGCTTGAAGATGGCAGTACAGCTCTGGTCGGCATCACTGACTTTGCCCAGCATGAACTTGGCGATATTGTTTTTGTAGAGCTGAAACCGGCAGGAACCACACTGAAAGAGCATGAGGTGTTCGGGACGGTTGAGGCGGTCAAGACGGTAGCCGATCTCTTTGCGCCGGTTGCCGGTGAAATTATTGCATTGAATGACCAGCTTGATAACGCCGAAGTGGTCAATCAGGATCCCTATAAAGCCGGATGGCTGATCAAGCTAAAAGTTGCCGACCCTGCTGCTGTCGGGGCGCTGCTTGATGCCGAGGCATACCGTCAGTTGACCGGGGAGTAATCTATGCCATTTATAGTCAATACCGCAACTGAACGAGAGGAGATGCTTTGTGCCATTGGTGCCGACTCCTTTGATGATCTTATAGCCGATATTCCTGAAGAGATTCGCCTGAAGAGGGCTCTTGACCTTCTTCCTGCCTCCGATGAGCCTCAGGTGCGCAAACTCCTTGAAGGGCTCGCTTCGGCTAACAGGAGCACCTCCGACTATGTCAGCTATCTTGGCGGGGGCGCTTACGACCATTATATCCCGGCGGCCATCAAGAGCATTGTCTCCCGCAGTGAGTTTTACACCGCATATACCCCTTATCAGGCAGAGGTTTCGCAGGGAACCCTGCAGGCTATCTACGAATACCAGAGTCTGATATGCCGTCTGTATGAGATGGATGTCACGAACGCCTCAATGTATGACGGCGCGACGGCCCTGGCCGAAGCGGTGTTGATGGCCATGAACGTGACCGGTCGCAGTCAGGTGGTGGTGGCAGGCAAACTGCATCCTTATAACAGCTCCGTTCTAAAGACCTATCTTGAGGCTTCGGGGCATAATGCGGTTCTTCAGAATGCGCTTCAGGATGGTGTCGGTGATATTGCCTCACTCAAAGCGCTGGTGAACGAGAGTGTTGCCGCCGTTGTGGTTCAGCAGCCCAACTTTTATGGCTGCCTTGAGGATGTTGAGGCTCTTGGTGCCATTGCTCATGCAGGGGGAGCGCTTTTTGTGGTCTCCGCTGATCCGCTCTCTCTGGGTCTGCTTGCAGCTCCCGGCAGTTATGGAGCCGATATTGCGGTAGGAGAAGGTCAGCCACTGGGCACGCCGCAGAGTTTTGGTGGTCCCTATCTTGGTCTGTTCAGCGTCAAGCAGCCGCTGGTGCGCAAGATTCCTGGTCGCCTGGTTGGTATGACGAAGGATCGTGATGGTGAGGATGGCTTTATTCTGACGCTTCAGACCCGCGAGCAGCATATTCGTCGCGAAAAAGCAACCTCCAATATTTGCAGCAATCAGGCGCTGAATGCGCTTCAGGCAGCAGTCTATCTTTCGCTGCTTGGCAAAGAGGGACTCCGTCAGGTTGCCACCCAGTCGGCACAGAAGGCGCACTATCTGGCAGAAAAGATTGCCGCAATTCCAGGATGGTCATTGAAGTTTTCGTCGCCCTTTTTCAGGGAGTTTGTGGTTGAAACTCCAATTCCGGCCTCTGTTGTGGTTGAGCGGATGCTCGAACAGAAGATCTTCGCCGGTTACGATCTTGCCGCTCATGGTGAGACCGGGCTGCTGGTTGCGGTGACGGAGAAGCGGAGCAAGGGGGAGCTTGATGGTTTTGCTGAGGGGCTGGCTGGGCTGTTGTAGTTTTTTTTATAGGAGTCAGGGGGGTTATAAATTTTTCAGCTCCCTTTGGGGGGGAGCTGAAAAAAGATGGTGTTATATGGCGTTATGTCAGTCCGAGGGTTTTTAGCTCCTGGTCGATGATCTTTTTGCTTTCGTCTGACAGTGGAACCAGTGGCAGACGGTAGTGCTCTTCAATCATACCCATGCGGGCAAGGGCGTACTTGACCGGCACAGGGTTGCTCTCAATGAAGTTCAGTTTCAGGAGTTTGCGGTAGCGGCGGTTGATTGAGCGTGCCTCATCAAGGTCGTTGCGTTTGACCGCTTCAATCAGTTGCTTGATCTGCTGTGGTATCTGGTTAGCCGCGACAGAGATTGCTCCGTCTCCACCCATTGCCATAAAGGGGAGAATCAGCGAATCTTCACCGGTCAGCACCGAAAAGTGGGCAGGGCGCTCCTCCAGCAGCTCGGAGATCTGGCTGATATTCTCCGAAGCCTCCTTGACTGCCGCAATATTTTCAAAGTCGCGAGCAAGCCTGAGAATAGTTGCAGCCGTTATGTTGCAGCCGGTTCTCCCCGGCACATTGTAGATGATAATCGGCACTGAGACAGCCTCGGCAACATGGCGGTAATGCTGGTACATCCCCTCCTGCGACGGCTTGTTGTAGTAGGGCGCTACCGACAGAAGAGCTGCTGCTCCTGCCCGCTCAGCATTTTTTGCCAGTTCGACAGCGTGCCTTGTATCATTGGTGCCAGCCCCTGCCGCCACCATAATCTTTCCCGCCGCCTCATCCTTAACGGTGCGGATAATTTCAGCCTGCTCATCCCCCGACAGTGTCGGCGACTCACCCGTTGTTCCGCAGGTGATGATGATATCGGTTCCCGCCTCAAGATGAAACTGTACCAGCCTGCGCAAGGCATCGAAATCTATGGATCCATCCTGTCTGAAAGGGGTCACCAGTGCAACGGCAGATCCTGAAATGTATCGTGTGGACATACTTTTTTATCCCGGTATTATTGAAAATCGTTTTGTTCTTCCAGAGAACAGGCGCAGATTCCGTTATTACTCTCCGCAGAAGAGAGAATATACAGAGAAAGGTAATTTGTAAAACTGATTTTCTCGCAAAATAAGAAAACTCCTGACGGAGACTGGTTCACTCAGGTACCTCCGGGATCGGGGCAAAGAAAAAGTCCGGCAAAAAGCTTTTTATGGTCAACGGTCAACAGGCAGCCGCATCGGCTCCATGCCCGCCTCCGCCCTTTAGGCAACTGTTGCCACCACGAATAAGAACAGCAGTGTCAAAAGGAGACGCAGCAGAAGGAGATTCAGTGAAAAGAGAGATCATAGCGTCTCTCATGGCGCTGATCTCTTATCACCATCCGCCCATGATGCAGTTCTGCCATGCCACAGGTGAAACGGGGATGTTCCAGTCGGTTCACAAAGGCCGGGAACACAACAAAGTGTATCCCGTGATAGAGCGCATAGCCTCCATAATGATAATGACCACTCAGACAGGCCTGAACATTGGAAAAAGAGGCAATCAGCTCTGCAATCTCTGCATGGTTCCAGAGCAGGCCATGTTTCTGGTCAGTAGTCTCGGGAAGCAGAGGGAAGTGGCAGACCACAATAACACTCTCTCCCGCTAACTCCGCCTCCTCAAGCTCCTTCCTAAGCCAGACTCTTTGCTGAACTCCAACAGCTCCACAATAGTCATGCAGCTCAGGATGCGCACGAAAAAGAGCAAGAGTCTGGCAATCTTCAGGCGTTTCAGCCATACGGAGCACAGAAACGTCCATACCGTCAAGCACAATAAACCGAAACCCTTTCATGGTAAAGGCATAAAAAGGTGAATGCAGGCCATAGGCCCTCATAAGCTCCTGCCGGGGCAGGGCAAGGCAGTGGTTGCCGATCACATGACGGATAGAGCCGGGAAATGTGTTGAGAATGGAGCTGACTTGCCGAAGCTCCTCCTTTTTGTGCTTGTCGCTCCCATTAATCTGGTCGCCAAGCTGGAGTAAAAAATCCACATCGTGATGCTGCCAGTACTCCAGACAGTCGCGAAGGTCTGCGGCAGTTTGTGCTGCTGCCGCAGGTTCGTTCTCCGTTGAAAAGTGGATGTCGGTGATGATGCCGAACCGGAGCAGCGGATTATTCGCGGAGGTCACCATCAGTCACCAAATTCAGAGAGATATTTTTCCATGAACTCATCAAGGTCGCCATCAAGCACCGTTTCGACATCGAACCGCTCGTAGTTGGTGCGATGATCCTTGATTCGCCGATCGTCGAGCACATAGCTTCTGATCTGGCTTCCCCACTCGATTTTTTTCTTTTTGCCCTCAATTACGCGCTTTTTGGCATCCTCTTCGTCACGCTGCCGCTGATAGAGCTGGGCCATCAGCATTTTCATCGCCCGCTCCCTGTTCTGGAACTGCGATCGCTCCTCCTGGCAACCAACCACGATACCGGTTGGAAGATGCTTGATGCGCACGGCAGTCTCAACCTTGTTGACATTCTGTCCACCCTTGCCACCACTACGGAAGGTCGAAAGCTCAAGATCCTCCTTGCGGACATCAATTTCAACATCAGGGGGAGCCTCGGGATAGGTGAAGACGCTGGCAAAGGAGGTGTGTCGCCTTGCATTGGAGTCGAACGGAGAGACACGCACCAGCCGATGAACACCATTTTCAGCTTTCAGATAACCATACGCGTAAGGCCCCTCAATTTCAAGCGTTGCCGTTTTGATGCCAGCGCCATCGCCCTCCTGGTAATCGTCAGTATAGATTTTAAACCCTTTACGCTCAGCCCAACGCATATACATCCGGTAGAGCATCTCCGCCCAGTCCTGTGCCTCAGTGCCGCCTGCTCCAGCGTGGATGGTGATCATGGCGTTTCCGGCATCATCTTTCCCGGAAAGCATATTTCTAAACTCAATCGCCGCGATATCATCCTCAATCAATGCTATTGACGCAAGAAGCTCATCGCCAAAAGATTCATCCTCCAGCTCTATGGCAATGTCGAACTCATCCTGACAAAAACGCGCCTTTGCCGCTATCTTTTCGTACCCTTCAGACCAGGACTTATGTTCGTTCAACTCCTTCAGCACCTTGTTTGCAGCTTTCTGATCGCTCCAGAAAACCGGATCGCTGGTTATTTTCTCAAGATCCTCAATTTTTTCCTTGCGTTGATCGACGTCAAAGATACCCCCGTAACTGTTCGAGGCGACGATGAATCTCCTGCAGTCTTTCTTTTTGTGGTTCAAACATGATTCTCTTCTCTCTTTGAATATTTTTTGGTAAAACTTATTTCGCTAAAAGAACAATTTTTTTCAGGAGAAATCAAAATGAGTATCAAGGATTGACCACTATCATGCAAATTAGAAGAATATCGAGGCAAAAAAGTAAAGGAGTTTTCATATTTTCCCTTCTGTATAAAACAGGGTGCCGTGCCTGGGCTGTTTGGCCGGAGTGACCGATTTATGGCCGGAATACCACCCGGCATTAACCAGAGATTTTGACAAAGTGACCATGAACAATACATTCCGACGGACGGTTCCCCTGTTTTGCGCTGAACTCTTTGATGGCCGCCAGCGGGTTGTCATTGAAGCGGTCTCGCCGGAGCTTGACGGGGGCAAGTACCCGGCAAAAGGGGTGGAGGGTGATCATATTGTAGTTGAAGCCGATATTTTTGTTGATGGTGCCGATGCGATTGCTGCAGAACTCTGTTTCAGACCTCGTGGAAAGGAGGAGTGGGATCGCTCCCCAATGGAGTTGCAGGGCAATGACCGTTGGCGGGGATCATTTATTGTTGGTCCGCCCGGCCAGTATGAATATACCATTGAGGCCAGAGTCGATCATTTCCAGACGTGGAAAAAGGGTTTGATCAAAAAAATCGATGCCGGTCAGGATGTTTCACTCGACCTCCGGGTTGGTGCCCTGCTTGTCGACAAGGCCGCCAGGAGAGCTGGAAAATCTGATGAGGCAAAGCTCAAGAGTTTTGCCTCCACACTCAGGTCTGAAGATGGGCAAAAGGCCGCAGCGCTCGACACCCTTCTCGGCACCCTCATGGGTAACAATCCCGATATACAGTTTACGACCATGTATGACAGAGTGCTTCCTCTGACGGTTGAACAGAAAAAGGCCGGATGCAGTGCATGGTATGAAATTTTTCCCCGCTCATGGGCTGAAGAGCCAGGCAAACATGGCACCTTCAATGATTGCCGCCGTCTGCTACCGATGATTGCCGGGATGGGGTTTGATGTCATCTATCTGCCGCCAATTCATCCAATTGGCTACACCAAACGAAAAGGCAAAAATAATGCTCTTGTCGTCGCTCCAGGTGAGCCAGGAAGCTGCTGGGCAATTGGCAATAGTGACGGGGGGCACAAGGCTGTTCATCCTGAACTCGGTACCATTGATGATTTTACTGATTTTGTTACTGCGGCTGAAGAGAGAGGTCTTGCAGTGGCGCTTGATATTGCCTTTCAGTGTTCACCCGATCACCCTTGGGTCGAGGAGTACCCGCAGTGGTTTACCTGGCGACCGGATGGCACCGTTCAGTTTGCTGAAAACCCGCCCAAGCGATACGAGGATATCCTCCCCATCAACTTTGAGTCTGATGATTGGCAGAATCTTTGGATTGAGCTGAAAAGCATCTTTCTTTTCTGGATCAGCAAGGGGGTCAAGATTTTCCGGGTCGATAATCCTCATACCAAGGCCTTCCCTTTCTGGGAGTGGGCAATTGCGTCAATAAGAGAAGAGCACCCCGATACCGTTTTTCTGGCCGAAGCCTTTACCCGTCCAAAACTGATGGCCCGACTTGCTAAAATTGGCTACAGCCAGTCATACAGCTACTTTACCTGGCGCAATACCAGGCAGGAGCTTCAAGAGTATGTCACCGAGCTGACCACGTCACCTCTCAAACATTTCATGCGGCCTAACTTCTGGCCAAACACTCCCGACATTCTCCACGAAGAGCTTCAGAAGGGTGATCGCGAAAAGTTCATTATCCGTCTGGTACTCGCCTCAACCCTGTCAGCCAACTACGGCATGTACGGCCCAGCCTACGAACTGTGCGAGCATATCCCCGTGGCAGAAGGCAAAGAGGAGTATCTCGACTCCGAGAAGTATGAAATTCGTCACTGGGATCTCGACCGACCCGGCAATATTCGAGCTGAAATCACCAGAATCAACCGGATCAGAAAAGAGAATTCGGCACTGCAGCAGAATAACAACATTACTTTTGTGCGTATCGAAGCTTCGCCAGGCAATGAGCACGATATGCTGATGGCCTATGTAAAGCAATCGGATGATGGCAGCAATATTATTCTGACCGTGGTCAATCTTGATCAGTCAAGCTCACATAGCGGATGGCTCCGCTTTCCGCTTGAACTTTTCGGACTGTCGCACCAGTATCAGTTCGGTGTTGATGATCTGCTCAATGGCAATCACTACGAATGGAATGGCGAATGGAACTTTGTGGAGATAAACCCCAGAGCAATGCCCGCGCACATTTTCAGGGTAACACTTGGCTAACCGCAACCGGACGGGGCGATTTTTCGAATGGGGTTGTTCGCAATCAACCCCTGCATGGCATCCCGGCAACGCACCACCAACAATAAGTAACGAGCACCTATTTTTTTAAGACCTTAACAAACTCACCATGTATCAACCTGAACCGCTCTGGTACAAAGACGCAATTATTTACGAGGCACACGTCAAAACATTTTATGACAGCAACAATGACGGTGTCGGCGATTTTCAGGGATTGCGCCAGAAACTGGGCTATCTACAGAGTCTGGGAATTACGGCTATATGGATTCTTCCTTTTTATCCATCACCTCTTCGTGATGACGGATATGATATCGCTGACTACATGAGCGTCAATCCCGATTATGGAACACTCGAAGATTTCCGGCAATTTCTGGATGAAGCGCATAGCCTTGGCCTCAAGGTGATTACCGAGTTGGTGGTCAACCACACCTCCGATCAACACGCCTGGTTCCAGAGCGCAAGAAAAGCAGCGGCAGGTTCACCCGAGCGGAACTTCTATGTCTGGAGCGATGACCCCAACAAATACTCAGAGACACGCATTATCTTTCAGGATTTCGAGGCATCCAACTGGACTTGGGACGCTGTTGCCGGTCAATATTACTGGCACCGCTTCTACCACCACCAGCCTGATCTGAACTTTGAAAATCCGGCAGTCCATGATGCGCTGCGCAATGTGCTTGATTTCTGGCTTGGCATGGGGGTTGACGGTTTGCGGCTTGATGCCGTGCCCTACCTCTACGAAGCGGAGAACTCCAACTGTGAAAATCTTCCTCAGACCTACGAATATCTGAGAGGGTTGCGTGCTTATGTGGACGAGCATTACCCAAACCGTATGCTGCTTGCTGAAGCCAACCAGTGGCCGGAGGATTCCGCCGCCTATTTCGGTACGGGCGACCTCTGCCACATGAACTTCCATTTTCCTCTGATGCCACGCATGTATATGGCTGTGGCCACCGAAGATCGCTTCCCGATTCTTGATATTCTCGAACAGACTCCTGAAATTCCTGAATCATGCCAATGGGCCTCGTTTCTGCGCAACCATGATGAACTGACCCTTGAAATGGTCACTGATGAGGAGCGCGACTATATGCGCCGCATCTATGCCAACGATCCCAAAGCCCGCATCAACCTCGGTATTCGCCGCCGTCTTGCGCCCCTCATGTCGAACGACCGTCGCAAAATTGAGCTGATGAACATTATGCTGCTCTCCCTGCCCGGCACTCCGGTACTCTACTATGGCGACGAAATCGGTATGGGCGACAACTTCTATCTTGGTGACCGCGACGGGGTGCGCACCCCAATGCAGTGGAACGCCGAACGCAATGCAGGCTTTTCACGGGCTAACCCCCAGAAGCTTCTGTTGCCGCTCATTATCGACCCGGAATACCACTACGAAGCGGTCAATGTTGAAGTACAGGAGAGCAATGTCAACTCGCTGCTCTGGTGGATGCGCCACGCCATCTCCACCGCTCACCGCTACAAATCGCTCAGTCGGGGTACCATTGAGTTCCTTGAGGTAAGCAATCCGAAAGTGCTGATTTTTATCCGTCAGTTTGAGGACGAAACCATACTCTCCATAATCAACCTCTCAAAAAATGCCCAGGCAGTAACAATTGACCTCTCCCGTTTTGATGGATTTATTCCTGAAGAGCTCTTCAGCCAGAACCGCTTCCCGAAGATCAGGAAAGATCCCTACATGGTTTCCCTTGGCTCTTATGGTTATTTCTGGCTGAAACTGATCAAGGATGCAGCAGAGGTCGATACCCGCAGCTCTCTGGACAAACCGTTTACCACGGTCGCCCGCTGGCCAAGCCTCTTTACCGGCAAAAGCAGGGAGTTGCTCGAAACAGATATTCTGCCACGCTACTACAAGGCAAGCCGCTGGTTTGGAGGCAAAGCCCGCACCATTATGCGTATCTCCATCAACGACACCATACCGGTCACAGGTTTACCAAAAGCAAAGCTTCTGGTGACCGAAGTGCGCTACTCAAGTGGTGAAAACGAGCTTTATCAACTGCCACTCTCCTTTGCGCCACTCTCGACAGTCACTCCATTCGACGACAACTTCTGTAAAAGAGTTCTCGCCAGAGTGGTGGTTGGCGATGAAGAGGGATATCTTTGCGATGCAACCTTCGATATACCGTTCCTGACCCATCTCTACCGCCTCCTCACCGGAAAAGAGAAATGGCAGGGAAAAGCAGCTCTTGTCTCCGGCCTCATCTCTGCAAAGCTCAACCCCGTTGAGGGTGTGGAACCTGAGCCCTCCCTGATGGGCCTCGAACAGAGCAACACCTCAATCAGGTTCAATAGCGATCTCTGCCTGAAGCTCTACCGCCGCATTGAACCCGGAGTATCACCGGAGGTGGAGATGTGCAGCGCGCTGAGTAACCACACCTCGTTTACCAATCTGCCAACTTTTCTTGGCACCCTGAACTACGACCAGAATCGTAGCAGCCGTTACTCACTCGGCATTTTGCAGAGTTATGTCAAGAACGAAGGCGACGCATGGCAGCTTTCGCTCGATCAGGTCAAGCGCTACTACGAGAACGTTCTTGCAAAAATGCACACTCACCTCTCCTTGCCACCACAGCCTGCGTTGAGTGGCAACCCTGTCAAGCTTCCTGAAATCATGCAGGAGCTTATTGGCGGATTTTATCTTGGGATGATCGAAAAGCTTGCGGAGCGTACCGCTGAAATGCACCTCGCACTGGCCTCTCTTGATGAGGATACGGCATTTACGCCGGAGCCCTTTACAACGCTCTATCAGCGCTCCATCTATCAGGCAATGTGTGAGCAGGTGAAACGTGCGGTCATTCTCATCCGGGAAATCATGCCCAACATGGCTCCAGAACAACAGCAGCTTGCCTCTCTTTTTGTCAAGAGAGAAAAAGAGGTGCTGCAGCAGTTTGATCCAATCAGAAACGAAAAAATTGACACACTGAAAATCCGCATTCACGGCGACTATCACCTTGGTCAAGTGCTCTTTACCGGTAAAGACTTTGTGGTCATTGACTTTGAGGGGGAGCCCGCCCGTCCGATCTCCGAGCGCAAAATCAAGCGGTCGGTCTTCAGCGATATTTCAGGGATGCTCCGCTCGTTCGATTATGCCGCCTTCAATGCGTTGCGCCAGATCGCAGAGACGCTCCGTCCCGAAGATCAGGCGGCTCTTGAGCCATGGGCCGATCGCTGGAGTTTATACGTCGGGCAGCACTTTGTCGACAGCTACTTCGAAAAGACCAAAAACAGCACTATTGTACCAGCAGCCTCAAAACAGCGGGAGCATCTGATGCGTGGCTACCTGATGCACAAGGCGATCTATGAACTCAACTACGAGCTGAACAATCGGCCAGAATGGGCCGCAATTCCGCTTCGCGGGATTCTGAAGATTCTGGAGTCATGAACATAAGGATGGACACTGGGCCCTGCCTCTCCACGGCGGGGTCAGTGTACCGTTCCCATTTTCGCCGCCCGCCACAGCAGATCCAGCTCTTCGGGGGTGTACTCTTGCCATGGGCGGCCTGATGTTCCTACCTGTTCTTCAACCCTGATGAAGCGGCTGATAAACTTGTTGGTGGCCTTGCGGAGAGCGTCTTCGGGATTGGCGCCCAGAAAACGGCTGTAATTGACGAGAGTGAAGAGCAGATCGCCGAACTCATCCTCCTGCTCCTCCTTGCTGGCGGCCTGCTTCAGCTCTTCGATCTCTTCAACAAGCTTGTCGAGCACGCCGTCGTCACTCTGCCAGTCAAAGCCGACACCGGCCACCTTTTTCTGTACACGGTAGGCGCGAAGAAGCTCTGACATTGCTGTCGGCACGCCATCAAGCAGGCTTTTCCGCCCTTCGCGGAGCTTGAGCATCTCCCAGTTTTTCAGCACGTCACCCTCAGTTTCGGCCAAGGTGTCACCAAAAACATGCGGGTGGCGATGCACAAGCTTCTGGCAGAGAGCATCAAAAACGTCGTTAAACGTGAATGCACCGCGCTCTTCGCCGAGTTGCACCTGAAAACAGAGATGCATAAAGAGATCACCAATCTCTTTTTTCAGTTCACCTTCATCGTGCTGATCGATAGCATGCACCAGCTCATAGCTCTCTTCAAGCAGCAGGTGGGCCAGCGACTCTGCGGTCTGCTTCCTGTCCCAGGGGCACTCCTGCCGAAGCACATTGACCAGAGCCAGCACCCGCTCAAATTGTTGGGGAAGGGTTCTCTCTTTCTGTGCAATAATCTCAGATTTTAACTCTTCGATAACTTTTATTTCAAGCATGGGTTGTCATGTTTGGTCGGTTGTCGGCATTCGCCGCCGGGAAAATGCTGCTGCTGCTTGCGGCTTAAGCCGTCGATGGCAGCGTGTTGCCCTGAAGTTACGCTTTCTTGCGGCTATTTCTTATACTGAGAAGTGTCGCCATTGTTTAGCGCAATGTAAACCCTCCCATTTCATGCAAACGTAACGACCAACAATTATAAGCAGTTATCAGCATTACCAGGAAAAAGCTGTTGGTTATCTCAAGATAGATTGGTATGATAAAAGGTAGGATAAATTCTTGTTAAGCGAACAGCCATGGGAAAAACAAAAATTGCAATAACGGTTGATGCCGCAGCCTTGATAAAGATCGACCATCTCGTGCAAAAAAACATTTTCCGCAATCGCAGTCAGGCAATAGAGGAAGCATTATGTGAAAAAATCAGGCACATTGAGCATTCCCGGCTGGCAGAAGAGTGCGCAAAACTTGATCCAATTGAAGAGTGCAACCTGGCAGAAGAGGGCATTACCGGAGAGATTGACGCATGGCCAGAATACTGAGGGGCGAAATACGATGGGCTGAGCTGAATCCCGCCAGAGGCAACGAGCAATCGGGCCTGCGCCCTGTTCTGGTACTCAGCCATGACGTGTTTAATGAACGATCGGGAACCGTTATTGCAACAGCCTTGACAAGTCAACCTCAAAAAGCAGGGTTTCCATTGACCTTGCAGCTTGAATCCACCGATTTGCCAAAACAGTCGTGGGTTAAAATCAGCCAAATCAGAACTCTCTCTGTTGATCGTATTGGCAAAAAACTGGGCGCAGTTTCTGCCAGAGAAATGGATTTGGTCATTGAAGGGCTTAACGAAATTATTGGTGGCTGAAAGTTATGCCGGTGTTCAACGTGGGATAACGGGAAAAGGAAAAAAATATGCATACTAATGCAACGACGCTAATACTCAACAACATGAGCAGAGAGCTATGATTACCCGTTTGACACTGCGCAATTTCAAGAATGTCGGAGAGCAGACCTACGATTTTACACGCTTCGATCTGCTCGTTGGCCGAAACAACAGCGGCAAAAGCACCGTGCTTCAGGCGCTTGCCATCTGGCAGTACTGCGTCGATGAATTTCACCGTTCACCGCGACGGGGTTCTAAAGGCATACAGATTGTGCTTCCCAACTTTACGGCTCTGCCTGTACCGGAGTTTAACCTGTTATGGAAGGATAGAACAGACCGGGCATACCCTGTTGTTGATGGAAAACGGAGACAAGAATTTATTCTTGTTCAGATTGTTGTGGAGTGGCAAATTGCTCCTGAAAAAACAGAGGTTTTTGGTGTCGATCTCCGCTATCACTCTCCACAAACAATCTATGCTATTCCTGAAGATGGATGGGCAAAGTTCCGTTCACTTGAGCAAGGTGATGTGCTGCCAAAAATTGCTTATGTCCCGCCATTCTCAGGTCTTGAACCGACAGAAAAATGGCTTGATGTTGCACCGATTCGCCAGCAAATTGGAAAAGGTCAACCAGGCAGTGTGTTACGCAACTTGCTTCTTCTTGTCAGTCAAGCTTCTATTAAAAGGCAACCCGAGCTGATACCCATCAGGGAACGTCTAACTGACCGCAATGTTGCATTAAAAGAGTGGGCTGAATTAGTAACCTTTATTGAACGATGGTTTTCGGTAATAATTCTTAAACCGAAATATGACTCACAAAAAGATGTTTATATCACTGTTGACTATCGACAGAATGGAAAAGCATTCGACATAATAGCCGGAGGAAGCGGCTTCCATCAGATACTGACACTATTTGCATTTCTTTACGGCTACAAACCAACAACCATTCTGCTTGATGAGCCTGATGCCCATCTGCATGTTAACCTCCAACGGGAAATTCTTGATTTTTTTAAGCGAAAATCTTATGAGAGGAGTACCCAGTTTCTGATTGCTACTCATGCCGAAGAGTTTGCAAGAGGCGTTGATACAAGTCAAATCGTCTCTTTGATGGGTCAACAGCCAAAACGGATTCAATCGATTCCTGACGTATTGCGGGCGATGGCTGACGTGTCGAATGAAGAGATTGTCAGGCTCATGGCATCACCGTATATTCTTTATGTGGAAGGAGAAAGTGATGAACGAATTCTGCGGGCCTGGGCTGCTCAATGCGGTGTGCAGGAGGCTATGGATAAACTGTGCTTCAAGCCGATGGGTGGTGGCAATAAAAGTGCAATGAAAGATGCTGCCAATGAACATTTTAAAGCATTGCAACAGATTATTCCGACAGTTTCAAGGCTTATGCTCTTTGACTACGATAGCACCGAAAACGCATTTCACCCGGCAATGGAGAATCCAGCTCTTTTTGAGTGGACACGAAAGAATATCGAAAACTACCTGATTGTTCCGGATGCATGGAAACGTGCAGCGTTGCAACAGACAGAGTGTCGCGCGGATGATCTTGTTGCGCAACCAATGTTACACTCGATTGATCAATTTTTTGCTGACGAAAATTTAACCCTGCCCCAAGGCAAAATATGGCGCGATATTACAGCAAACATTTTCAGTGTTGTTGATGGAAAGCGACTGTTGTTTGAGAACGATAATTCCCTTTTCCATCAGTTGAGGAAAAGAAATCCATCGTTACAGCTTTTGCGTGAACAGGTGGCGCTCAGTATGACTGCCGATGAAATTCATGACGATGTGCATCAGTTTATGGCAAAACTTCTTGCCATGACCGACACAACATCGTCATCATCTCGCCAACCATCCATCGCCACATCATGACCACTGTATCAATTACGATTCAGCAGCAGGAGCCAATCGCCGCCATAGCCACACCTGTGGGTATCGGTGCTCTTGCCGTAGTCCGTATCAGCGGCAGAGGGGTTTTTGACATTGCCCAAAAGGTGTTCCGCAAAAAGGGCAACCCCTCATTTCACTTTGCGCAATCGAAAGGGTTCAGGGCCCATTTTGGCGCAGTACACGACAGCGAGGGGCTTGTTGATGAGGTGGTTGCACTGGTATTTCGCTCACCAAACTCCTTTACCATGGAGGATATGGTTGAGCTGAGCTGCCATGGGGGGCCGGTTGTGGTAAAACACATTCTGAAGGTGTTGCTTGATGAGGGGTGCCGACTGGCTGAGCCCGGAGAGTTTACCCGACGGGCCTTTTTGAACGGCCGCATTGATCTCCTGCAGGCAGAGGCAATTGGCGAAATGATCCATGCGCGATCGGAATCAGCATTCCGCACCGCAGTGACCCAGATGGAGGGGGCACTCTCCACCCGGCTTGATGCCATGAGGGAAGAGCTTCTGCGTTCCTGCGCCCTTCTTGAGCTTGAGCTTGACTTCAGTGAAGAGGATGTTGAATTCCAGAGCCGCACCGGGCTTCAGGCAGAGTTACAGGTGCTGCAGGCAGAGTTGTCACTCCTCATCGACTCTTACCAGCATGGCCGGATTCTGAAAGAGGGAGTGGCAACCGTTATTGCGGGAAGGCCGAACGCTGGCAAGTCAACACTGCTCAATACCCTGCTTGGCGAAGAGCGCTCAATTGTAAGCCATCAACCCGGCACAACACGCGACTATATCGAAGAGTGCTTTGTACACAACAAAACCATGTTTCGCCTCACCGATACTGCGGGACTTCGCGAAGGGGAGGGGGAGATTGAGCATGAAGGGATCCGGCGCAGTTACAAAAAAATATCCGAAGCTGACCTGATTCTCTACCTCATTGACATCAGCCGTAACGAATATCTTGATGAAGTTCCCGCAATTGATGAATTTCTTGTTCGTTACCCTGCGGCGCGTCTGCTGGTGGTTGCCAATAAAACCGATCTTATCCCGGAAAGCGACGAACGACTGAAACAACTTCGAACAGCAACCGGTTGCGATGTTTGTGGCACAGCAGCCGCAAAGGGAGAGGGAGTTGAATGGCTCAAGCTCTTGATGAGTAATATGGCGGAGGGGCTGCACAGACAACAAGAGGCGAGCGTGCTTGTCACCAGTCTGCGCCACTATGAAGCGCTTCGTAATGCATCCGAAAGCATCAACAATGCCCTGGAGCTGATTGGCGAAAATGCAGCAACAGAACTTGTCGCCTTTGAACTCCGCTCAGCGCTGGAGTTTGTGGGAGAAATCACCGGAAAAGTGGTCAACGAAGAGATTCTCTCCCTCATCTTTGACCGGTTCTGTATTGGAAAGTGAGGATGTTTTCAACTCTTCCTGTGGAGATATTGCGGATAACCAACTGGATTACCCGCAACAAAAAAACGACAAAGATCAATCCTGTACGCAACGAACGGCAAGACCATCTCTTTTATCATGAACACTGACATTGATAAATGAGCTGTCGAAGTTAAACTGTGCAGCCCAGGCATGAGTTTTCGAGCCCTCCGATGTTGACCAGAACCACGCATCCTCACCAAGAGAGTTGAAGATATCATCTTCGGCTACTCTGAGACCTCCCTGCAGGGCATTAAAGTCCATGACATCATCAACAGATGCATAAGGATAGCGCCAGGCGGCCGTTGCATTCGCCTTTCTTGCTGCGGGAACAGGATCGCCAGCCAAATATCTGGACAAACCCCTCCACTCCGCTTCGGTTGCTATATGCCAACCCTGTGGAGCGAGTCCTCTTGGATCATTGACAGCATACCAGTTGTACAGACGGCCATAGGTTTTGCCTTTGGCGCTGTCATTATTATAATAACACCATACACCCTCTCCTTTCGCCGCCGCCGCAAGCCATTCCGCACCACTTTCAACCTGGCGCACAGTATCGCCATTACGGTATTTTGATACGTTCAGATTATCCTTCATCCACACCTTGCCCCCCTTGGTGACGGTGTTGTAGCCATTATGGTCGATGTCGAAAAACCTCTCGCCTCCATCTGCCCGAAGATAACAAAGGGAGGTGATTACGGTCATCACCAGGAGAAGCAACCTGTACCTTGTGCCCTGTTTCTGTCTCATAAATTTGTTTCAGTTAAAAGTGTTCTTGTTTTTCTGCATAAATAAAAGCTCCAACGCTCACTTATTCCATGAACATAACAGCTCATCCCTTAAGGGATTCTTAACAAAAACTTAAAAGATTCTTAAAATTTTTTCGAGTGCTTTTGCCCTGCCACCAGCGAAGATGGCAGGGCAAAAACGGAGGGTCAGCTTTGCGTGTAGGTGTGCACGCTATTCCTGGCAGAAGGGAGGTAGTTCACTCCAAACCAGCAGACCAGAAGCACCAGAAAAGAGAGGGCGAGATACCATTGCAACTTCCCCCGGTCAATCTTGTAGCGACAGGCATGAAGATAGCCGAGATAGGCCAGCCACGACAGGAATGCCCAGGTCTCTTTTGGATCCCATGTCCAGTAATGGCCCCAGGCCTCTTTTGCCCACAAGGCCCCGAATATCAGACCGAATGAGAGGAGCACAAAGCCCAGAAGCGCCAGATAGTGCGACACCGATTCGCCATTCACATTGCCTTTGGCTCTCAGTTGCAGGGAGACATTGTGCAAAGCCGTTACAGAGGAGGCCGCCAGCATCACATAGCCGACCAGATAGACCACCACATGCGGAATAAACCACGGACTCTGCAGTGCGGGCATCAGGGTTTTGTCGAACACCTCGGGATGGAGCATGTTGATGACAAGGAAAAATGTGGCCAAACCCATGCAGTAGTATTTGAGCCAGGTTATTTTCCAGCGATACTCAACCAGAAATCCGACAAGGGGGATAAGCGCCGCATACCAGAGGCGTGTTTCGCCCAGTGTTCTGAGCGGTGGACGGTCGAGGAGTGACCAGTATGAGGCGATAAAGCCAACCATAACCAGAGAGCCTGCAAATGAGAGCATCAATGCCGGGAGTTTGAGCGCCGGAGTTCGTCGCGCAAAAAGAGAGAGGAGCGAACCTGTTGCCCAGCAGCCGATAGCCGCTTTGGCAGCCGTGTTAAAATCAAAAATCATGATGCCACCTCTTTTTGTTTAATGCCATTCCAGAAAAACAGCACATTGCCTGCCATAATCATAAAAAATCCAAGATAGACTGCCGGTAACCAGGGATCGCGGATAACCTCTATAAGGCTATACTTCGACCATCTTCCAGCTTCGTCATCGTATCCCATCTGATAGAGCTTCCATCCCATAACGTTTATCGGATGGTTAACTTCAAGCGTCGCTGTTACCAGTTGACCGCTTTCACCACGCACTGTTACGTCAGAACGAAATGCTTTCGGTGTACCAGGTGCCATGACCAGCAAGAGTTCTCCAATTGGTGCTGCCCAGGGTTTCATCATTGGGCTAATGGAGCTGATCCATGCATACGTCGGCACTGCATTTGTGCTGGTGATTCTGACTTTGGCAAAAGCGACTCCTGCTGTACGGTCTGCCGGTTCGGGGATACCGTTTTTTCCGGGAAGCGCATTGGGTAAAAAGTCGAGCACCTCAACAGCAACCCCCTTCCAGGAGGCCTTAACCCCCTTGTGGACGAGAGTCGTTGTTTTTGCCAGCTCCTGAAGGGCATGGTTTTTCCTTGGATCATACAAAAAGAGCTGGGGAGGATACTCCTCAAGCGAGAAATCATGCAGAAAAACCGAAAAGGGGAGCTGTTGCTCACTGTCGCTCTCCCTCGAATAGGCCATGTTACTCTCCCCGCCCTCATCAACCTTCATGATGAGGCGCTGAATGTCAGGGCTTCCGAACACCCCACAGGAGAGCGCTATCCAGAACCCTGCGTGAAACAGGATAAACTGAATATTTTTCATGCTGAAGGGAACAAGTCGCCAGGAGAGAGAGAGCCCCAGGTTAACAAGAAACAGTAAAACCGTAAGGGCAAACGGCCAGCTCGAAAAAATCTGGTTTACACCAAGCAATGCCGGCAGAGAACCTGGCGCAACCTCCCCTTGTGGAATAACCCCTCCTATCAAGGAGAGAAGCGCAAGAGCAACAATCAGGGAAAGTCCCAGAGGAATTCCTCCAAGCCACTGAACGAGACGATTCTCCCTGAATCCAAGGCCAACGCCCAGGGTGAGAACGGCGAACAGTACCAGAATAACGGCATTGAGCGGCAGGTGGAGCGGAGGAACACCCTGCCCTGACGTTGCATACTGAAGAATAAAACCGGCAACAACAATAAGTGCTGCACCAAGAGAAGATTCCCTGAACTCCCAGGGAGTCTGAAACCAGCGACGCCGGACAACCACCATAACGATATACCTGAAATAAGCTTGATGAAAAAAAAAACCATCCGCATAAGCGGGTTACACACATCCAAAATATAACACCACAACAATATGAGACAAATGATATTGTTCAGCCAGAATATTTTCTCTTTAAACACGGTAACCAGCAAAAAAATATGCATTCTTTGAACCGCGAATTAAATTAACGATTGTTAATTTAATTGTTATTGACTATAATGTCCTATATTAAGCCTATTGCACGGTGAACTTCGACTGCTGCATGTAGTTCTCGCAATTCCGGACAGAACAAATAAAAGGTTATTGTTTATTGGCCCATCCGGGGTGTTAGCGAGCCTTGACAAACAATTGTACAATCATTTGCCAATAATAACGGAGACATTATGAAACGTTTCGCGCAACTTTGTATGCTGATTTTTGCATTTTTTTGCACAACACAAACCCTCCATGCCGAAAACATTAACAAAGCGGAGCTGGCAAAAAAATACAATCTTGCTGAAGGAAAAGAGATCTATGAAAATTCCTGTTCAGCATGCCATGCCAGCGGTTTGTTAGCGGCGCCAAAATTTTGTGATATCGCGGCATGGAAGCCAAGAATGGCAAATGGCATGGCGACTCTGATCAAACACACGCTTGAAGGTTTTAATGCAATGCCCTCAAAGGGCGGTCTGGAGACGCTTTCCATAGAGCAATCGTCCAATGCGATTGCCTATATGGTTGATCAATGCCTCTTTTAATGGCAAGAGTTAACAAAATCTTGACACATTGTTTGGAAAATTGGTATTAAAAGCAGAAATTAGCCCTTTGTATCTTGGTCTACTTGTCCTCTGATTTGAATGAAGTGAAGTATCAGGTATGCTCATCCCGACAGGGGTGCTGCAGTGTATACTTCATGGATAGAGGAGACGAGTTTTTGAATTTTTAACAAAGCCCATTAAATTTCATTAAAAAAACAGGAGCGGAGCATGAAGAAAACTAAAATTGCAGCAATTCTTTCACTCGGTATGGTTCCCGCCATGTTCTGGAGTTCCGAAAGTCAGGCAATACCATCGTGGGCAAGGAAATACAATGTATCCTGTTACATGTGCCACTCAGGATTTCCGCAGAGAAATGCCGTAGGTGAGGCCTTCCAGAACAACGGCTTTCGTTTTCCAGACGCAACCGAAGCTGCATTAACCAAGCAGAAGAATATCAAGATTGGAAATGACGAATGGGATAAGCTGGCTCCAAATGCACCATTCCAGGGTTCATTCCCACAGTTTGATGCGCTGAGCATGACGCTGGGAGGCAGGCTTATTAACTATACATCGCAGCAGTCATTAAAAGCAGGGGGGTCGACAGCAAGGACTCTTGCCGGGAAGCAATTTAACTGGGCCGCGCCAAACAGTGTTTCCCTTTTTTATGGCGGCTCGCTCGGTGACGATATTACTTTCTTTGGTCAGTTAGGAGGATTTAATGGTTACCTCACTGCAGCCCCCACTGCAGTGTCCCCAACAAGCCAACTTACAAGCAATGCAAGGGTTGTTTATAGGTTGGCCCACGGATTTAAATTTGCGATGGGTACTCAGTTCAGTGCTATTGGATGGAATGGCGTCGGTGCTGGTGGAGTCGTAAACGTCAGCGGTTTACTTCCTTCACCGAGCAACTATGCTGAGCTCCAGCTCACCAGAGGTGAAACTGGTGGATACTCTGTTGTTGCAGGTAGCAGTGTTGACTTGCCTCCAGGCCAAATAACAAATGCAAGTACTGCAGCCCTGTCAACTGCCGGGAATATTGATAATCACGTCTATCTGCGGGCAAAGGTGAAGCTTGTTGGTGCAGGTATGCTCAGTGGAGCAAATGGTACTTTAGGCAACTCTTATAATGGCCTTGATAACCAGGTAACCCTTGGCTTTGGTCTCTCTTCAGCAAAAAACAAGGCTATATTTGGTGGTGCCTATGCCGGTGAAACTCTTGTTTATGGCGCTGATATACAGGCAGTCCATAACAACTCGCTCGTTGGTGTCGCTGTCAGCAGGGACAAGGATTTTGGCTTGAACAACGTCAAGGCTGAAGCTGGTTACTTTGTCTATCCTTGGCTTTTTGCGAAGGTATCATATACTGACATAGCAAATACAGGCTACACAGTAGCAGCTCCTACTGGCACCGCAGTTGGTAGACATCGTCCAACTGTTGTTCCTTCTTTAGTTGCTTGGGTCGCGCCAAATGTATCAGTTACAGCGACCTACACCAGGTATACAAAGGAATGGAGGGAAAATGTTGCGACTTTAGCAGAGTCTCTTAACAATATTTCTGACCAGAACACTTTCAACGTGTCTCTGTCAGCAGGCTTCTGATGATATCTTGACACTGCTTTCAAATGCGAAAGCAATTACAGCAAGAGGCATATTCATTACCAATGGATATGCCTTTTGTATTTATGCTGACTGGATAGAGCCCTTTTCCAACACAATTCTACCTTTCGCACACTATTCTTGTGCCATTATTCGCCCCACATAGGGAATTCCCCAGCATTTTTAAGCGAAATTTAAGGCAGGACTAATTGTCATTTAAGATCAAATATGCTATCCTTAGGAGTGAGTGAGGTTTGGATTAAAGCTTGCTGCATTTTTAAGTGATGTTGTACATGGACATAGCTATTTGAGAGTGTTCTGTTGAGCAGCCACCTGTATATATATTCCTGTTTTTATCGCACTGTTTTCCATTAACCAAAATCGATACCACAATGGTACGCTTTCAAAGTAAGAAGTTAAGAACCCTCCTGCTTGCCTCTCTGCTCTGCGTTGGCTTCAGTGGCACGTCGCACGCTCTGGAGGTTGGCACCAAAGCCCCCGATTTCGAACTGCCCGGTGCCCAGGGCACGGTAAAGCTTTCGACGACCACCGGTTCGTTGATCTATGTTGATTTTTGGGCCTCCTGGTGCGGACCGTGCAAGCAGTCCTTTCCCTGGATGAATGCCATGCAGGAAAAATACAAAGCTCAGGGGCTGAAGATTATCGGTATTAATCTTGATGCCAAAACAGAAGATGCCAAAAAGTTTTTGGAACAGAATCCTGCCAAATTCACCGTTGCCTTTGATCCCAAAGGGGTTTTACCAAAAAGCTACGGGGTAAGGGGTATGCCAACCAGTTTTCTTATTGGCAAAAATGGCAAAATTATTTCCCAGCATTTAGGGTTTAACGCTGCTGAGAGCGAAAAACTTGAAAAAGAGATCAAAGCAGGACTGGAGGCAAACAAATGAACATGACTGTTATTCAGAAAATACTTTACGCCCTGTTATGCCTCATCACCCTCGGATTGTCGGGCTGCTCAATTGGTGAGACGGTTCAACCGTGGGACAAGGCAATCCTTGCCAGACCGGAAATGACCTATGAGGGCGACCCTCTCGACACCAAGTATGTCGAGCACATCTACAGCAGCAAAGAGGCTGCCTCTGGTGGTGCCGGAGTTGGTGGCGGCGGGTGCGGGTGCAATTAACTGTAATTATAATTTCAGGATACTCTTATGAAATCGAGCCCGATAAAAAAAACACATCTTGCAGGCGCTGCCCTTTTTGCCGCAGCTCTGGCACTGCCGTCGTCTCGCCCTGCGTTGGCAGAGGCCGCACCGGAAAAAGGTATTGTCGCCTTCAAATACCTTAATTATGAGGATAAAGACACCAACCCTGCTCAGGAGAGGATTGAGGTCAACGCCTTTTCTGTCATGGCCATGGTGCCTGTCGCCGGTAAATGGTCGATTAGCACAACCTATACCAATGACTCTGTTTCTGGCGCATCGCCAAGCCACTACAATGCAGTTTCCGGTGCTTCGATAAAAGAACATCGCCAGGCGGTTGACCTCGGTCTTACCCGTTACTTCCCGAGAGGAACCGTGACGCTTGGCAGCAGTTATTCCAGTGAAAACGACTACATATCCCGCAGCTACTCTGCCTTGGGAAGCCTTTCCGCCGAAGACAAGAATACCACATTCACACTTGGTGGCAGCTATACAACGGATACTATTAACCCAACTATCGACAAGAGCTCCTTTTATGACAAGAAGAGTTTTGCCTTGCTTGCAGGTATAACAAAAGTCCTGACCAAGACGGATATTGTTCAGCTCAACCTTGGTTTCTCAAGGGGATGGGGATATTTTAATGACCCCTACAAGATGTTGGATGCACGGCCTGACAGGCGTGAGAGCGAAACGGTCATGACGCGCTGGAACCACCACATTGAAGGTACTGATGGTACAAGCCGACTCTCCTATCGTTATTACACCGACACCTTTGGCATTCATGCCCATACTTTTGGTCTTGAGTACGTTCAACCTGTTGCCGGTGACTGGACCATAATTCCGTCGGCAAGGTACTCTTCTCAAACGGCGGCTGACTTTTACTACCCCATGCCGGCTGACGGAAATATAAATCCGACCGGGAAATATTCTTCACTTGATCAGCGTCTTTCCGCGTTCGGTGCTCTCACGCTTGGCATCAAAGTGGAGAAAAGGATTGCCAAAGAGTGGCTGGTTGATGCAAAGTATGAGAGCTATGAACAGCGTGCAGCCTGGAGCATGACAGGAGGTGGAGATAAAGGGCTGTCCCCATTCAGCGCCACTTTTGTTCAGTTTGGCATTTCTCGCCAGTTTTAACCACTTCAACAGACAAGCCTTTCGATAGCTCCCTACAAAAAGTAAGCTGTCGGAAGGGCTTTGTATTTCAGTTGATGCGCTTCCTCGACAGGGAATTACTTCCCGGTATAATCGATTAGTTCAGATCGATAGCCGTGGAAAACCAAGGCACAATTATCTTTTTCTCCCCCGTTGTCGGCACTTACTTCCACTGGCAGTTAAAGGGTTGATTAATCTTTCATGGTTGAAGCTCTATGGGTCATATTCCCCGCCTCTTGAGGCGTAAAGTATGGTAGATTTTTCTTCAAAATACCCCGCTGCTTGCGGTGGGGTTCTTTTTGACCAATCGCTTGCGGCGAAGTATGTTAAGCTTTTTCTAAAACCAGATACTCCGCTGCTTCCGGCGGGGAGGCTTCATTGCTAAGGACGGGTGGGTAAACGACCCTGTAATTTTAAGCAAAATTTAAGTTGCCATTAATTTTGCTTAAAGAGTCGAAGCCGTATCATTGTTAAAATTTATTATTATTAATCATTACTGGAGGAAACTATGGCTACTTACAACAAGACGGGTACGGCGGCTAGTGATGTTATTGGTATTGGTAGTGTAACCAGTTTCAATAAACCAAGCACAGGTTCTATATTTAATATTGATGGAGGAGCCGGAAGCGACACCTTCCAATTAAATAACACTGGTAGTGCAAGTTACAATGCCAGGTTCCCCTCAACTGGATTTGTTATTAATCCAGTTGACGCATCTGGAGTGATTGTTGTCTCTGGAGCAAGTAAAAATGGGGATAATTATACCTTCAATCTGAAAAGTGTCGAAACTCTTGTCTTCACTGACAAGACGGTCACACTCTCCTACGGAGCTGTGGCAGACACCACCCCCCCGGTATTTGCTTCGGCAGCGGTCAATGGCTCCTCGCTTGTCATGACCTATACGGAGGCCCTTGATGCAACAAACACTCCTGCGGCAACAGCTTTTGCCGTTTCCGGCACATCGTCCGGTACTCACACGGTCAGTGCTGTCGTCGTCGATGCCACTGCTAAAACTGTAACGCTCACGCTTGCCACAGCAGTTGCCAACGGCGAATCAGTGACGGTTGCCTACACCGATCCGACTGCAACCAATGACGCAAAGGCAATCCAGGATGCAGCCGGCAACGATGCGGTAACTTTAGCCGCGACTGCGGTTACCAACAATACACCAGTGCCAACAAACCATGCTCCGACCGGGGCTGTCACCATAACGGGTACGGCAACCCAGGGTCAGACTCTTACGGAAAGCCATACCACACTTGCGGATGCTGACGGAATTGTTGGAGCCGTCACTATACAGTGGTATGCGGGAGGTACGGCAATATCCGGAGCCACAGGAACCACCTATACATTAACGCAGGCGGAGGTTGGCAAAGTAATAACTGCGACAGCAAGCTACACTGATGGCCTCAGCAAAGCTGAAAGTGTCACCAGCTCTGCGACTACAGCCGTCGCCAATCTCAATGACTTGCCAACAGGCAATGTAACTATCACCGGAAATGCGGCGACAGGCCAGACGCTTACCGCGACCCAAACACTGGCTGATGCTGATGGACTTGGCACCATCAGCTACCAATGGAAAGCTGGAGGGACTGCTATAACTGGAGCTACAGCTACGACCTATCTTTTGACTGCGGCTGAGGCTGGCAAAACCATCACGGTGACGGCAAGCTACGCCGATCTGCTCGGCGCTCCCGAAAGCGTGACGAGCGCTGCCACCGTCGCAGTTTTCACCAACCATACTCCGACAGGGGGTGTTACCATTGATGGCGCGGCAACCCAAGGTGCCACCTTGACCGCCAATACAACCACGCTTGCCGATGCGGAGGGTATCCCCTCATCCGGCACCGGCGCACTGAGTTACCAGTGGTTTGCCGGTACTACGGCAATCTCAGGCGCTACAGGAGCCACCTACACACTGACACAGGCGGAGGTTGGAAAAGCAATAAAGGTCACCGCCAGCTATACTGACCTCATGAGTGCTGCCGAAAGTGTCACCAGCTCGGCGACAGCCTCTGTTGCCAATATCAACGATACCCCGACAGGCAGCGTCACGATTAGCGGAACAGCCTCACGGGGCGCAACACTGACCGCAGGTATCAGCACACTGGCTGATGCTGATGGACTTGGTACCATTAGCTACCAATGGAAGGCTGGAGGGACTGCGATAACTGGCGCAACAGGAACGACCTATATCTTGACTGCAGCCGAGGTTGGAAAAACTGTTACTGTTGTGGCAAGTTACGCTGACAGTTACGGATTCGGCGAGAGTGTTACCAGCTCAGCAACAGGTGCTGTGGCAGAGCATCAAAATAATCTTCCGACAGGCCTCGTCACCATTGCGGGCACAGCAACGCAAAATGCACTGCTGACAGCATCAAATACACTTGCTGATGTCGACGGTCTTGGAACTATCACCTACCAGTGGAAAGCGGGTGGCAGCGCAATCAGCGGAGCAACCAGTGCCACTTATACGTTGACAGAAGCGGAGGTTGGCAAAACGGTTACCGTTGTTGCCAGCTATACTGATCTCATGAGTGCTGCCGAAAGTGCCACCAGCGCTGCCACCGTCGCCGTTGCGAATGTCAACGATGCGCCGACAGGCCTCGTCACCATTGCAGGCACACCAACACAAGGGCAGACACTTACAGCATCAAATACACTTGCTGATGCCGATGCTCTTGGAACTATCAGCTACCAGTGGAACGCGGGTGGCAGCGCAATCAGCGGAGCAACCGGTGCCACTTATACGCTGAAAGAAGCAGAAGCCGGAAAAACCATCACCGTTGTAGCAAGCTATACCGACGGGCAAGGAACGAAAGAGAGTGTGAGCAGCGATTACCTTCTTTCTGGTGCCACACTGGGCGCAATCACTACCGTCCAGAATGTTGCCGCACTGCATACGCAACTTGATAGTCTTGTCCCGGCCACAGGTTTTGCTGATGTCAAGGCCGGAATGGATTCCTTTTATACCACTCTCCCCACAGCAACAACCGATGTGGCGGTACGATCGGTCACGGTCACTTCGGCAGGATCACTTGATGTGAACGCCACAGCACATCAAGCCCTTGTCATAGACACCAAAGGGTTGGCATCTGGTGCCCAACTGGATCTGAACAACGTAGACTTTGCCATTATCATCGCCAGCGAAAACCAAATCACTAAAATACGTGGCGGAGCAGGCAATAACATTGTTTATGCAGGCAATGGCCAGCAGGATATTCTCCTTGGAGCTGGTGATGATATACTGCACGGTGGCGCTGGTGATGATACTATCGGCTCACTGGATGGGAACGACCAGCTTTTTGGTGAGGAGGGCAACGACTCTCTCAGCGGTGGAGTTGGCGATGACACGCTGACCGGCGGCAGTGGCAACGATACGCTTGATGGTGGTACCGGTAATGATACTGCCATTTTTAGCGGAGTTTTTACCAATTACACCATCAGCTTTGATGGGGTTGCCACCCACACCGTCAAAGATAACGTCGGTACCGATGGCACAGATGTTGTTACTGGTGTGGAGTTCTTTACCTTTGGCACTGCTCTACCCATACCAGTTGACACCACGGCACCAACACTGAGTTCCGCTAATCCTGTCAAGGCAGCCACAGGCGTTGCTGTTGGCAGTAATCTTGTATTAACCTTCAGTGAGGAGGTTAGAAAGGATGCCGCCATTGAACTCCATGCAGGATCAGCTACCAGCACAACTATCGTGCCTGCAAGCGCGACGGTATCGGGGAAAATACTCACCATTGATCCGACCAATAATCTGTCGAACAGCACCCATTACTACGTAACCTTTGCCAACGGCAGTATTCATGACACGTTTGGCAATAGTTATACAGGGGCTACCTACGACTTCACCACTGCGGATCCATACGTGGCATCTCCGGCAGAGAGCAGCAGCGTGGTGGTTGCAATTGCCGGGATTGGTGGAGTTGGCCTTCTTGCATGGTTGCTTTTTTAAGAGAACTGTTTACCGGGAAAGGGAGCTATGGAGGTTTATCGCTTTGGCTTTGATGCCATGGGGGGGAGCGGCGAGGTAGTTATTGCCCTGGAGAAAAAAAAGAGGGCGCACTCCATAGCCAGGCAGGCTCTTGCCGAGGTGGGGAGAATTGAGTACAAATACTCCCGTTACCGCCCGGAGAGCATTGTTTCGCGGATCAATGCCGCCGCCGGTTCTGATTTTGTTGACTGTGATGCCGAAACGGCCGCATTGATCAACTATGCCGACACCCTTTATGACAAGAGTGACGGACTGTTTGATATAACGTCGGGGGTGCTGCGCCACTCCTGGGATTTCAGCAAGGGCTGCCTTCCTGAGCCGTCAAAACTCTCTGAGCAGCTCTCTCTTGTCGGGTGGAAACGGGTGGAACGAAAAGAGAGTGCCATTCGCCTGCCTGTTGCCGGTATGGAGATTGATTTTGGCGGTTTTGGCAAAGAGTATGCTGCTGACCGGGCGGCGGAAATTGTGCTCAGCAAGGGGGTAAAGCATGGTTATGTCAATCTGTCGGGAGATATCAGGGTTGTGGGGCCAAGACCTGATGGAGAGCCCTGGATTATTGGTATTCAGGACCCCCGACACAAAGAGCGCACCATAGCCTCCATTCCACTCTATACCGGAGCATTGACAACCAGCGGGGATTATGAACGATTTTTTGAAATTTACGGAAAACGATATTGTCACATTCTTCACCCGAAGAGTGGCTATCCCGTTACCTTCTGGCGATCGGTTACGGTTGTGGCTCCCTCAGCCATTACTGCCGGAAGCTGCACAACCATAGCAATGCTCAAAGAGGCTGATGGATTGGCTTTTCTTGAACATTCAGGGTTTGGTTACCTGGCGGTCGACCAGCTTGGAATCATCTATCACAAAAACAATTAGTATCGCTTGAGTCTACAGTAATTATTTTACCGGAACACAACATGAACCATTTCTCGCTCAAGGGCACTACTGCCTTTATTGCTCTGTTTCTGGCGCTCTTTCTCAGGGTAAGCACAGCCTTTGCTGCTGAATTTCTTGATCCTGAACAGGCGTTCAAAATCAAGGCAGAGCTAAACAGCGCAGGAAAAGTGGTCGTGCATTGGGATATTGCCAAAGGGTACAAACTCTATCGCGACAAGGTGACTATTGGTATCGACAAGGGCAAGGCGGAGGTGAAAAGCCCGGTTATGCCGAAAGGAATTATCTTTACGGATCCCACAACGAACGAAAAGATGGAGATCTATCACGACCGGCTTGATGTGGAGGTGACTCTTGTCAAGGCTGATGGAGTTTTCACCCTCAGCGCAGGGTACCAGGGTTGTGCCGAAGATGGCCTCTGTTATCCGCCGATAACAAAACTCTTCACGGTTGATCCAGCCAAACCTGGGGCGTTATTGATTGTCAGTGAGGAAGGGGCTGCTACCACCGCTGCTGTGGTTACCCAAACACCTGCCGAGCCGCTCCCGCCAGCACCGGGTTCTGCCAGTGCTGCAAAAGAGGGGGCAACAACGAGTGATCTCTCTATCGTAGCATCCACCCTTGCCGGAGGAAGCCTCTGGAAAGTATCATTTGCGTTTCTTGTCTTCGGATTGCTCTTGTCGTTTACCCCCTGCGTCCTTCCGATGGTGCCTATTCTCTCCTCCATCATTGTGGGTGAGGGTAAAGTGACGCGCAGCCGCAGTTTTTTGATGGCCCTTTCCTATTGCCTTGGTATGGCGCTGGTCTATACAACACTTGGGGTTGCCGCCGGACTTGCGGGTGAAGGGCTCTCGGGTGCCTTGCAGAAACCTTGGGTGCTGGTGATGTTTGCCCTGCTGCTTGTGCTGCTCTCTCTCTCCATGTTTGATGTCTATCAGTTGCAAATGCCGGCCTCGTTGCAAAGCAAGCTTGGCAAGGCATCGGGTGACCTGAAAAGAGGGCGTTTTGCCGGGGTATTTTTTATGGGCTCACTGTCGGCTCTTATTGTTGGCCCATGTGTTGCCGCACCGCTTGCAGGCACTCTTGTTTACATCAGCCAGACTCACGACATCATCCTTGGTGGCGTAGCCCTTTTTTCGATGGCAATGGGAATGAGTGTTCCGCTCTTGCTGGTCGGGCTATCTGCTGGCAGCCTTCTGCCTAAAGCCGGCTTGTGGATGGTCAGTGTCAAGTATGTTTTTGGTCTTCTTTTGATTGCTGTCGCCATCTGGATGGTCACTCCTGTTGTGCCAGCCCAGGCCCTCCTGCTCTTATGGGGCGCTTTTGGCATCCTCTGCTCGCTCTTTCTTGGCATTTTTGATGCCTCACCAGCCAAAGCGACTATTGGCCAGCGCTTTGGCAAGACTCTTGGATTTGTGCTCTTTGTGTTTGGCGTGGTGGAACTTGTCGGCTCTGCGTCAGGCAGCACCAATGTGCTCGAACCGCTCTCAACGATGCGGGGCGGATCAGCCGCCATTGCTGGTGGAGAGAAAGCGGTCGGCTTTACACGCATAAAAACGGTTGCAGAACTGGATAAGGCGCTGCTCGCCACAAAAAATCCGGTCATGCTTGACTTCTATGCTGACTGGTGTGTATCGTGTAAAGAGATGGACAAGTTCACCTTTCATGACCCCAGGGTGATGAATCAATTCAAGACGATGACCTTGCTCCAGGTTGATGTGACGGCCAACACCCCGGATGATGTTGCACTGATGAAGCGCTTTGGTCTCTTTGGCCCTCCCGGCATCATCTTTTTTGACAGTACTGGTAAGGAGATTGCTGAAGGTAAAATCGCAGGCTTTCTTGAAGCCACCCCTTTTCTGGATCATATCAACAAATTTGTTACTGGCAAGTAAATCAATTGCTCAATGGCCATTTCAACAAAAAAGCCTGCTTTTTCAAGCAGGCTTTTTTGTGACCGTTATTTGTTGTTGACGGGCTTGTCTCAAGTGAACATTCAACCGGATATGAATGCTGGCGGAAGCAACTTGATTGCCTCAAGTTTTACCTGTACAATACCGGTCTGCATAATGCCAATTCTTTTAGCAGCGCTGCCCGATAAATCAATGATACGCCCTTTGATAAATGGCCCGCGGTCATTGATACGCACAACAACATCTTTTCCGTTGCTCAGATTGGTTACCTTGACCCATGTGCCAAAAGGAAGTGAAGGGTGGGCAGCAGTCAGTTGATTGGCATTAAACGTCTCGCCATTTGCGGTTTTGCGTCCGTGAAACTCACCTGCGTAAAAGGAGGCGTTGCCCTCAGTTGCCGCAACTTGCTTTTTTGTGGAGTGAGCCCCGGTGTTGGCAGCCTCCGCTGTGCTATAAAATAAATTAGAGGCACCGACCTGAATCGTTGAAAAGCCAACGACTGCCAGTACGGCCAGAAGTGATAAATTACTAATTCTTTTTTCATGTCTCATACGCTCATGGTTTAAGCTGGTCACTCTTGACGCTCTCAATTATAAAAAGGAGAGCCAATAATGAATAAAAATCAAAATGCTATTCAATCGCGTCACAGTGCAAATATAAGGGAAAAAATGTTAAAACAACCAGACCGGCTCTCCTTTCCTTCCTGAAAGCCATGTTATGCGAAATAAGATTGTATTTGGAGTAATAAAGATGCGTGTTATAAGTTTATTGGATGCCTGCCTTATATGATGCCTGGCCGAAGAAAATCATTCTTTATTGTGAATAATATTCGGCTCTTTCGATATTCTGTGAGAATTCCTGTAATGATGATCAGCCATATTCCACCAGTTCGTTGCAAATATACAGTACTATTTGTTGTTTATTTGATTTACAACATATTGTCTATATTGAGCGCTTAATCTTGTGGCTTGGCGGATGCTGACCATTGAGTTCAAGGCTTTTTTCATTTTCTCAATTAACCCTATGTCAACACTATCGAAAGAGCCTGATGCCAGTGGCAATGGCATAAAACGGCTTGCCGGACTCTCTCTTGGCGCTCTCGGTGTTGTTTTCGGTGATATAGGTACCAGTCCGCTCTATGCCGTTCGAGAGTGTTTTCATGGAGAGTATGGTATTCCCATCACGCACGACAACATTCTTGGCGTTCTCTCCCTTCTGGTCTGGTCCCTTCTTTTGATTGTCAGCCTGAAATATCTCACCTTTATCATGAAAGCTGATAATGACGGCGAGGGGGGAATTCTTGCACTCACGGCGCTCATTATCACCCAAAGCCGGAAAATTGGGTATGAACGCGGATTTCTGGTTGTTATTGGTCTGTTCGGTGCGGCCCTGCTTTATGGTGACGGTATGATTACTCCGGCAATATCAGTGCTCAGTGCCGTTGAGGGCGTTCAGATTATCGCCCCGGCATTCAAGGATCTTGTTATTCCTGTGACGATCATTGTTCTTGTCGCTCTTTTCTATTTCCAGCATGCTGGAACAGCAAGGGTTGGTGCCCTCTTCGGACCGATTTTATTGGTCTGGTTTATCGTCATCGGTTTACTTGGCCTTGTTGAAATCATAAGGTTTCCGCAGATTCTGGAGGCGATACTGCCATGGTATGGCATCTCATTTCTCCTGAACAATCATCTCCAGGGTTTTATGGTGCTGGGCGCGGTTTTTCTCTCTGTTACCGGAGCTGAGGCGCTTTATGCTGATATGGGCCATTTCGGCAGACGCCCGATCAGGCTGACGTGGGTGTTGCTGGTGTTACCTGCCTTGCTTTTGAATTATTTTGGACAGGGTGCTCTCCTTTTGGCCTTTCCTGAACAGTCGCACCATCCGTTTTATGGCCTGGTACCTTCATGGGCCATGATCCCTATGGTCGTACTCTCAACATCAGCTACCATTATCGCTTCACAGGCACTGATCACCGGCGTTTTTTCATTGACCCAGCAGGCAATTCAGCTTGGGTATCTTCCACGGCTGACCGTAACCCATACCTCGGCCAAACATATCGGACAGATTTATGTTCCTGCGGCAAATTGGGCATTAATGGTTTCAACCATAACACTTGTGGCCGGCTTTGGCTCCTCGGGCAAGCTTGCTGCGGCCTATGGAGTAGCGGTAACGGCAACCATGCTTATCTCGACCACTCTTTTTTATTATGTTGCCCGTGATCTCTGGAAATGGAACAGAATCGCTCTCAATCTGCTCATCGGCTTTTTTGCTGTTATCGATATCTCCTTTTTCGGGGCAAGTATGAGCAAGCTGTTTCAGGGCGCATGGTTTCCCCTGGCAATCGGCATGGCCATCTTTACCCTTATGCTGACCTGGAAGCAGGGACGCAGCCTGCTGCTGAAGCAGTTGCAGGATCGCACGCTGACAACTGATGAGTTTATCCAGAGTCTCGCCTTGCAGCAGCCCCAGAGGGTCAATGGCCAGGCGGTCTATCTGACCGCAAATCCTGATGTGGTGCCCGTTGCCATGCTCCACAACCTGCGCCACAACAAAATTATGCACTCGGAGGTCGCGCTGTTTCATTTCAGCACAGAAAGGGTGCCAAGAGTGCCAAACAACCGCAAAGTAGAGGTGGTAAAACTTGGCGACGGATTTTTCAAAGTTATTGCCCGCTACGGCTTTCTTGAATATCCAAATATCAGTCAGGTCATTGCGCTGGCCAACCATCAAGGGTTGCATTTTAAACCTGAGTCTATCAGCTTTTTCCTCAGCCGGGAGAAAATTGTTACCGGTCTGAAGTCGAAGATGATTTTGTGGCGCAAAAAACTTTTTGCCTTGATGGCTCGAAATGCCCTCAGCGCAACGGCCTACTATAACCTGCCCGCAGGCCAGGTGATTGAGATAGGCGTTCTGGTGCAACTGTAATCCATGGGTGCACTTGTGTGCAGCATATCGTTACACTGTTGCCGCTGCAGCAGTGTAACAATTCAGAAATCACCAGCACAATAAAATAAAGGTTGGTTTTTCCCCTTATTTTTTGTACAAAGCGTTACAAAGTACTTAATAAAACAGACATCGGGTCATAAAAAGAAAAAGGGGTTACCATGAGACAATTCAGTGTTGGAGACAAGATTATCTATCATAAGCCAAAAAGCTCCTTTTGCCCCAGCCCGAAAGCCCGGCAGGTCTATCCTCTCGAACATGGAGAGGACTATCACTACATTGTTGACAAGTTCTGGCAGGTTGAGCAGGTTAATAATGATGGCACACTTGAGGTGGTTACCCGGACAGGCAAAAAAAACAGACTGCAGGCCAATGACCCCAACATCAGTAAGGTTAATCCCATCCAGCATCTTATGTACCGCAAACGCTTCGTTCGCATGAGCTGAGGCTCTCTTGTTCACCATTTATCAAGGCATCATGGAAAAACCCCCGAGGTATCAGGGCAGAGTTCTTGTGGCTGGCGCAACGGGTAAAACAGGGCAGTGGGTTGTTCAACGGCTGCTGCATTACGGAATTGCCGTCAGGGTGTTTTCACGAAATCGGGAGAAAGCGCTGGCTCTGTTTGGCAATGATGTCGAGATTGTTGATGGTAAAATTCAAAGCGGTAGCGATATAGCACGGGCTGTCAAGGGCTGCCGTGCGGTTATTGCAACGCTCGGGTCAAGCTCCGTCAAAGGAGAGTCATCACCAGGAGAGGTGGATCGCGACGGGGTGATAAGGCTTGTTGATGAAGCGGCCAAAGCTGGAATACAACACTTTGCCATCATCAGCTCTCTGGCTGTGACAAAATGGTATCATCCGCTCAATCTTTTTGCCGGTGTCCTGAGCAAAAAATGGGAGGCTGAGGAGCATCTCCGCGCCATATTTGCCAAACCGGGACGATCGTACACCATTGTAAGGCCGGGGGGCCTCAAAGATGGCGAGCCACTGCTTCACAAGCTTCGTGTCGACACTGGTGACCGGCTTTGGAACGGTTTCATCAACCGTTCTGACGTGGCTGAGCTTCTCTGCATCTCCTTGTGGCTTGAGAAAGCCAAAAACAGAACCTTTGAGGTGATTAATGAGAGCGAGGAGCCACAGACAAGTCTCGAACAATGTTATAATGCCCTCCCTCCTGATTTCCCGAAGATAGTATAACAAGGCAGCGCCAAACAGCCGCTCAAAATCTTTGAGCTTACCCCATACCACCCCTGGGAACGCCGAGCTCCAGCTCGGCATTTACTACTCCCTTTTGCCTTCCAGGCTCTCGTTCCCCGGACTAAATACCCTGAAAATAATATCCGTCAACCAGACAACAATAACGTTAACCGTCACGGAGACAAGGATAAACCAGCTCCATGCCAGGCCATAATATTTCAGCACAAAAACAATCGCCATACTTGCGACAAGCCCTGTTGCCAGACTGGCTGGGTGGAAGTTCCGTTTGCTTTTGGAGAGCAGAAAGAGCCCCAGCAATCCCCCGTATGTAAACGATGCAATTTCAAGGCCAACCATCACCATCGCCTTGTTACCGGCATCAAACAGCAGGGCAATAATAATAAGCAGAATTGCCCAGAAAAAACTGATCCACCTCGACATTGCCAGTGAAGAGTTCCCTCCAAGAATATCGTTGACTGTTGAGGAGGCAAGGGAGTTGATGGCTGAACTGTGGGTTGACATGGCGGCTGACAATACCCCCGCTATCAAAAGCCCCTTCAAACCGACCGGGAGATGGTGTACAATGAACCAGGCAAATTCCCGGTCTTTTTCCATTGGCGCTCCATGCATAAAAACGGAGATCAGTGAGCCGGCAAGCAGAAAGACGGAAAACTGAAAAAAGACAAAAAAGCCGCTTCCGATCATCGCTTTTCTGGCCGAGCTGAGATCCTTGCAGCCCAGCACCCGCTGGACCATCATGTAGTCAACGCCGTGGGAAGAGAGCGAGAGCAGGATACCGCCGATAAAAGCGCTGAAAAAGGTTAAGGGATTGGTTAAAAAGTGGGGGTCAGTATTGATAATCTTCAGTTTTCCTGCCTGTAACAGAGCGGCCACAATTGCAGGAGCCCCCTCTCCAATGCTATTGAAGAGAAAAATGACAGAGAGTACTCCACCAAGAAGGTAGAGACTGAATTGAAAACTTTCGAGCCAGACCACCGCCTTTATGCCTCCTGAAAGCGTATAGACAAGGGTGACAACACCAATAATCATCACCGAAAGTGGCAACGACCATCCCGTGACCACCTGCACCACAACCCCGGCAGCAAGAAACCTGATGGCATCACCAAGTGTTCGGGTGACAAGAAAGACCACCGCCGCCACCTTCTGCATTCCTGCTCCGAACCGGAGACCGATGATCTCATAGATAGAGCTGACGCCATGCTTGAAATACATCGGAAGCAGAATGGCGCTCACCAGCACTCTGCCAATAATGTAACCCATAGCAAGCTGCAGAAAACTCCAGTCCCCCCTGTAGGCGAGACCGGGCACACTGACAAAGGTTAAAACGGATGTTTCTGAGGCAACAATCGAGAGCATGGAGGCGATCCATGGCAGGTTTTTATTGCCGAGGAAGTAGTCGCGACTGCTTTTATTGCTCTTGCCATGCCAGAGGCCAAACAGTGTATTTCCAACCAGAAAAAGGATAATAATGGCAAGATCAATGGGCTGCATGAACAGAGGTGGTTTATGACTTGTAAAGATGGAACTGTGGCTTTATGCCAGAAAAATCCTCTTCATCCTGATGCCAGGATGAGAGAATGGTGGTACCATCACCTCCACTCTCGATGGCTCTACGGATGTGGCTGTTACCGGCAAGCAGGTCGAAAGCAGGAGTGGAATCGTTGAACTCATAGACACCACGCAGAAACCTCAGATGAGCTGGATAGAGTTCGTGGAGCGCCGCAGTCATGGCAACACCTGTGGCGAAGGAGCGATAACGGGAGTGGTCTGTCACCTGCTGCCAGATACCACCAATAACCTCGCCACAATATTTATGAAAGGTTGGCTTGAACCAGAGCGGTCGAAACAGGACTCCTTCAAGTCCATAAGCTCCACAGCGTTCTGCCAGCTCAAACGGGTGGATAAAGGGGGCTCCGGAGAGCTGGAAGGGGGTGGTCGAGCCTCGCCCTTCTGAAACATTGAGCCCCTCAAAGAGGCACATCCCGGGATACACTTCGGCTGTTGCAACGGTGGGCATATTCGGAGAGGGTGGAATCCACGGCTGTCCAGTTTCAGGGAAGAGCATGGAGCGATGCCACCCTTCCATGGCAACGACACTGAGGTTCACATCCAGCTTTTTGACCTCACGATAATAGAGAGCAAGCTCGCCGGCGGTCATGCCGTGGCGTACCGGCACCGGAAAAACTCCAACAAATGAGGCGAATGCCGGATCAAGCAATGGCCCTTCTACAATGTTACCACCGAGAGGATTCGGGCGGTCGAGCACCCATATCTCGATATCCCTGCCGGAAATTGCCTCCATAAAGAGTGCCAACGTATTGACATAGGTATAGTAACGAGAGCCGACATCCTGAATATCGAAAATGACAAGATCGAGGTTGTCGAGCAGCGCCGGGTCGGGAATGAGTGATGTGGCAGAATCACCATAGAGGCTGACCATATCACAGCCAAGGTCAGGCTGATAACTGACGGCGATTTGATCCTGCTCTGTCGCAAAAAGACCATGTTCAGGAGAGAATATCCGTTTGACAGGCAGGCCTCTCTCTTTCAGAATATTCCATGAGTATTTCAGATCGGGAGTTACCGAGGTTTGATTGACAATCAGCCCAATATTTCTTTTTTTTATGCTCTCCGTATCTCTGAGCAGTATTTCAAGCCCGGTTGCAGTCATTAATCCCCCTCCTTTTGTTGTACTTCCTCCATAACCGTCACACTGTAAGGATCAAGAACTGAGTTGATAATAACACGGCCAGGCTTTACCTCTACACCAGGAAGAAGTACCGAGTTGCTGATAACCGATTTTGCACCAATGCGGCATCCACTGCCAATAACGGAGTTTGAGATCTCAGCCTCCGGGCTCACCATGGCATCTGAAGAGATTGCATGGGGAGAGAGTCCGATGGCAAGCCTCATCGACTCTGCCAGATTTCGGATAACCCCTGTCCGGTCAAGATTGGCCTGCCAGTAGCGCTGCATGGTGCCGATATCCATCCACAACCCCTGATGCTCGTAAAAGCCAAGCCCGCCATGATCAATCAGCCCTGTAAAGCCTGTATCGACAATGCTCGAATGCTCAGTTGTCATATACCGAAAAATATTGGGGCTCAGTACTGCCGTTCCGGTATACAAGAGTGAGGAGCAAAGTCCGGTATGTCGGCGATTGGCAAAATCCTTGATCACTCCCCCCTCTACACCAACAGAACCAAGCGATGCGGCTTCTGGTGTTGCATAGAGGGTCAACGTTCCGGGGCGCTTCGATGCTGCATGACGGCGAAGTAGCTCCCTGAAATCAATATCTGTAATGATATCGCTGTTGACCAGAATAAATTCTTCATCTCCAATGAGTTTTTCGCATTTTTTCAGGCCACCTCCAGTGCCAAGAATGGTTGGCTCTTCTGAGAAGGTGATGTGCACTCCAGGAAGATGACTCTTTTCAATCACACCCCTTATTTGCTCGGCATGATGGTGAATGTTACAGATAATTTCGCTGATTCCTGCCTGTTTCAAGAGAGAAATGGTATAGAAAAGGCTGGGAACATTGAGTACAGGAATCAGCGGTTTCGGCATAAAAGAGGTCAGGGGACGAAGACGGCTGCCAAGACCGGCAGCAAGAATAAATGCTTTCATGAGACGACGCGCTCAAAGAGAGGTTGAAGGATGTTGCCAGCACCTCTCAGTTCACTCAGCGAATTGATATACTCCGGGATATAGGCCAGGGTGGGAGTAATCGAATGGTCGAAGCTGCTGTTTTTTTTAACGCAGGTCTGGTAAGCAAAGGTGCCAATCGCCTTGATGTTTCGCTGAAAAGCCATCATATCGAAGTAGTAGAGGTATTCATCGAAACTTATTGTGCAGAGATTATGACTGCGAAGAGCGTTGTAGTGATATGCTTTAAGCTCCTCGGTCAAGAGTGGGTCAAGGGTGACATAAGAGTCTCTGATGAGTGAAACCGCATCATATTGCGGTAAACCCATTCGAGCATCCTGAAAGTCGATAATCACCGGTCTCTCATGGTGAATCAGAATATTGCGGCTGTGAAAATCGCGGTGGTTCAGCACAAAATGGCGGGGCTGAACAAGAATCTCTGCAATTTTCTCAAACTCATGACGCAATGAAGTAAGAGACTTTTGGTCAAAAAGTGGGGCAAAATAGTTTCGGAGAGCATGTTCAATAAAAAAATCAAATTCAAACATCAGTTTTTCCCGATCAAAACTGAGGCAGAAGGGCACCTCTTTATCGTTACCCTGAATTGACTGAAATTGTATCAGCAGATCGATAATCTCCCGATAGTAATCAGGAATTGTTGCCTTATCTGGTGAGTCAAACAGATTTTGCAGCAGAAGATCTCCGCAATCTTCAAGAAAGAGAAGCCCTTGTTCAGCATCAAGAGCTATGAGAGCGGGAACAGGGAGAGCATGATCAGATAAAATGCCGTGCAGGAGAAGAAATGCATAACCAGCCTGATTTTTGGCGTTAAAAGTCGGATCGTGACAGGCGATGAGGGTACCGACTTCTGCACTGGTAACTCTGAAATACTGACGACTTGAAGCATCTCCCTGTACGGCAGCTATACCAAGAGGGTCGCTATGGAAAGAGAACCTGAAGAGGGTGGTAATACTGTTCTGGATGGTCATACGGTAACATTTGATATCGGCATCACGGTATCGTGAAAGTTAACAAGCGAAAAATGATCCGCAAAAGCATCGCTTTACTGACGATCTCCCGTCGTGAACAGGTGGTACAATGAGACGACAGGATAGCAAGTACAAAAAAAAAGCACCCTGCACAGAAAATGTACAGGGTGCTTTTACAAACAGTCAGCGCTTACTTTTTAGGAGCAATTGCTGAAGAGATGCTCTGCAAAACCTGGCCCAGTGTGTTGACCACAGTACCAACAAGGTCGGTAGCTGTTTTGCTGAGAGGCTCGGCAAGCTGAGCAGCCGCCTTGAGGCCATTGCTGATCAAATCAACCTGCTGCTGGGCAAGTTTACCAAAGGCTTCGATGAAGGTGCTGATAGCGCCTGAGAGATCGTTGTTTTCGTTTGACATATTTTGTATTGGTTTTAGGGTTATGGAGAAAATTTTTTCTTTGAATATCGCGTCCTGAAGTTGAGCCAGAACTTTGGAACAATTTAAAACATTTTATGCTCCAGAGCAAATAGAAAAACAGGTTCAGGGGTATTTCTGTCTCCAGGGCTCTCTGCTATTTTCAGCCTCAAAAAGAGACTTTGATAACTTTTTCTTTTTCTGAAAAGAGCTTTGCGCCGATAAACTCACGGTTCATGCGTGCTATATTGACAACTGATATCCCTTTGGGACATTCAGCTTCACAGGCGTATGTGTTGCTGCAATTACCAAAACCAAGCGTATCAACACAGGCCACCATCTTTTGAACCCTTTTGGCCGCTTCAACCCTCCCTTGAGGAAGCAAGGCAAGATGGGATATTTTGGCTCCTATAAAGAGCATGGCAGCAGCATTTGAACAGGCGGCAACGCAAGCGCCGCACCCTATACAGGCAGCAGCATCCATCGCTGCTTCTGACTTTTCCTTGGGTATCGGAATGGTATTGGCATCAGGCACTCCTCCTGTATTAACGGATACATAGCCGCCTGCCTGAATAATTTTATCGAGCGCACTACGATCGACAACAAGATCTCTGATGATCGGAAATGCTTTTGCTCTCCATGGTTCAATATGGATAGTATTCCCATGAGCAAAGGAGCGCATGTGCAGTTGGCATGTTGTCACCCCCTTTACCGGACCGTGAGGACGGCCATTAATGTAAAGACTGCATGTGCCGCAGATTCCCTCCCGGCAATCATGATCAAAAGCAACAGGGTCTCCACCGGTCATGATAAGCGTCTGATTCAGCGTATCAAGCATTTCAAAAAATGAGCTGTCGGGAGAAATCCCTGACACATCATAAGTAACAAGCTCACCTTTTGCCTCAACGTTTTTTTGTCGCCAGATTTTCAGCGTAAAGTTCATAGTAACCAGTTATTTATAGCTTCTCTGGGAGAGCTTGATCTCGTTAAATTGAAGGTCCTCACGATTGAGGCTTGCTGCGACCTCACGCCCCTTGTATTCCCATGCCGAAACAAAGGCAAACCTCTCGTCATTGCGCAATGCCTCCCCCTCACTGGTCTGGTACTCCTCCCTGAAGTGGCCGCCGCACGACTCTTTTCGTTGCTGGGCATCGCGCACCATAAGTTCACCAAGCTCAATAAAATCAGCAACTCGGCATGCTTTTTCGAGTTCGGGGTTGTATTCATCAAATCCTCCGGGAATTCTTACCCCACGCGCATATTCGTGGCGCAGCTCCGTAATCTGATACAGCGCTTCGGTAAGCCCTGCATCGTTGCGTGCCATGCCGCAATACTCCCACATTATTTTTCCAAGGCGACGGTGAAAACTATCAACAGACTCTTTGCCTGCACTCTCCTTCATTTTTTTCAGGCGATCGGTAACGCCTTGTGCTGCAATGGTAAATTCGGAAGCGTCTGTGTCGAAGCGCGGTGTATGTATTTCTGCTGCCAGATAGTTGCCAATGGTATAGGGCAGGACAAAATAGCCATCAGCCAGCCCCTGCATAAGCGCCGAGGCACCGAGGCGGTTGGCTCCATGGTCAGAAAAATTGCACTCACCAATAGCAAAGAGGCCAGGGATCGTGGTCATCAGTTCATAATCAACCCAGAGGCCACCCATGGTATAGTGGACTGCGGGATAGATCATCATCGGAGTTTCATAAGGATTCTCGGCAACAATCTGCTCGTACATCTGAAAGAGGTTGCCGTAGAGTGCATCAATGGTATCGTGCCCTTTACGCTTGATGGCGTCGGCAAAGTCGAGATAGACGGCAACTCCTGTCGTGCCAACGCCGAAACCGGCATCGCAACGCTCTTTGGCCGCCCTTGAGGCAACGTCTCTCGGCACAAGATTGCCAAAGGCTGGATAACGACGCTCCAGATAGTAATCACGATCCTCTTCCGGAATATCAGATGGTTTGATCGATCGATTCCTTAACTTTTCAACATCCTTTTTCTTGAGAGGAACCCATATTCTGCCATCGTTACGCAAGCTTTCACTCATCAGGGTAAGCTTTGACTGCGTATCGCCATGCACAGGAATACAGGTGGGGTGAATCTGGGTGAAGCAGGGGTTCGCAAACATTGCCCCTTTTTTAAAAGCGCTCCAGGCTGGCGTTACATTGGAGCCCATGGCGTTGGTGGAGAGAAAAAAAACATTGCCATAGCCACCGCTGGCGAGAACTACCGCATGTGCTGCATGGCGCTCAATTTCACCAGTAACAAGATTTCTGGTGATGACTCCTCGTGCCTTGCCGTCAACAAGCACCGTATCAAGAACATCCCGGCGGTTGAAAAGTGTTACATTGCCCAACGCAATCTGTCGGCTTAAGGCGCTGTAGGCACCAAGCAGCAGTTGTTGACCAGTTTGGCCCCTGGCATAGAATGTTCTTGATACCTGGGCACCACCGAATGAACGATTGGCAAGAAGTCCACCATACTCGCGCGCAAACGGTACTCCCTGGGCAACACAAAGGTCGATAATCTGGTTGCTGACTTGAGCCAGACGGTAAACATTAGCCTCCCGCGCCCGATAATCGCCGCCTTTAATCGTATCATAAAAAAGCCGAAATGCGCTGTCGCCGTCGTTTGGATAATTCTTTGCTGCGTTAATTCCGCCTTGGGCAGCAATACTGTGAGCGCGACGGGGGCTATCCTGGTAGCAGAAAACCTTGACCTTGTAGCCGAGTTCCCCGAGCGACGCCGCAGCCGAGGCACCGGCAAGTCCAGTTCCTACGACAATAATGTCAAGTTTCCGTTTGTTGCTTGGATTGACGAGTTTACAGGAGGATTTGTAATCGCTCCATTTGCTTGCCACTGGCCCTTCCGGGATTCTGGCGTTGAGGCGTGCCATTGAAGAGTATGGTGAATGTTGCTTTTGTGTAACAGTAACTTAATGTTTGAAAAAGAGAATACATATCGGCACAAGAGCGAACCCTGCCGTAATGACGAGGGAGTAGGCCGAGCCAAGAAACTTTACGGCATCCATATACTTGCCATGGTTCCACCCAAGTGTCTGAAATGCTGATTGAATAGCATGGTTAAGATGAATACCAAGCGCTATAAAGCAGAAGATGTACAATAACGAATACCAGGGTGTTGAAAAGAGAAGCAGGGTTCTGCTATAAAAATCGTGGATTGCAATACCGGGAGGTGGAGCCACAAGCCCTATTTTGATAAAGTAAAAATCAAAAAAATGGAGAAGGAGGAAGATGAAGACAATAATGCCGGTATGAAACATATACTTTGAAAGGGGGGAGGTGTCAGAGCTGTTGCTGACCGCATAAGGGGACGGTCGTGCCGACTTGTTCTGGCCCGAAACAACTAGTCCGACAGCGATATGGAGCAAAAACCCGGCAAAAAGCACAACTTCAAATACCTTGATGAGAGCATTGCTCCCCATAAATGTGGCCGCCTCAGTAAATAAACGTCCCCCATCATTTTTCAGCAACATCAGGTTAATCCCAAGATGCACACTTAAAAACGTAACCAGAAAAAGTCCGGCAAGCGCCATAAGAACTTTTTTGGTAATGGATGAATACAAAAACATAGTGTTCATTCAGTGGTTATATTTCAATGAAAAAGAACTCTGGACTTTCGTCCAGTGACCGACAATGTACAGCTCTTTTTGTAAACCTCCAATATAAAAGTCAGCTCGAGACCCTCTCTATATCTGCCAACTCCCTGCATCTTCGCATTCTGTCGGCAACATAGTCGATAATAACCTGAACCGCTTTTGCCCGCTCTCCATCACAGAAGAGCTGATGATCGGAGTGCTCCAGCCAGATGATTGATTTCGCGGATGGATCTGTCGCAATATTGTTGAAGAGTATGGTGGCGCTTTCGGGATGCACCGTACTGTCCTTTCGGCATTGCAGTACCAGAACTGGCGTGGTGACACGGCAAAGCTGTTGCTGAGTCCACTTGATCAACTCAAAAAAAGAGAGAATTGCATTGGTCGGCACCCAGGAGTAGTGCAACATGAGGCTGGAACATTGGGGCTCGGCAAAGAGTGTTTTTAATTCCCAGTTTTTCAGCACTTTACTGACAAGTGGTGCCAGGAATTGCATGGGGCGGCCCGGGGCAAAAAGAGAGAGGAGTTTTAAGGCTGGTGTGGCAAGCACCAGTGCATCAATCTTGTCAGGATATTTGACGGCGAGATTCAGGGCAAGCAGGGCTCCCATACTATGACCGATCACAATAATCCGCTCCCTCTCACAACTGAGCTTCTGCAGCGCCAGATCGGCATCATGGAGCCATGTATGCCAACTTATTCCCCGGAGCTGCTCTGGAGAGGCTGCTCCATGGCCCGCAAGCAGAGGCATACTGACAGCAATACCCAGCTTTTGAAGTGGCAGGTACAGCGCTTGTACGCTCTCAAGTGTCCCTGTAAACCCGTGAAGAATGAGAACACCAAAAGAGCATGCCCCGTTGTGTTGGTCCACCATGATCATCAATTGTAAAATACCACTCTCTTTGCATCAACAAGATATCAGCAAACACCTCGTTCGGGAAGATACAAGTTATAGGGAAAATTCCGGTAAATTGGCTATGTTTTGTTCAAGATTGCTGAACATAGAAACATAAGAAAAAAAGATGATGCGTAAGGTTGTGCTGACCCTCTGGCTGATGTTGCCCCTGGCGCTCAGTGCCTGCTCCTCCTCAAGACCATCTTTCAGTGGCAGAACGGATTCTGGCCTTATTTCACCTGACGATGCCTACCGTCTCGGGAAAATAAAAAACACCCCCTACCTTGTTGACGGAAAGGTCTATGTGCCGATGGATTATGAAGAGGCTATCGCTTATGAGGAGACGGGAATTGCCTCGTGGTACGGACAGGAGACTCTCGACCAGCATAGTGGGCAATTGACCGCTTATGGGGAGGTATTCGATCCATCTCGGCCGAGCGCAGCGCACAAATACCTCCCGTTGCCCTCACTGGTGAAGGTGACAAACCTTGATACCAAATCGTCGATTATTGTTCGCGTCAACGACAGGGGACCATTCATCGGCGACCGTATTATTGATCTGAGTGCCGAGGCTGCAAAACGGCTGGGTTTCTTTGAGAAAGGGACGGCAACAGTGAAGATCGAGGTGCTTGCAAAGTAGACAGCCCATCACCATCACTCATTCAGTGTCGCGATGAGAATTTTATTCTTTCAAAGAGTCCGGAAAAGGACAATTGACACAGTGTAACTTGCCAATATGACGACTCACAAAACCCGCATAGCCGTTTTCTGCTCCGGCAACGGCAGCAATTTCAAGGCGCTCTTTGAGGCGATCAGGAACAAGCAACTCCCCGCAGAGATCGTCCTCTGCCTCTCGAACCGCGCCCGATGCGGAGCTATGGAGTTTGCCGAGCAGAACGGCATAACAACGCTCCATATCACCGAAAAACAGTTCGCCTCTTTCGACGAGTTTGCCGATGCAATGGTTGAAGGAGTGAAAAAGCATCAGACCGATATCATCCTTCTGGCGGGCTATATGCGCAAGGTACCGGACGCAGTTGTCGCGGCATTTCCGGACAAAATGCTCAACATTCATCCCGCTCTTCTGCCGAAATTCGGGGGTGAGGGGATGTATGGCGTTCATGTTCATACCGCAGTGCTTGAAGCTGGGGAATCCGAAACGGGAGCGACAGTACACTTTGTAAACGAGGAGTATGACAAGGGGGAGATTCTGCTTCAGCGAACCGTCCCTGTCTTGCCGGATGACACTGCGGAGACTCTGGCAGCCAGAGTGCTTGTGTGCGAACATGCGCTTTATCCTGATGCTCTTGAAAAGCTGCTGGCCTTGCAGAGATCATGAGCGCCACCACTCTGGGGATCAGCGAAATCTTTCACTCCATTCAGGGAGAGGGCTCCTATGCTGGCTGGCCCTGCGCCTTTATACGGCTTGCTGGGTGCGGCCACGGCTGCGCAGGGTGCGACACTGGTTATGCCGAAGAGAAGGGAATCACGCTTGAGAGAGAGGAGATTATCCAGAAAGCACTCACCTTTCAGCCACCCTGTATCGAAATCACCGGAGGAGAACCACTGCTTCAGCCAGCAGTTTACCCGCTCATGACTCAACTCTGCGATCTCGATCAAAAGGTACTGCTTGAAACAGGAGGATTTATCTCTGTCGAAAAGGTGGACACACGGGTCCATAAAATCATCGACCTCAAACCTCCCTCATCCGGAGTGGCAGAACAGAACCATCCCGACAATATCCGGCTGGCGCTTGCAGCAGAGCCACCTCATCGCCACACCTTTGAATTCAAAATCGTGATTGCAGGTAAAGAGGATTATGAATGGGCGACTTCGCTTCTGCAAAAACATCAACTGACCGACTCCTTCACCGTCATGATGGGAGTGGCATTCGGCAAACTTGATCCCGCAGAACTTGCAGAATGGATGCTTCGTGACCGCCTTCGGGCAAGGCTGCAACTCCAGCTCCACAAATACCTCTGGGAGCCCTCCAGAAGAGGCGTATAGTTTGGCGTTCCCCCCTTTACTCCTTACCTTTGAGTTATCAGTTATCAGTTATCAGTTATCCATTGTCCATTGTCAACTGTCCACTCTCAATTATCCATCGTTGTTCCGCTCTTCAATGAACGGGAATCGCTTCACGAGCTGCTTGAGCAACTTTATGCGGCCATGGGCGAAGGGGAGTTGCACGACCTCTTTGGGGAGCCGTTTGCGTTTGAAATTATCATGGTTGACGATGGCTCCACCGACGACTCGTGCAGCCTGATCGGTGGCATGATTCCCTCACGGCCGGAGCTTCGTCTGATCTCCTTTCAGAGAAACTTTGGAAAAACCGCTGCGCTTTCGGCAGGGTTTATGACTGCCACGGGCGACTATGTCTGCACCATTGATGCCGACCTGCAGGATGACCCCTTTGCTATAAAGGAGATGATCAAAAAGCTGCAAGAGGGGTATGATCTGGTGAGCGGATGGAAGCTGCATCGCAAGGATCCGCTCTCCAAAACCATTCCTTCAAAACTTTTCAATGGAGTAACCCGTCTTTTTTCGGGCATCGCCATTCACGATTTCAACTGTGGTCTGAAGGTGTATCGCAGAGAGGTGACCCGTCGGCTGGAGCTGCATGGCGACATGCACCGCTACATTCCGGTACTCGCTCACTGGATGGGGTTCAGGATTGCCGAGCTGCCGGTCAACCACCATGCCAGAAAATTCGGACGCACCAAATATGGGGCCTCAAGGTTTTTTTCAGGCCTGCTCGATTTCCTTTCAGTGCTCTTCATAACCCGCTATCTTCGCCGCCCGATGCACTTTTTTGGGATGGCCGGCCTTGCAAGCTTTGTGTTTGGCTTTCTCATCAGCCTCTATCTCACCCTCGATAAAATCCTGCTCCATAACCCAATCAGCAACCGCCCGATTCTTTTTCTCGGCATACTGCTGCTCATTCTTGGCGTCCAGCTTTTTTCGACCGGGCTGCTTGGAGAGATGCTCTCAACATCATCAACCAGAGGAACTGCTTTTACCGTTCGCGAAACCGTGAATCTCACCTCTGTACAGGCAAAAAAATTCAACACAACCGATTAATTCTGAATAGTATATGAAACGAGTTGGAGCACATGTCAGCACGGCTGGCGGAGTCGAAAATGCCCCGCTTCATGCGGCAGCCATCGGAGCGAAAGCATTTGCCCTCTTCACAAAAAATCAGCGGCAGTGGAAATCGCCAAAACTTACAACGCCCTCAATTGACGCATTCCAGAAAAACTGCAGCAACGGCGGCTTCAATCCGGAACAGATCTTGCCACACGACAGCTATCTCATCAACCTCGGCAGTCCAGACCCCGACAAGCTCCAGCGTGCCCGAGAAGCCTTTATTGACGAGATGCAAAGAGTGGAGGAGCTTGGATTGCGTTTACTGAACTTTCATCCGGGCAGCCACCTCAAGGAGATTACGGAGGAAAAATGTCTGGAGCTGATTGCTGCATCAATCAATATCGCGCTCAATGCCACAACGGGGGTAACTGCGGTCATTGAAAACACCGCTGGACAGGGCACGAACCTTGGCAACCGGTTTGAACAACTTGCCTTTTTGATTGGCCGAATTGAAGATAGCTCAAGAGTTGGCATCTGTCTCGACACCTGCCACCTCTTTGCCAGTGGTTACGACTTGCAAAGCACCGAAGCCGCCGAACTGACCTTCAGTGAGTTTGACCGGATTGTCGGGCTGCAATACCTCAGGGGAATGCACCTCAACGATGCCATGCAGTCCCTCGGCAGCCGGGTTGACCGCCATGCCTGCATTGGAAAGGGAACGATCGGGATGGAGGTGTTCTCATACATCATGAACAACCCTGCCTGTGAAGAGATTCCTCTGATCCTTGAAACTCCAGACTCTGCTGGCTGGAGTGGTGAGATCAGCCTGCTCTACTCACTTGAAGGGTAACTACAGGCTACCGTTTCGATGCCATCCTGAGATACTTCCTCACCGAGAAGGCGCTGCCAAGAATGCCCAGCACAAGACCAAGCACCACTGTGGCTGGATAGACAAGCAGCACCGATGATTGCACCACCTGGTAAAAAGTTGGCTCATAGGCAAAAAGCAGTTGATCAAAGAGCAGATAAACCGCTCCGGCTGCAAGCGATCCAGCGAGCAACCCCTGAATCGCCCCTTCGATAATATAAGGCGCCCCGATAAACCAACCCGTGGCACCAACCAGACGCATGGTTCTGATCTTCTCCTTCCGCGAATACATGGCAAGCCTTATGGTGTAGCCAATCAGCACAATCGTGGCAACTGAAATCAGGAGGCCAATGCCTCCGGTTACCAGCGTAAACAACCTTGCGTTCTCCTCAACCTGACCAAGAAATGACTGATTATAGCGAATATCTACATCTGGAGTGATGGAACGTATCTCTGGAACAATCTTCTCAAGCCGTTCAGGACTGGCATAGTCAGGCAAAAATTTCAGCTTGATGGAGCTCGGCAAAGGGTTTGAGCCTAAAATTCGGACAATATCCTCTCCAAAGTCGTGGTTAAAGGTTTGCGCGGCCTCATCCTTGGTCACATAAACCGCCTCTCGCACACCCTCAACCCTTTTGAGCCGTGCGGTGATATTCATCGCTTCAGGGTCAGAGATCGATTCACCGAGAAAAACTTCAAGCTCAACCCGACTCCGAATCTCCTGGATCACATCAATAAAACTGAGAGAGACCGTGCTGAACAGCGCAAGGAGCACCAGAGCAAAAAAACTTATCGTAACGGTAATGGCTGCTGGTAACTTTGCCCTTCCAATACTTGAAAACCCTTCCTTGACAACAAACGACAGTGACATAACAGCCTCTTTTGCATTAATAACAGCCTCCAACCCAAAGAAACGACAAAACCAGTTGGAAAAACAACTTTTTTTTCTTTTTATTAGTGCTCAGGACGCGGGGCTATAGCTCAGTTGGTAGAGCATTTGCATGGCATGCAAAGGGTCAGGAGTTCGAGTCTCCTTAGCTCCACAGATAAAAAAAGCACATTGCCATTAATGTGCTTTTTTTATTTCCACTCTCCCGACAGCAAACCATACTCTTCAAGAGCGCTTTCTGCCCACCTTTGCAATCAAAAAAATGAAGCCCACAATCAATGATGCCGCTATACCAGCACCAACATTAAAAAGTGCGGCAAGTAAAACAACCGGCAGGGTAAAGGAGACCAAAAAACCGAAATAGGCCGAACTGCCAAGAAAGGTCAACGCAGTAAGGGCAGTAAAGAAAAAACTGGTTGCCAGACTTCCGGCAAAAGAGATAAAGAGCGCCTCCCCTTTCCCTTCAGAAATATTCTGCCACCGCTGAATCTGTTGAGTGTTTCCAGGATCAAGCGCTCCCCTGACAGCCATGGCAAGAAGCGCAAAGAGAATCAGCACCACAACCTGAACGCCATACACACTCCACTGCTCACTGTCAGAAGGGTGAAAACTACCCTCCCCAAGCTTGACCGAGGCAAGTTGCAACATAAAAATCGATGTCCAGTAAAACACCGTTCCCCAAAGAAGAGTTACCAATACCCATATCGCCACACCCGGTGGTTTTGGAGTTTTTGCCATCTTGTACTCTCTGACATTAATATTTTTTTAAAATGCTTACATTGGCAATATAGAAAAATAGCTGTCAGAGCAGAACGCACCTGAAGAGTGGCACCAGGCATAGCAGTAACACATCATCTCTACAAACCTCATGTTAGCAAAGCGAATCATCCCCTGTCTCGATGTACGAGATGGAAGAGTTGTAAAAGGAATCAACTTTGAGGGGTTGAGGGATGCTGGTTCCATCCTCGAACAGGCAAGATTCTATAATAATGAACTGGCTGATGAGCTTGTTTTTCTCGATATTTCAGCATCACTTGAATCGCGCAAAACAACACTTGATGAGGTGCTGAAGGTCTCTGGGGAGATCTTTATCCCGCTCACTGTTGGAGGGGGCATCAGCTCCGTTGAACGGGCAAGAGAGGTTTTTCTGCACGGTGCCGACAAAGTTTCGGTCAATACAGCCGCAGTCAATGACCCTGAACTGATTACCCGTATCGCAGAAACTTATGGTTCACAAGCCGTTGTGGTTGCCATTGATATCAAGAAAATCGGGAATGACTACATTGTGCATACCCATTCCGGGAAAAATGCAACACCTTATGAAGCACTTGAATGGGCCCACAAAGTGCAGGAACTCGGCGCTGGGGAAATTCTTCTCACCAGCATGGATCGTGATGGCACCAAAGAGGGGTACGACAACGACATTCTCCGCAAAGTCTCAACCTCAGTACACATTCCAGTGATCGCGTCGGGAGGGGCCGGCAATCTGGAACACCTCTATGAAGGATTTACCAAAGGTTGTGCAGACGCAGCGCTCGCGGCCTCAATTTTCCACTTCCGGCAACACTCAATACGTGAAGCCAAGGAGTACCTCAGAGAAAGAGATATTCCTGTACGATTTTGACCGCCTCTCACCTGGCATTATGCGCCATCACTCTCGCTCCTTCATCAGGGATTGACGAATATCTGCCAGCTCTTTGAGCCGCTCTTCACTCGCCGTGGGATAAGACAACCCAAGCTCGGTCAATGTATGAACGATGATCTGTGAAACAATCAATCGGGCGTTCTGTTTGTCATCTGCCGGAACAACATACCATGGTGCATGTTTGGCGCTTGTTGCGCTGAAGCATGCCTCATAAGCTTGCATATACTCCTTCCAGTACTTTCTCTCCTCAATATCACCAACACTGAATTTCCAGTTCTTGGCCGGTGCGTCGATTCGATCCAGAAACCGCTTCCGCTGCTCCTCTTGTGAAAGGTGGAGAAAAAACTTGACAATCCTTGTTCCGTTGCGATAAAGATGGTTCTCCATATCCACAATCGACTGATAACGCTCTTCCCAGACTTTTTTCCCGTTAATCAATCGATCCGGCACACCCTGTATGGCCAGTATTTCAGGATGCACACGAACAATAAGCACCTCTTCGTAATAGGAACGGTTAAAGATACCGATACGGCCACGCTCCGGAAGAGAACGGTTACTCCGCCAGAGAAAGTCGTGATCAAGCTCTTCAGCAGATGGATGCTTGAAACTGAAGACCTGGCACCCCTGCGGATTCACGCCAGACATCACGTGCCTGATGATACCATCCTTGCCAGCCGCATCCATCGCCTGAAAAATCAGCAACAGAGCATAGCGGTTATCGGCATAGTGAACCTCCTGCAGTTTACTCAACTGCACTACATGATCGGCCAGCATCTCCTTATACTCATTTTTGGAGTCGTACATCGCATCGACAAGCGTGGGACATTTGGCAAGATTTACGTGCTCGCCTTCACGAATCCTCAGAGCATCATGATCAAAACGCATTATGTCATCAGGTTGCACAAGTGGTGTTAACCACTCATAATTTTAAGTAAATTTTAAGCTTCATCTCAGACTCCTTTAAGAATTCCCGTACTACATTGTAACCAGTTAAAATGAACTATCACACTTGAAAATACTTAAATTCAACAACATCAAAGACACTATGAGCGCTTCAATCAAATCATGGGCAACCCCTCTTGCGGTGGGGGCTTTTACTATTTCCGCAGTCACCGGCCTCCTTATTTTTTTTGATATTGAAATCGGACTGGTTGAACCAACACACAAATGGCTGAGCTGGCTTCTTGTCAGCGGTGTCGCTCTCCACGTCGTCTCGAACTGGAAACAATTTACCTCCTATTTCTCAAAAAAACCTGCTATCGGAATTATCGGAGCTGCGCTCATCGTCACGATTGCTTCAGTACTGCCGGTTTTTGGCGAGAAAGAGGAAAAAGAGAATCCTGCGAAAATGGCGGCTTATGCTCTTGCCTCATCTTCAATTGAAACTGTTGCCCAAGTTGTAAAAACCACACCGACGGCACTGGTTGAACAACTCGGAAAAAAGGGAATTGTGGTCAACGATACCGCAGCAACGGTTGAACAGATCGCAAAAAGCAATGGCAAAGAGCCGAAAGAGGTACTTGGAGATATCCTGGCGCTCTCAAAAGGGGCAGCAAAAGAGGATGACAAAGATTAACCTTTAACCCCCAACGCATGAGACTTCTTATTATTGAAGATGAGCCCGGAATAGCCGGGTTTCTGAAGGATGGACTCGAAGAAGAGTATTTTGCCGTCGATGTTGCTTACGATGGCAAAAGCGGGCTTGATCTGGCTTTAACCAATGAGTATGACCTGCTCATCGTTGACTGGATGATTCCAGCTTTAAGTGGTATTGAGGTCTGCCGGCAGGTGCGCAAAGCTGGCAGCCTGGTGCCGATTCTCTTTTTGACGGCTAAAGATACCCTCGAAGATGTCGTCTTTGGGCTGGATGCCGGAGCAAATGATTACATAAAAAAACCCTTTGAGTTTGAAGAGTTGCTGGCACGGATCAGGGTACAACTCAGAGCAAAAGACAAGGCTGATGACTCGTTAAGTGCAGGAAGCCTCAGCATCAATCCGGCAACCCATCAGGTATTCGCCGGTAAAAATGAAATAACCCTTACCCCCAAAGAGTTTGCCTTGCTGGAGTACCTTATTCGGAACAAAGACCGGGTATGTACCAGAAGCCGTATTATTGAACATGTCTGGGACATCCATTTTGACTCAGACACCTCGGTGATTGATGTCTATATCACCTTCTTGCGCAGAAAACTTGAGGCCGCCGGTTGCGGAAACCTTATCCAGACAATCCGGGGAGTTGGCTATATCGTTCGTGAACCTGGAATGGTATGAAAAAATCTCCTTTTAAACGGCCTTCGGTTATGAGTTTGCGAAACCGGATTGCATTCTACTACACCATAGCCACAGCCTTTTTAATTGCCATAGTCTTTACAACCATCTTCTTTATGGTTGAGAAAATCGTCTACAAACAATTTGACGACCAATTAAAGAAAGAGATTTCAGAAATCTTTGCCGACTCAAATATATCCCCGAATAATTTTCAGGGATTTGATGACTTCAAGAATAATATTGATGCTGAGGATGGAGGTAATGATAACGACCATGAGCGAAAACACAAGAATAACAAGCCGAAGGTTGATACCGAGTTTATCCAGCTTGTTAACACTAACGGCGAGGTTATCAATAAATCTGCCAGCCTCTCCTGGTGTATACTTGCATTTAATCCAAACCAGTCGGGAGCAGCCTACTTCAACAGCAACTTTGGAGGTTCAATGGTGCGGCAGGCTCAGGTGCCTCTTGTCAATCAACAGGGTGTAACAGAGGGATATCTCATTATTGCCGTTCCCCTGAAAAATGCACTCATCGTTCTGCATGACCTGCGCGACATTTTTCTCTTCTCATTTCCCGTTATACTTCTTCCGCTTTTTCTCCTCACACGCTCAATTGCCATCAAAAGTATCAGTCCGATTGAAAAGGTTATTGCTACGGCTGAAAAAATGTCGCAGAGCAATCTTGACCAACGCATTCCCCTCCCTTTTCATCACGATGAATTATATCGGTTGGCGTCAACCATCAATGCTCTCTTTGGGCGTATGCAGGATGCGTTTCAACGTGAAAAACATTTTACCGCTGATGCTTCGCACGAGCTAAAAACTCCTCTTGCGGTAGTCAAGGGAACCCTGGAAGTGCTGATCCGCAAACCACGGGAGCGAGAACATTACGAAACAAGAATTCAGTTCTGCCTCAAAGAGCTGAACCGGATGGCCCGTCTGATTGATCAGTTACTGATGCTTGCCCGCTACGAGAGTAACAAGATGACACCACACATTATGGTAACAGCTCTCTCTCCTCTTGTTGAAAATGTAGTAGAGCGCATGATTCCGACAGCAAGTACAAAAGGCATCGCAATCACCGTCAATCGGGCAGACAACGCACACATTGCAGCCGATCCCGGAATGCTTGACATGATATTCGAAAATATTATATCGAACGCCATCAAATACTCTTCATCCGGATCTTCAATAGCAATAGAGGTTAAACAGGACGAAGGTAACGTTATCTGCAGCATCAGCGATCAGGGAATCGGCATCCCTGAAGAGATGCTGAATGCCATTTTTGATCGATTTTATCGAGTCGATGAGTCAAGAAGTTCCAGTACTGGAGGCCTTGGGCTCGGGCTCTCCATCGTCAAAAAACTTGCTGACCTTCAGCAGATCAAGGTTGGCGTTACCAGCGAAAAAACCCGGGGAACAACATTCACCCTCACCTCTCCCGCAGCTCATAACGCCTGATACAACCACCATCTTCACTCCATCCGCATTACCCAATACTGTTCGCCGTTATGCTCAACCAGCTTGAAACGACCAGTGGCGAAAAGCTCCAGCATCACCTCTTCAACCTTTGCTGAGTCGTCGGGGAAGCAGTCGGCAATGGCCTTCTGCAACTCGCGCTGCTGCACGGGATGGCGGGATACGATGGCGGTAACTGCCTCGCAGAGGTCAGCGGCGTTGCGTAGATCCATGCTGCCCTTGAGCGGATTGACAACCGTCGCAATTTCCGAAAGAATCGCGATGGCGCGTTCGAGGCGCTCCGGCGTGGGAAGCTGCACCTGCTGCTCGGGGGCAGGACGGGTCGGCAGAACCAGATGCACCATATCCGGATTGATCTGCTTCAGCACACTGGCCAGATCGTGAAGAGCTTCGTCTGAGTCGTTGATGCCCCCAAGCAGCATCACCTCAATCCAGAGGCGCCCTTTATATTCTTGGCGAAAAGCAATCAAACCCTCAACATGCTGCTGAAACGTCAATCCCGAGGCAGGCTGATCAATCCTGTTATGGAGCGCCTCCGACCCGGCATTGAGCGACGGGAGCAGCGCGTCGGCAAAGAGCAGCTCCTCACGAACCTCAGGCAGATACAGCAGCGATCCGTTGGTGATCACTGCAACAGGAACCGTCGTGAGCTTTTTCGTCTCAGCAATAAGCCAGCCGATTCCCTTGTAGAGCAGGGTTTCACCGGAACCGACAAAGGTGATCCAGTCGAGATTGGTGCTGACCTTCAGTGACTGACGAATCTCCTCCAGTATCTCTTGACGAGGGAAAAACTCCTGACGCTCGGTGACAAAGTTTCTGGTCTTGCCCAACTGACAGTAAAGGCAGTTCCAGGTGCAGCTTTTTGATGGAAGCAGATCCACTCCAAGCGACTGCCCCAGCCGTTTTGATGATACTGGCCCAAAAACATACTTCATACCATCAACCCTTGCTGGCAAGAGCAAGCTCAGCCATTTTTGCCTCACTTTCAGCCTCGAACGCCTCTTTTGAAATGTGCGATATCATAAAACTTGCTATCGCAAATGCAATAATCTCTATCACAAAAATCGCCACATAAGCCCAGAGATACTCTCTGGTAAAATAGTAGACCAAATCGATAATAATCCCTGCGCCAAGATGGCCGATAAAGATGGCAAGGCTCTGCGCAGTCCCCCAGAGGCCGATGTAAACTCCACTGCGGCCAGCGGTCATCGACATCATCATGGAGATATTGGCAACGCTTGACGCGCCAAGACCGACTCCTGTAACCACAAGGGCAATACGCAGGAACTCGACATCACGGATAAAAGCCGACACAATCAGCAATGCGAAACCGATCATGCAGAAAATATTGCCGATAAGCGCGGCCCGTTTCTGACCAATACGGCTGAGCAGAAAGCCGGTGATAAGCATGAAAATAAGCTGGGTGCCACCCATGGTTGGCCTGAAAAGCTTGGTAGTGGTGCCGACCGGCATCCCGAACACATGGGCACCAAAGGGGTCCATCACAATTTCATTGGCAAAAAGAGCAAATATGGAGATGAAGATATAGGAGGCAAACAGCAGGGTTTTCGGTGATGAAGAGAGCAGTTGGAGAGACTGCGAAAATGAGAGCGCATGCTTGCCCTTCCCCTCTTTTATCTCGGCATTGCGCTGCTCAACGCCAACGATTGCCACAAGACCAAGTCCAAGCGCAACAAGACCACCAACCTCAGCCACGGTGATCAGGCGCTCAGGGGTAAAGAGATCAAGATAAGAGCCGACAATACGGGTTGAAACAATGGTGGTAAGCACCATCAGCGTCCAGCTTGCCCCGGTAACCTTGCCGATATTTTCCTCCCCGACGGTATCAGCAAGCAGCGCATAATAGGCGGTTGTGGCAACCTGAAGACCAAAACCAAAGACAAGGAATATAAGGGAGAGCTTCAACAAACCAATGTCACGCATCATGGCGGGAAGCATCTCTGAAAAGGTGACACCGGCCACTTTCACCTCATAAGCTGCGGCTGGAGCCAGCATGAAAGAGAAGACGCAGCAGAGAAGACCAAGCAGAATGTAAGGTGTACGCTTCAACCCGAAAATCTGTGACCGATCGGAGAGGTTACCCGCCCAGACCTTGACACCAAAAATTGCCAGCAACTCCTTGAGACTTATCAGACCAAAAACAATGGTAGCAGAGATACGAAGCTCAGTCGTCATCACCCGGTTGAGGGTGTCGAGCAGAAAGCCGAGCATAATACCAAAGCCCATTTGGAAAAGGGAGAGGCGAATCAGGTTTATTTTTTTCATAACACTGGCAAAAAATTGGTTTTCCTTTTCACCTCGGAAGGTGTGAGGCAGGGTCGTAAATATAATAAAAAACCGTTGATTCACCCCCCTGGCTTATCTGCGGATCCACCGGAAATCATGGCCGCCAAGCCGGTCATTCTCTTCGATGAGCGTTTGTTACCGACGGCGGTAGCGAGTGCCTTAGGATCGCCGATAATCATCACCAGCTTTTTTGCCCTTGTTACCGCAGTGTAGACAAGGTTCCGTTCAAGCATTGTAAAATGCTGCATGGAGAGCGGTATGACTACTGCCGGGTACTCCGACCCCTGGCTTTTGTGAATGGTAATGGCATAGGCAAGTGCAATCTCCTCCAGATCGCCGGACTCATAGAGCACCTCCCGTCCGTCATAGAGCACACTCAGCGTCGTTTCCTCCTCGTCAACCGCAGCAATGCGCCCGATATCGCCGTTGAAGACCTCCTTGTCGTAATTGTTGACCATCTGGATCACCTTGTCGCCCTCAGCATAAGTGACTTCATACCGTACAATTTTCCGGCGGGGGTGCGGGTTGAGCCGCTCCTGCAGCAGAGCATTCAGCGCTCTGGTGCCAAGAGGCCCCTTGTTC